>Ga0209966_1000022_pt1 | contig 68241 bp, 66 predicted proteins | sample RhisoiCoNPM_FD_187575 | JGI IMG/M metagenome (GOLD analysis project Ga0209966, IMG submission 187575) | Arabidopsis thaliana rhizosphere microbial communities from the Joint Genome Institute, USA, that affect carbon cycling - Rhizosphere... | ecosystem: Host-associated > Plants > Roots >... | reverse complement strand
CTGGCCCTGATCCGCGGCCGGCTCGACGGCCTGTCGGTGGGTGGCGACCGCGCGCGCCCCGGTCACCTGCACGTCACCACCCTGGCCGACGCCGGCCACGCCGGGCGGGCGCACACCTTCGTGCTGGGGCTGGAGGAAGGCGGCGTCTTCCCGACGCTGGTGGAGGATCCGGTGCTGCTCGACACCGAGCGCGCCGGAATCGACCCGGCCCTGCGCACGTCGGCCGATCGCGTCGGCGAGGCGCTCTATCGCATCGTCTCGCGGCTCGGCAGCCTGGGCGGACGCGTCTGCCTGAGCTACTCGCGCCGCGACCTGCGCGAGGCGCGCGCCACGTTCCCCTCGTGGGTGCTGCTGCAGGCCGTCCGCGTGCTCCAGCCCCACGAGACCTGGACGTACGACAAGCTCGTGGCCGCACTGGGCGAGCCGGTCTCGGCGGTGCCCGCGGAGCCGGCGGCGGCGCTGAGCGACGCGGGCTGGTGGCTCGCGAGCCTGCGTGAGGCGGATGCCTCGGCGGTGCCGGCGGTGCGCCAGGGCTTCCCCGCCCTGGGCCAGGGCGCGGTGGCCGAGGCCGCGCGCGAGTCCGACGCCTTCACCGAATACGACGGCTTCGTGCCCGAGGCGGGCCCCCTCCTGGACCCGCGCCGGCCCGGCGCGGTGGTGTCGCCCACGAGCCTCGAGGAGCTGGCCAAGTGCCCGTTCCGCTACTTCCTGCAGCGCGGCCTGGGCCTCGATCCCATCGACGACGCCGAGCCGGATCCCGACGTGTGGCTCGACCCCATGACGCGAGGGTCGATCCTGCACGACCTCTTCGCCACGATCATGCGCGAGATCCGCGATCGGAAGGAGGCGCCGAGCCCGGCGCTCCACGGCGACCGGCTCCGCGACCTCGGCGAGCAAGCGCTGGCCACGCACCGCGCGCTGGTGCCGCCACCGTCCGAAGGCGTCTACGAGCGCGAGGCCCGCGAGCTGCAGGCCGATCTCGCCCTGTTCCTCGCGTTCGAGGCCCGGGGCGCGCAGCGGCGGGCGCTCGGATTCGAGGTCGCCTTCGGCGGTGACCCGGAGGGCGAGCCGCTGGGGCGACGCGACCCGGTGACCATCGACCTCGGCAACGGGCTCCGCTTTCGCCTCCGGGGTCGGATCGACCGCATCGACCGCCTCGCCGACGGCAGCTACGAGATCGTCGACTACAAGACGGGGAGCGCGTTCCTCCCCGGCGGCCTCGAGGCCACCTTCGCGGGCGGCCGTCAGCTCCAGCATGCCCTCTACGCGCTGGCCGCGGTCGAGCTGCTCCGCGAGACGGAGCCGACGGCGCGCGCGGTCGGCTCCTACTACTTCCCCACCGGACGGGGCGGCCAGGAGCGGCAGGTGCGCCCGGCGTCCAGCCGGGAACAGGTCGCGGCAGTGCTGCGCGATCTGTTCGATCTGCTGGCGGCCGGGGCCTTCGTGCACACGCCCGACGGCGACGAGGATTGCCGCTTCTGCGAATTCGGGCGCGCGTGCGGCCCGCAGGCGGCCGAGCGGGCGGAGCGGAAGCTCGCGCGGTCCGAGAACCCCGCGCTGGACGCCTACCGGCGGCTCGGCGGCCATGCCTGAGCCGCGTCCCGTGCCCGACCAGGCCGCGCGGGATCTCATCCGCCAGCGCCTGGACATCAACCTGCTCGTCGAGGCGGGCGCGGGCTCGGGCAAGACCGAGTGCCTGGCCCAGCGGATGGCCGCCGGCGTGCTCGACGGCGCCTACCAGGTCGAGCAGATCGCGGCGGTCACCTTCACGCGCAAGGCGGCGGCCGAGCTGCGCGGGCGCTTCCAGCTCACGCTCGAGAAGGCCGCGGCCGCGGAGCGGGATCCCGCGCGGAAGGCGCGCGCGCAGCAGGCGCTGCGGCATCTGGAGCGCCTCTTCGCGGGCACCATCCACGCGTTCTGCGCCCACCTGCTCCGCGAGCGGCCCGTCGAGGCCGGGGTGGCGCCGGGCTTCACCGAGCTGGACGAGATCGCCCAGCTGGACCAGCAGCGCCGCGCCTGGCGGGACTACCTCGACCGCCAGCGGGCCCTAGGCTCACCGGTCTTGCGCGAGCTGGTCGAGGCCGGCGTGAAGCCCGGCGACCTCGACCACGCGTTCGAGGTCGTGTGCACGCACGCCGACGTCGTCTTCCCGGCCGGGGACGCGGCGCGGCCGGACGCGACCGAGGCGCGCGCCGCTCTGGAGCAGTTCTGGACGCAACTCGGGGCGCTTCTGCCGGGCCCGATCGCCCCCGACACCTCCTGCCCCGTGCAGCGGTCGATGCGAAAGTTCCAGCGCCGATTCCGGGTGGCCGCGCTCGAGGAGCCGCGGGTGGTCGCCGAGCTGGCCGCGGAGTGGAAGGGCACTCCGAAGATCACGCAGAACCGGTGGGCCCCCGGCGGCCGCGAGGGCCAGGCGGCGAAGGCGCGGATCGAGGCGCTCTTCGCCGAGCTGCAGCAGGTCACGCTGCCGTTCCTCGACGCCTGGCACCAGCACGTCTACCGGCTCGCGATGACCCTGCTGACGGGGGGCCGCGAGCACGCGGCCGAGGCGCGGCGCCGCGCGGTGACGCTCAACTACGGCGATCTGCTCCAGTACGCGGCCGCGCTGCTGCGGGACAACCTCGCGGTGCGCGAGGCGCTGCAGCGCAAGTACCGCTGGCTCTTCGTGGACGAGTTCCAGGACACGGACCCGATCCAGGCCGAGGTACTCCTGCTGCTGGCCGCCGCCGCGGGCCCGGATCGAGACTGGACGCAAGTGCCGCTCCGGCCCGGCGCGCTGTTCGTCGTCGGCGATCCGAAGCAGTCCATCTATCGCTTCCGCCGGGCCGACATCGACATCTACCAGCGCGTGCGCGAGCGCATCGAGGCCGGCGGCGGCCGGGTGGTGACGCTGACCGCGTGCTTCCGCTCCGTCCCCGCGCTCTGCGAGTGGGCGAACGCCGCGTTCGGCCGGCTGTTCCCCGCTGCCGCCACCCAGCACCAGCCGGGATTCGCTCGGCTGATGGCGGCACGCTCGGACAAGCATCCGGGACACGGCGTGCGGGTGATCAAGATCCCGGAGGGCCTCAAGGGCGGGGCGGTGAACGACTTCGAGGCCGACGCGATCGCCCGCTTCATCCGGTCCGAGGTCGACGCGCGCCGGCGCAAGCCGGGTGATTTCTTGATCCTCACCCGGTTCCGCAAGACCCTGCCCGTCTACACGCGGGCGCTCGAAGCCCTGCGCCTGCCCGTCGAGGTCAGCGGCGGCGCGGCCTTCGCCACATCGGCCGCGGTCACCGCGCTGTCCGACCTGCTGCGGGCGCTCACCGATCCGGACGACGGGCCCGCGGTCGTCGGCATCCTGCGCGGGCCCCTGTTCGGGATCGGCGACCGGGACCTGTTCCGCCATCGGCAGGCCGGCGGCGGCTTCCTGATCACCGCGCCCGATCTGACCGAGGCGGCGGCGCCCGTGGGCGAGGCGCTGCGCGTCCTGCGCAGCATGTACGCGTGGACTCGCCGGCTGCCCGCCCCCGCGGCGGTCGAGCGCATCCTGGAGGCCACCGGCCTGCTCGCGCTGACCGCGGCGGCAACTCCGGGCGGCGCCGAGGCCGGCGACCTGCTGCACGCGGTCGACCGCGTCCGGCAGGTCACCGAGGAGGGCGGCACCCTGGCCGACGCGGCCGCCGCGCTGACCGACGATCTGGAGTCGACCGAGGTCGAATCGGTGCCGCTCGAGCCCGGCCGGAGCGACGTGGTGCGCCTCATGAATCTCCACAAGGCCAAGGGCCTCGAGGCGCCGGTGGTCTTCCTGGCGGACCCGCTGCGCAGCGGCCCGGACGACGTCGAGGTACGGATCGTCCGCGAAGGGATCCAGGCCACCGGTTACCTCGAGCTCCGCCGGAAGAACGAGGGCACCTACGGCCACACCGTGCTCGGCCGACCGGCCGAGTGGGCGCTGCATCAGGAGAAGGAGCGCGCCTATCTGGACGCCGAGCGGATCCGGCTCGTCTACGTGGCGGCGACGCGGGCGAAGGATCTCCTGGTGGTCAGCCGGCCCGCGAGGCCGACCGCCGGCGGGCCCTGGCAGCAGCTGGCGCCCTATCTGATCAAGGTGCCACCGCTGCCGACTCCGCCGATCTCGCAGCTGCCGCTGCCCGTGGTCCCCGACCTGAGCACCCGCGCCCGCGCCGCCGGCGCCGCCGCGCGCGAGGCGCGGGCGCGAGCGCTCCACGCACCGTCGTGGCAGGTGGAGTCGGTGACCGGCACCGCGCATCGGGCCGGCCCCTACGGCCATCCCCTCCAGGAAGGTCGCACCCGCGAGCCCGACACCGGCATGGCCTGGGGCAGCCTCATCCACTTCCTGCTGGAGCACGCCATGCGCGGTCCCCATCGCGACCGCGCGCATCTGGAGCGCCTCGCCAACTGGTTCGCCTTCGACACGCCGGACCTGCGCCGCGTGATCCCGGAGGCGCTGGACACGGTGGAGCGCGTGATGAGCGCGGACTTCTGGCGCGAGGCGACCGCGGCCGCCGAGCACGCGGTGGAGGTGCCGTTCGCGGTTCGCGTGGACGACGGGGACGCGGCGCCGCGGCTGCTCCACGGGGTGATCGACCTGGCATTCGCGACCGCGGAGGGCTGGACGGTGATCGACTACAAGACCGATCAGCTGGGCGCGGGCGTCGAGGTTCTCGTGGCCCGCTACGCGCCGCAGATCCGCGCCTACGCCGACCACTGGAGCGAGCGGACCGGCCGTCCGGTGCGCGCCGGGCTGCACTTCGTCCGCAGCGGGGAAACCCGCTGGCTCGCCGGCTGATGAAGAAGCCGGCGAAATTCGCCGGCGGCTAGACGGGGCGCGCCTCTTCCGAGACCACGATCCGGTCCCAGCCGCTGGTGAAGTCGACCTGGAACATCGCGTTGGCCGGCTTCACGTCGTCCGCGGTCACCTGCACGTTCAGGGTGTAGACGCCGGGCGGAAAGATCATCACGCCGGACGGGCTGGGGGGCGCGAAGAACCGCAGCTGGTCGGGCGCCGACGCCAGGGCGAAGCAGAGGTCGAGCCGCCGCACCTGATTGCCCTCCACCTCGCGCGCGTCGAAGTCGGGCTCGCGCGCCCACTTCAGGAACACCGGCGCGAAGAAGCCCGGCGCGGGCGACGTCCGGCCGTCGGCGCCCCGCACCTGGATCTCGAGCAGCCGCCCGCGACAGTTGCGCGCCGCGACGGGCCCGTCGTTGCGGACCATGACGTGGCAGAAGTATCCGGGCCGATCGCCGGTGTCGGCGACGTCACGCCGCTCGTAGGTCGACGTCGGGTCGAAGTAGACCTCGAGCCCGGGCTTCCGAGCGTGGCTCCGGAAGCGTGGCCCGAGCGTCAGCGCCTGGCGAATGGAATTCCACACGAGGTGCAGAGTACACGCGAGCCGGGGAGGCTCGCAATGTGTCGCGTCAGCCGGTTCGGGGCCGCGGCGCGGGAGTCTCCTCGACCACCGTGGCCGGTCCCGATCCGGTGCGCTTCACCGTGAGCTGCCGGGAGTGGAACGACCGCAGCGTCGCCCGGTGGCCCACGCTGAACAGCGTGGTCCCGGGCAGCCGCTCGTGCAGCAGCCGGTACAGGCGCTCCTCGGTGGGCTCGTCCACCGCGGAGGTCGCCTCGTCGAGGAAGAGCCAGTCCGGCTTCTGGAGCAGCGCGCGGGCGAAGGCGATGCGCTGCTGCTCGCCCGGCGACAGCTGCAGCGCCCAGTGGCCGGACTCGTCCAGCCGCCGGGCCAGCTCCGGCAGTCCCACCGCCTCGAGGGCGTCGCGCAGCGCCGCGTCGGACACCCCGTCCGCGGGCATCGGGTAGCTCACCACGCTGCGCAGGGTGCCGATGGGCAGGTACGGCCGCTGCGGGAGGAAGAGCACGCGGGCCTTGCTCGAGGTGCGGATCTCGCCGCGTCCGAACGGCCAGATGCCCGCGATGGCCCGGAAGAGCGTGCTCTTCCCCGAGCCGGAGGCGCCGCCGAGCAGCACGCTCTCCCCCCGCTGCAGCGAGAGGTTGACGTGGGCGATGAGGGGCCGGCCGTCGGGCAGGTGCAGATCCACGTTCTCCACGCGCAGCTCCTGCTCGTCGCCGTCGGCGTGCTGCACCCCGCCGCCGCGCGCGGTGTCCCGGCGCACGCGCGCGAGCGTGCGCTCGAAGCCGGCGAGCCGCTCGACCACCGCGCACCAGGCCGCGATCTCCTTGTACGAGACCACGAAGAAGCTCAGCGCGTCCTGGACCTGGTTGAAGGCGCCGACCGTCTGCATGAGCCCGCCCAGGCCCAGCTCGCCGCGGAAGTATCGCGGGGCGGCCACGATCGACGGCACGATCCACGCGCCCTGCGAGTATCCGGAGGTGAACGAGGTCAGCCGCTTCTGCCGCCGCATGATGCCCCACCAGTTCTGCACCACCGACTCGAACAGCGCGCGGAAGCCGCGGAACTCGTCGGGCTCGCCGCGGTAGAGCGCGACGCCCTCGCTGTTCTCGCGGAAGCGCACCAGGCTGAACCGGAAGTCGGCCTCGTAGCGCTGCTTGTCGAAGTTCAGCCGCACGAGGGGGCGGCCGATCCAGTCGGTCAGCCAGGTGCCGCCGAGCGCGTAGAGGATCGACACCCACACCATGTAGCCGGGCAGGACCAGGGTGTGGTCGCCGATCGGCACCGTGAGCTGGCCGGAGAGGCTCCAGAGGATGGCCACGAAGGTGGTCAGGGTCACGAAGGCGCGCAGCCCGCCGATGAAGAGCGCGAGGGTGTGCGAGACCAGCAGCTGGATGTCCTCGGCGATGCGCTGGTCGGGGTTGTCGGTCTCGCGGGCGATCAGCTGCATGCGGTAGTAGGCGCGGTCCGCGAGCCAGGCGAGGAGGTAGCGCTCGGTGAGCCAGCGCCGCCAGCGGATCTCGAGCATCTGGCTCAGATAGAGCTGGTAGACCGCGAGCAGGATGAACGCACCCACCAGCCACGTGACCTGCAGCAGCTGGCGGCGAAAGGCGGCCGCGTTCTTGTCCTGCAGCGCGCTGAAGAAATCGTTGTTCCAGCGGTTCAGCAGCACGCTGAGGTAGACCATCCCCAGGGTGAGCGTCACCACCACCACGAGCAGTCCCAGCCCGTGCCAGCGATCGTCCGAGAGCCAGTACGGGCGGATCATCCGCCACGCGTCGGGAAGGGTTCGGCGGAGACGACCGACGGCCGGATCGGTGGGTCCACCGGGGAGAACTGCGGACATATGCTCGGATGCTACAACTGTTTCCCAACCGGGACCACCGCACTACGAAGTGGTAGAGTGACGGGCACGTATGCGCCTACTGCTTCCGACCCGGCCGTCGCTACGCCCGGGCACGTCGCTCGTGGGCCTCGCGCTGCTGGCGGTGGGCTGCGCGGGCCAGCCCTCGCTCGTGCCGCAGAAGCAGGCGGACGCGATCGAGATCCGCGAACGGGCCCTGGCGTCCCATTCCTCGGCGATCCAGGACGCCATCCGGCAGTCGAACACCCTGGGCGCGCTCGCCTTCATCGACAACGCCAACGGCCGCCTGGTCGTGCTCCCCGGCGACACGCCGGGCGACGCGTGGGCGCGCCATCGCGCGGCGCCGCCCGACACCCCGCCGTCGGTGCCGCCGGTGGTCGACTTCGTGTACCGGCCGGACATCGCCAAGGCCCCCGACACGGTGACGGTCAAGCTCCTGGAGGAGCAGCAGCGCCTGCGCGACACGCTCGCCGCCACCGACGCCGAGCTGCGCCGGCTCTCCGATTCGATCGCCACCGTGCGCCAGGAGACGCAGGCCTCGATCGCGGCGTCGCGCGAGGACGTGAAGAAGTCCCTCGACGCTCTCACCGAGGACCTCGCGGCGGCGCGGAAGTTCATGCTCCAGACCGCGCAGCTCGGCTGGCTGGATCACGAGCTGACCAACGAGAACGCGAGCACCCTGCGCAAGCTGACCGCCACCAGCCAGGAGCTGACCGCGACGTCGACGAAGCTCACCGAGACGATCCAGCACCTGTCCGACACCCTCAGCCGTCAGCTCAAGGAGCTGGCCGCCCGCCTCGACGCGCTGCAGAATCGCGTGAGCAACGTGAAATGACCCGCGCGGTGCATCGTGGTCGAGCGGGGACGCGGCGGCCCGGCGTGCTCGCGCTCCTCCTGCTCCTGGCGCCGGCGTCCGCGGCGGCCGAGTCGCCCGGCGCGGACGGGGAGGACGCCTGGGTCCGGACCGAGTCGCAGAAGCTCGCGGCCAGCCAGGAGCGCGCGCTCCGGGACAACGAGAAGCGCGTCGCGGAGATCGAGGCCCGCGAGGTCGGCATCGACGAGGGGAGGCGCGCGGAGAAGATCACCGCGGATCGCGCCCTGGCCGCCTCCGCCGCGCTGAGCGGGGCCGGCGCGCCGGCGGGCGTGCCCTCGAAGGGAGAGACGTGGGGGCAGACCCTGGCCCGGATGGCCGACGTCGCCGCCCGCGACACCGGCACGCTGCAGACGCTGTACCGGGCCCAGACCGAGTACGTCGACGACGCCACCGCCGACTGGGTGGACGGGCCGGAGCGCAAGAAGCTGCAGGAGGCGGGCGCGCAGCTCCAGAAGAACATGGAGGTCAGCCGGGCGACCATGATCGTGACCACCGAGACCGCAGAGACCATGACCGCGCGGCTCCCCCAGGCGCAGCTGCTCGACAAGGTGGCCCGGATCGAGACCGCGGCCAAGGAAGCGGGCGAGCGTCTGAGCGCGCGCTGGGAGCGGGAGCGGGCCGCCCGGGAGCGGGAGCGCGAGCAGCGCGAGCGCGATGCCGCCGAGCGGGCCCGCGAGCAGCGGCGCTGATCGGCGCGAGCGAGCCCATGCCCGAGGTCCCCGACCTGACCGACCCGCGCTATCTGGACGAGATCGGCTGGTTCCTGTACCACGAGAAGTATCGGCGGGACCGCTTCGGCGGCTCCTACGACGCCGAGCGCGTGGCGAATTCCCGGCTCCTGCGCGACGAGGTCGCGGCCTACCTGGAGCAGCACGCGGGCTGGTTCGAGGACAAGACAGTCGTCACCATCGGCTGCGGCTGCACCGGCGACCTCAGCGCGTTCCCGGCCCGGGTGAAGGTGGCCATCGATCCGCTGCTCTACGCCTACCAGCACCTCGGCATGCTGGTGCCCGACGAGGTGGGCGCGCCCACCGTCTATCTGTCCCAGGGCGCGGAGAGCCTCCCCCTGCTGGATCGCTTCGCCGACCTCGTGATCTGCCGTAACGCGCTGGATCACATGCCGGATCCTCGCGTGGGCCTCGCCGAGATGTGCCGCATCCTCGCCGACGACGGCGCGCTCTTCGTCAGCGTGGACACCGGCGGCGATCCGACCCCCGACGAGCCGACCGTCTTCTCGGCGGAGAGCCTCGCCGCGCTCGTCCGCGAGCGCTTCGAGGTCGTGCGGCTCAGCGATCGGAATCGCCCCCACAGCGCCAGCCGGACCGGCAACGTCCGCGCGCTCGCGCGGAAGATCCCGGACGCGGGCCCCTCCCTCGACAAGGAGCAGGTGCTGCGAGCGTACGAAGCGCGCCTGCCCTAGGGCCATGGGCGCGGAACCGACGCTGGTCGTCCTCGGCATGATGGGCCGCATGCCGGTGGCGGGGGTGACGTGGCAGGCGCTGCAGTACCTCGAGGGCTTCCGCCGGCTCGGCTTCGACGTCCACTACGTGGAAGATACCGGCGAGTGGTCCTACGACCCCGACCGGAACACGATCAGCGACGATCCCTCCTACGCGGTCGGCTCGATCGGCGCGGTGATGGCGCGCCACGGCCTCGCCGACCGCTGGGCCTACCGCGCCGCGGACGGGCGCGTCTTCGGCCGCTCCGCCGCCGGCCTCGAGCGGCTGCTCGGGCGGGCCGACGCGCTGGTGAACCTCACCGGGGCCACCGTCCTGCGCGACGAGCATCGCCGCGTGCCGGTGCGCATCTACCTCGAGACCGATCCGGTGCTGCCCCAGATCGAGGTGGCGATGGGCAACGCCTTCCACGTGGACATGCTGAGCGCCCACACCCACCACTTCACGTACGGCGAGAACATCGGGCAGCCGGACTGCGGCGTCCCGGTCTCGCGCGTCACCTACCGGCCGACCCGGCCGCCCATCGTGCTCGACTGGTGGCAGCCCGCGCCCGGGGCGCCCGGCCCCTGCTTCACCACGGTGGCGAGCTGGCGGCAGGCGGGCAAGGACGTGCAGTGGCAAGGCCAGACCTACACGTGGAGCAAGCACCACGAGTTCCTCAAGGTCATCGACCTGCCGCGCCGGACGCGGCAGCCGCTCGAGCTGGCCCTGGCGATCCGGGGCCGCGCCGGTGACGACGTGCGCGGGTGGATCCCGCGCGATCAGGAGGACGCGGACGCGGTGGATCTGCTGCGGAGACACGGCTGGCGCGTCGTCAACGCGCTGCCGCTCTCCCACGACCTCGAGGCGTATCGCGCCTACATCACCGGCTCGCGCGGCGAGTTCACGGTGGCCAAGGACCAGAACGTGCGGCTGCGCAGCGGCTGGTTCAGCGACCGGAGCGCGTGCTACCTCGCGGCCGGCCGGCCGGTGGTGACCCAGGACACCGCCTTCGGCAAGTTCGTGCCCACCGGCGAGGGCCTGTTCGCGTTCGCGGGCATCGACGACGTCGTGGCCGCGCTGGAGGCGATCGACGCCGACTCTGCGCGGCACGCGCGCGCGGCGCGCGAGATCGCGGAGCGCTGGTTCAAGGCCGAGACGGTGCTGGGCAAGCTGGCCGAGGACGCGGGCCTCGCGGTCGGCCGGCGCGCGTAGCGCCGCGTGCTATCATCCGGCCACCGTGCGTTCCCCCACTCGCTCTCCGGAGGCGTGACCATGCGCAAGCCCGCGACGCTCGTGCTCCTCTTCATCTGGGTCGGCCTCACCGCGCTCCTCGCGGTTCCGCTCGAGGCGGTGGCCCAGGACGAGGTCAAGCTCGGCGCGTTCCTGCCCATCTCGGGCATCAGCGCCGACGTGGGCGCGCAGATGAAGGCGGGCGTCGAGGTCGCGCTGGAGCGTATGCCGACGGTGCGGCTGGGCGGCAAGGCCACCAAGGTCCACGTGATCTGGTACGACGACGAGGGCAAGGGCGACGTCGGCCTCAACGTGGTCACGCGCGCGCTGACCGTCGACCGTATCCACGTGGGCATGGGCTTCCTCTCCAGCGACGTGTTCATCCGGGTGATGGACGAGTTCCAGAAGGCCTCCATCCCGGTGGTCACCTGCTGCTCGGCGTCGCTCAAGATCGGCGACAAGATCAGCCAGAACAAGATGCAGTACGCCTTCCAGCTGAGCCCCACCGCCAACGACATCGCGCGCTCGGTGGCCGCCGCGGTGGCCCAGCACGTGAAGCCGAAGAGGATCGCGCTGCTCAACGAGAACACCGACGCCGGTCGCGATTTCTCTCGAATCGTCCGCGAGTGGTTCGGGGCCAACGCCAAGGACGTGGAGGTGGCCGCCGACGAGTTCGTCGACCGCGGGGTTACCGACCTCACCCCGCAGTGGGCCAAGATCAAGCGGTCGGGGGCCCAGGCCACCATCGGCGAGATCTACGGCTCGAGCGGGCCGGTGCTCTTCACCCAGTGGTTCGAGCTGAAGGTGCCGTCGCTCATCGCCCACATGGGCGCCACCGTGAGCGCGCAGACCTTCGTGGACCAGCACGCCAAGCAGATGGACCTCGCCATCGTGAACAACCGCTGGTGGCCCGCGAAGTACTCGGAAGTGTCCGAGCCGATGATGGCGGCCTACAAGAAGAAGACCGGGACCGATCCCACCAACTTCGCGGTCCAGGCCCACGACGCCACCCTGGTCCTGCTCGAGGCCATCCAGAAGGCGGGCAGCCTCGATCCGCAGAAGATCCAGGCCGCGCTGGAGAGCGGCACCTTCGTGACCGCGTGGGGTACCCGGAAGTTCACCCCGCTCGCCGAGGGGCACCGCATGCCCATCCAGACCGTGGTGGTGCAGATCCAGGGCGGCAAGAAGGTGCCGATCTATCCCGAGTCGGTCGCGGCGGCCTCCGGCGGCAAGTTCGTGCCGGCGCCGCCGTACGCGTGGGACAAGAAGTAGCGGCGCCCCCGAAGCTCGCCCTCGCCGGCCTCGGCAAGCGGTTCGGCGGCCTCCGCGCCGTTTCCGCCTGCTCGTTCGAGATCGCGCCCGGCTCGGTGGTCGGCCTCATCGGGCCCAACGGCTCGGGCAAGAGCACCATCTTCAACCTGGTGACCGGGCTGCTGCGCCCCGACGAGGGCGCGATCCGCCTCGACGGCGAGCGCATCGATGGCCTCGCCACCCACGAGATCGCCCGCCGCGGCGTCGGGCGCACCTTCCAGTCCGTGAAGATCTTCCGCGACCTGCCGGTGCGCGAGAACCTCGCGATCGCCGCGATGGGGCGGCGGCTCCGCGGCTGGGAGCCGCGCGGGCGGGAGTGGCTCGAGCGCCTGGGCCTCGCGCGGCTCGCCGACGCGCCCGCGGGCCGCCTCTCCATCGGCCAGCAGCGGCTGCTCGAGCTGGCCATGAACCTGGTGATCGACCCCGCGTTCCTGCTGCTGGACGAGCCCCTCGCCGGCGTGCACCCGGTGGTCCGCCGCCAGATCGGCGAGACCCTCGCCGACATGCGCGCCCGCGGCCGTACGCTCCTGATCATCGAGCACCACATGCCGTTCGTGATGGGGCTCTGCGACAAGATCGTGGTGATGGACCACGGCGAGAAGATCGCCGAGGGCCCGCCCGACGCGATCCGCGCCGACCCGCGCGTCATCGCGGCCCTCCTCGGGCGCGCCGAGCGCGGAGGCCCCGATGCTCGCGCTTGAGGGCGTGCGAGGCGGCTACGGCAAGCTCGAGATCCTCCAGTCCGCGTCGCTCGACGTCCCCGACGGCGCGATCGTCGGCATCATCGGCCCCAACGGGGCGGGCAAGTCCACCCTGCTCAAGACCGCGTTCGGCTACCTCCGCCCGTGGGCCGGCCGCGTGGTCCTCGACGGCCGCGAGATCGGCGGCCGCCGGCCCGACGAGATCATGCGCCGGGGCGTCGGCTACCTCGCCCAGGCCGGCGGCCTCTTCGCGGAGATGACGGTGCACGACAACCTCGTGCTCGGGGGCTACACGATCTCGCGGGCGGCGAAGCGGCGGGCCATCGAGGAGGTCTACGCGCGCTTCCCCCTCTTCCGGGAGCGCCGGCGCCAGCCGGCCGGCGCGCTCTCGGGGGGCGAGCAACGGCTGCTCGCCATCGCCCGCGCCCTGATCGTGAAGCCGCGCCTGCTCCTGCTCGACGAGCCGTCGGCCGCGCTGGCCCCGCGCTTCATCGACGACATCTACGCCACGCTGGTGGGGCTGAACCGGGACGGGCTCGCCATGCTGATCGTGGAGCAGAACGTCGAGGCGATCCTGGCGGTGGCCCACCGCGTGTTCGTGCTGGATCTCGGGCGCAACGCCTTCGACGGCACCCCCGCCGAGCTGCGCGGCTCCGACCGCATCCGCCGGCTCTATCTGGGCGAAGACGAGGGCGAGCCGGCCTGATGCTCGAGTCCCTCCTCGAGTTCCTGATCCAGGGCCTGGTGCTGGGCGGCCTCTACGCGCTGTTCGCGGTCGGCCTCAGCCTGATCTTCGGCGTGCTCGACGTCATCAACGTGGCGCACGGCGAGTTCTTCGCGATCGGCGGCTACCTGGCCTTCGCGGCGGTCGTGCTGCTGCACCTGCCCGGCGCGCTGGGCGTGCTGGGCGCCGCGGTCGGCACGTTCCTGCTCGGCCTCGCGGTCTACCCGCTGCTGATCGCCCCGCTCAAGCGCCGGCTGGGCGGCCGGCCGCCGGGACCGCTCTACCTGGTGCTCACGCTCGGCCTCTCGACCTTTCTCCAGTCGAGCCTGCTCGCGATCGCGGGCGGCGACTACCTGCGCGTGCCGCCCCAGGTGAGCGGCATCCTCGATCTCGGGGTCACCGCGGTGAGCCACCAGCGGCTGCTCGTGCTGGGCGTGGCCGCCGCCCTGCTCACCGCGCTCTTCGCGTTCCTGCGCTGGCATCCCCAGGGGCTGGCGGTGCGCGCGGTGTCGCTCAATCCCGACGCGGCCCAGGCGATGGGCATCGACCTGCCGCGCATCTTCGCGCTGACCCTGGCCCTCGGCGTGTCGCTGGCCGGCGTGGGCGGCGCGCTCATGGCCCCGCTCTTCACCGTCTACCCGGCGGTGGGCTTCCCGCTCACCATCAAGGCCTTCGCCATCACCATCCTGGGCGGCATGGGCAATCCGGCGGGGGCGCTGGTCGCGAGCTTCCTGGTCTCGGTGGCGGAGTCGCTCTCGGTGATGGTGATCCCGTCGCAGTGGCAGAGCCTCATCGCGTTCGCGGTGATGATCGTCATGCTCCTGATCCGGCCGCGCGGCCTCTTCGGCCGGGGCGATGCGCGATGAGCCGCCGCGCGCCATGACCGGCCGCGCGCGCCTGGCCCTCGTGGCGGCCGCCGCCCTGGCCCTGCTGCCCGCGCTGCTGCCGCACCCCTTCGTGCTCACCATCGCGACGCAGGCCGCGATCTGGGCGCTGCTCGCGGCCAGCTGGGATCTGCTCAGCGGCTACGCCGGGCAGATCTCGTTCGGCCACGCCGGCTTCTTCGCCCTCGGGGCCTACGCGGCCGCCGCCGCCACCAAGCACGCCGACGTCTCGCCGTGGCTCGGCCTGCCGCTGGGCGCCGCGATCGCCGCCGCGGTCGGCCTCCTGACCGGCTTCCCCGCGCTGCGGCTGCGCGGCCACTATCTCGCGCTGGTGACCCTCGGGCTCGCCGAGATCATCCGGCTCGTCGCCACCAACTGGCTGGCCCTGACCGGCGGACCGTTCGGCATCCACGACTTCCGGAGCTTCCCGGGCCTGCCCGACGGCGCGCTCTCCCACCGCCAGGCCATGTACCTGCTGGTGGCCGCGATCGTGGCCGTCGCCGTCGGCATCATGTACGCGGTCTGCGAGCGGACCACCGCGGGCCAGGCCTTCCGGGCCATCCGCGAGGACGAGGTGCTGGCCCAGACCCTCGGCATCGACACCACGCGCTACAAGCTGCTGGCCTTCGCGCTCAGCTCGGGCTTCGCGGGGCTCGCCGGCGGCCTCTACGCCTACTACGTGCAGCTGGTGAGCCCGGTGGTGGCCGGCGCGGCCACGACGTCGCTGGTCATCGGCATGGCGGTGTTCGGCGGCCTCGGCACGCTCTGGGGGCCCGTGCTGGGCGCGCTGCTCCTCTACGGCCTCTACGAGGGCTTGCGCTTCGTCGGCGTCGTGTACAACCTGATCGCGGTGGGCTTCGTGATCGTGGTCTTCGTCATCTTCGTTCCGCGCGGGCTGGCGGGCCTCGGGAGATCGGCATGAGCTATCGGCTGGGAGTCGACGTGGGCGGCACCTTCACCGATCTGGTCCTGGTGGCGCCCGACGGCGTGGCGCGCACGTGCAAGGTGCTCTCCACCACCACGAACTACGCCCAGGCCATCATCGCGGGCCTCCGCGAGCTGGCCGACCAGGCGGGCATCGCGGCCGCCGACATCGGCGAGATCATCCACGGCACCACGGTGGCCACCAACGCGATCCTCGAGCGCCGCGGGGCGCGCGCGGGCCTGCTCACCACCGAGGGCTTCCGCGATCTGCTCGAGATCGGCCGCCTGCGGCTCTCGCGGCTCTACGACCTCGACTTCGAGCGCCCGTCGCCGCTGGTGCCGCGCCGGTGGCGGCGCGAGATCCGCGAGCGCATGAACCACCGCGGCGAGGTGGTGACGCCGCTCGACCACGACGGCGCGGCCGCCGCCATCGACCGCCTGCTCGCCGAGGGGGTGGAGTCGATCGCGGTGTGCTTCCTGCACGCCTACGCCAACCCGGCCCACGAGGCCGCGGTGGGCGCGATGATCCGGGCGCGCGCCCCGCACGTGGCGCTCACGCTCTCCTCGGAGATCCTGCCCGAGATGCGCGAGTTCGAGCGCACCAGCACCGCGGTCACCAACGCCTACGTGATGCCGGTGATGGGCCGCTACCTGGCCTCGCTCGAGGGCGAGCTGCGCGCGCTCGACGCCCGGGCCCCGCTGCTGATCATGCAGTCCAACGGCGGCGTCATGACCGCCGAGGGCGGACGGCAGCGCCCGGTGCACGTGATCGAGTCGGGCCCGGCCGCCGGCGTCATCGCGACTGCCGCGCTGGCCCGCGCCATCGGCGCCCCCAACGCGCTCAGCATCGACATGGGCGGGACCACCGCGAAGGCCTCGATCATCGAGGGCTACGAGATCAAGCGCACCGGCGAGTTCGAGATCGGCGGGACCATGTCGCAGGGCAGCCGGCTCAACAAGGGCGGCGGCTTTCTCCTGCGGGTGCCCGCGATCGACATCGCCGAGGTGGGCGCCGGCGGCGGCAGCATCGTGTCCGTCGACGGCGCGGGCGCGCTGCACGTGGGCCCGCGCAGCGCGGGGGCGCTGCCGGGCCCGGTCTGCTACGACCAGGGCGGGACCGAGGTCACGCTGACCGACGCCAACGTCACGCTCGGCTACCTCCACCCCGAGCGGCTGCCGAGCGGCCTCCGGCTGGACGCGGGCAAGGCGCGGCGCGCGCTCGCCGAGCAGGTCGCCGCGCGCCTCGGCATCGACGCGGCGGACGCGGCGCACGGGGTCTACCTGCTCGGCTGCGCGGGCATGGCCCGCGCGGTGCGCGCGGTCACCATCGAGCGCGGCCGCGATCCGCGCGAGTTCACCCTGGTGGCCTTCGGCGGCAACGGCCCGCTGTTCGCGGCCGAGATGGCGCGCTCGCTGGAGATCGGCACGATCCTGGTGCCGCCGGCCCCCGGCGTCTTCAGCGCGCTGGGGCTGCTCGAGGCCGAGGTCGAGCATCACCTGGTGCGCACGTTCCTCCGCCCGCTGTTCGGCACCAAGCCGTCGGAGATCGGCGCGGCGGTCGCGGAGATGGAGCAGGAGGCCGAGGCCCTGCTGCGCGCGGAAGGCAGCCGGGCCGCGGTCGAGATCAGCCGCTCGATCGACCTCAAGTACCAGGGCCAGTCCTTCGAGCTGACCGTGCCGCTGCCGCCCGCGTGGACCGACGAGGCGCTGCGCACGCTGGCCGTCGACTTCGGGCGCGAGCACGAGCGCACCTACGGCCACCAGGCCGAGGGCGATCCCGTCCAGATCGTCAACCTGCGGCTCACCGCCCGGGTGCTGCGGCCGGCCGACCGCCCCCCGATCCGGCTCGGGGAGGGCCGCGCCGGGCGCCCGGGCGACCGCGCGGCCTACTTCGGCCCGGCCCACGGCACGATCGCCACGCCCGTGGTCGCGCGCGCCGCGCTCGACGCGGCCCCGCGTCCGGGCCCGCTGCTGGTCGACGAGTACGACGCCACCACGCTGGTGCCGCCGGGCTGCACCGCGCGCCTCGATCCCCACGGCAACATCGTCATCGCGACCGGAGGCCCGGCATGACCACGCGCGATCTGAGCGACCCGATCCTCCTCGAGCTGGTCAAGAACGGCCTGGACGCGATCGTGGACGAGATGGCCATCGCGCTCGTGCGCACCGCGTACTCCAACAACCTCAAGAACGCGATGGACATGTCCTGCGCCCTCTGCGACGCCGAGGGGCATCTCATCGCCCAGGGCCTGACCCTGCCCCTCCACCTGGGCTCCATTCCCGACGCGATGGCCCAGGTGCGCCGCAAGTTCGGCGCGGGCCTCGCCCCCGGCGACGTGTTCATCCTGAACGACCCCTACGAGGGCGGCACCCACCTGCCCGACTTCTACATCTTCAAGCCCATCCTGGCCGGGGGCCGCCTGGTCGGCTGGTCGGCCAGCATCGGGCACCAGCTCGACGTGGGCGGCAAGACCGCGGGCGGCAACGGCTGCGACGCCACCGAGATCTTCCAGGAGGGCCTCCGCATCCCGCCGCTGCGCCTCTACGCGGCGGGCAAGCCGGTGGACGCGGTGTTCGAGCTGATCGACCGCAACGTGCGCGTGCCGCGGCAGGTGCTGGGCGACGTGCGCTCCCAGGTGGCCGCCTGCCTCACCGGCGAGCGCGGCTATCTCAAGCTGGCCGAGCAGTACGGGCCCGATCGCTTCGCGGCCTGCACCACCGCGCTGCTCGACCAGGCCGAGCGGCTGGCCCGCCACGCGATCACCGCGATGCCGGACGGCCGCTACACGTTCACGGACTGGATGGACGACGACGGCATCGATCCCGACCCGATCCCGATCACGGTGACGGTCACCGTGACGGGCGACCGGCTCATCGCCGACTTCACCGGCTCGGCGCCCCAGGTCAAGGGCGCGATCAACTCGCCGCTGCCCTTCACGAAGTCAGCGGTGTACGCGTGCGTGCGGCACCTCGTCGGCGGCACCCCGCCCAACAACGAGGGCTACTTCCGTCCGATCGAGGTGATCGCGCCTGCGGGCACGGTGGTGAACCCGGTGATGCCGGCCGCGGTGGCCGCCCGCGGGCTCACCGGCTTTCGCATGGCCAATACGGTCTTCGGGGCGTTGGCCCAGATCGCGCCCGACCGGGTGTTCGCGTGCGAGATGGGCGGCGACACCGGCATCAGCTTCGGCGGCTACGACGTCGAGCGCCGACCCTTCGTCTTCCTCGAGTTCCTCTTCGGCTCGTGGGGCGGCCGGCCGACGAAGGACGGCGTCGACGCGTGCAGCAGCTCGGTGGTGAACTTCTCCAACAACCCGGTGGAGATCATCGAGTCCGAGTATCCGCTGATGATCGAGCGCTACGGCTACCTGCCCGACACCGGCGGCCCCGGCAAGTTCCGCGGCGGGCTGGCCCTCGAGCGGCAGTATCGCTTCCTCGAGGCGGAGGGCACGCTGCAGCTGCGCACCGACCGGCGGGCGCACGTGCCCTACGGCCTCGCGGGTGGGCGCCCGGGCACGCCGTCGCGCAACGTCCTGAACCCGGGCGCCGAGCCGCGCGACCTGCCCGCCAAGTGCACGCTGACCGTGCGGCGCGGCGACGTGTTCCGTCACGAGCTGGCCGGCGCGGGCGGCTGGGGCGATCCCTTCGAGCGCGACCCGGAGCGCGTGCGGCGCGACGTGATGGAGGAGAAGATCACCGCCGCGTACGCGCGGCGCGAGTACGGCGTCGCCGTCGACGAGGGCACCGGCGCGATCCTGACCGAGGAGACCGCGCGGCTGCGGGCGCGCCGGCCGTAGCGGCGGGGCGTTCGTCGGCGATTTCGCGCAGGAAGGCCTTACCGGGGAAGAACGCCACGCCCGCCGCGGTCGCAGACCCGCTGATACGGGCAAGCGGCGACTTTGCGCCTCGATGCAGAGTCTGGCACGTCCAGTGCTCCATCCTCACGGCAGGCGAAATCATCGCCGAAGGAGGATTCGAGCCATGTCGAGCCCCAAGACCTTCATCGCGGTCGTGCTGGGATCGGTCGCGTTCACCCTTCCGATGGCGGCCGCACTCGCGGATCACGTCAAGGTGGGAGCCCCGGCGACGACCACCGTCGTGGTCACGCCGACCGTGCCCGTTCCCGCAACCCAGACGCTTCAAGCCGACGAGATCAAGGCCGGGACCGTGCGTGCCAATACGATCTACGCCAACAAGATCGAGGCGGACGAGGTCCGTGGCGCCGTACACCAGACCGAGGGCGTGAAGGTGAAGGACAGCGAGGGCAAGATCCAGGCCCCCGAAGTCTCGGCGTCCATCATCTACGCCGACGAGATCACCGCGAACACCGTGATCGCCGACACGATCTACGTCCGCGACATGGACCGCCGCTAAGTCCGGGGTCAGGTCTTGCATTACGACAAATGTCGTAATGCAAGACCTGACCCCGCTTGATTCTGGTGGGGCGGGCGCGTAGGCTCGCGGGGTATGCGCGTCGCCCACGACCGGCTTCGTCGGATCACCGCCGAGATCATCGGCCGCGGCGGGAGCGAGCCCGCCGAGGCCGATCTGGTGGCCGGACACCTGGTGGACGCCAACCTGGCCGGCCACGACAGCCACGGCGTGAGCCTGGTCCCGCACTACGTGCGTCACCTGCAGGCCGGCCTGGTCGTGCCCAATGCCGCCGCCAAGGTCATCAAGGACGACGGCGCGTTCCTGATGTTCGACGGTCAGCGGGGATTCGGGCGTCGGGTGGCCGGCGAGGCGATGGCTGCGGCCATGGCGCGCGCCCGCGAGACGGGCGTGGCGGTGATGACGCTGGCCAACGCGCACCACATCGGGCGCGTGGGCGCCTACGGCGAGATGGCGAGCGCGGCCGGCCTCGTGTCCATGCACTTCGTGAACGTGACCGACCATCGCGGGCTGGTGGCCCCGTACCGCGGGAGCGATTCGCGCTTCTCCACCAATCCGGTGTGCATCGGCATGCCCGGCACCGCCACGCAGCCGCCGCTGCTGCTCGACATGGCCACGAGCGGCGTCGCGCTCGGCAAGGTGCTGGTGGCGAAGCTGGCGGGCAAGCGGGTGCCCGAGGGCAATCTCATCGACTCGAAGGGCGCGCCCACTACGGACCCCGAGGTCATGTACCAGGAGCCGCACGGATCGCTGCTGCCCTTCGGCGCCCACAAGGGCTACGCGCTGGCCGTGCTCACCGAGCTGCTGGCCGGCGCCATGTCGGGCGGCGGCACCATCCAGCCCGACAACGCCCGCCGCGGCGGGATCGTCAACAACATGTTCAGCATCCTGGTCGACCCGGCGCGCCTGGCCGGGGTCGACTGGATGGGGCGGGAGATCGACGGCTTCGTGACCTACGTGAAGGGCTCGCCGCCCGCCGATCCCGCGAGCCCGGTGCTGGTGCCGGGCGACCCGGAGCGCCGCTCGCGCGACCTGCGAGGGCAGACCGGCATTCCGCTGGACAGCGCGACCTGGGAGGCGCTCCTGGCCGCCGGCGAAGCCATCGGGGTGCCGCGGAGCCGGACCGAGACGGTGGCCGCCCCGGTCCGGGACTAGCCGCCCCGGGTCGCGGTTATCCGGTCGTCAGCATGCCCGAGGCGATGTTGATCGTCAGGGCGAGCAGCGCGACGTTGAACACGAACGAGACGATGCCGTGGGCGGTGACCGTCCGGCGGATCTCCCGGCTCGTGATCGCCACGTCGGACACCTGCGAGGTCATCCCGACCACGAACGCGAAGTAGACGAAGTCCCAGTAGTCGGGCGTGTCGTCGCCGCCCGGGAACGCCAGCCCTCCCGCCGACCCCTCGTCCTCGCCGTAGAACTCGTGGGCGTAGTGCAGGGCGAACATGGTGTGGACGAACGCCCACGACAGCAAGATCGTCACGACGACGAGGCCCAGCTGCGCGGGCTTCCGCTCGCCGCCGGTCCCGGTCAGCTGGGCCAGGATCGCGCCCAGGCTCGCCAGCCCGGCCGCCACCGTCAGCACGAGGATGACGCCTTGCCCCGCGTCCTCGCGGGAGGCCCGCTGGCGAATATCGCGCACGCGCGAGCGGAGCATCATCTCGAGCACGAGGATCAGGTAGAGCGTCACCGTGAGGTCCCAGCCCACGAGCAGCCGGGTGGCCGGCCGCCAGTCCGTCGCCGCCGCGAAGACGATGAGGCACGCCAGCCCCAGCGCGAGCGAGGCGAACAGGCGAGGCCGCGACCACACGATGCGGTGGGGAAGGAAGCCGCGGCGTCGACGGTGACCCGGGGTCGACATGCAGTGCGCCCGACGATCCGGCCAAACCCCTGGCGTGTCAAGAGCGACGAGGTGCGGCTGTGCCTACAGAGACAACCCGCGCCGTCCCTCGCGCCTCGGGTCGGATCGGACTCGCGCCCGCCCGAGCCGGGCATGATGCCGTGCGCCGGCCCGCCACCGTCCGGCGCAAACGCGCGTCCTGGTGGAAGCGGCCGCGCTGGCATCGCGGATGCTCTGTGGAATGGTAGCCGCGCCGCTCGGTGGGACGAGCGGCGGCCCGGCTCAGCATCCTCTCCAGCCTCGGAGGTGCCCATGGCGATCGATCAGGCGAAGCTCGACGCGCTCCTCGGCCGCGCAGTGGTCGACATCGGCGCGAACTTCCACGCCGCGCTGGTGGTCACCGGCGACCAGCTCGGCCTCTTCCGCGCGCTGCACGACATCGGGCCGGTCACCTCGGCGGACCTGGCCAAGCACACGAGCACGCACGAGCGGTACGTGCGGGAGTGGCTCGCCGCGATGGCCGCCGGCGGCTACGTCAGCTACGCGCGGGCCACCCAGGAGTTCTCGCTCTCGGACGAGCAGGCGATGGCCCTCCTCGACGCCGATCTCCCCGGGGCGTTCCTGCTGGCCCAGGCCGCGGTGAAGTCGGGCGCGCGGATCACCGAGCTGTTCCAGACCGGCGAGGGCCTGGGCTGGCACGAGCACGACCCCGCGCTCTTCGAGGGCACCGAGCGGTTCTTCCGTCCCGGCTACACCGCCAATCTCGTCTCGCGCTGGATCCCCGCCCTCGAGGGCGTCGGGCTGAAGCTCGAGTACGGCGGGCTGGTCGCCGACGTCGGCTGCGGGCACGGCGCCTCCACCATCCTGATGGCGCGGGCCTACCCGCGGTCGCGCTTCGTCGGCTTCGACTACCACCGCGCGTCGATCGATCGGGCGCGCGAGGCCGCGCGGCGCGCCGGCGTCGACAACCGCGTGACCTTCGAGGTGGCGGGCGCCACCGACTATGCGGCCGCCGGCTACGACCTGGTGGCGTTCTTCGACTCGCTGCACGACATGGGCGATCCGGTCGGGATCGCGCGCCACGTCCGCCGGTCGCTCGCGCCCGGCGGCACCTGGCTCCTCGTCGAGCCGTTCGCGCACGACCGGCTGGAGGACAATCTCAACCCGGTCGGCCGCATGTACTACGCGGCCTCCACGATGCTCTGCACGCCGAACTCCCTGTCCCAGCCCGTCGGGGCCGCGCTCGGCGCCCAGGCCGGGGAGACCCGCCTCCGGAACGTCGCCACCGAGGCCGGCTTCACGCGGTTCCGGCGCGCCGCCGAGACGCCGTTCAACCTCGTCTTCGAAGCACGGGGCTGAGCGGCGGGGTGACGGCGAGGGGCGGTCGCAGCAGCGACCGCGACCGCTCCTCGTCGCTCGCCTCGTAGCCCGCGCGCGCCGCTGCCTTCTCCCTGCCGGCCGGACCGGCCGCCTTGACACCCCACCCGGGCCGAGTAGACTCGGCAGCGTCGCGGCGAGAACCGACCACTTTCGGACGGCCAACGAAGCACTACCGAACGAAGGCATCACGGAAGGAGTGGCGCTCATGCCCCACCACACGCCCGCACCGTCGTCTCGCGTCTCCCGTCGTCGCTTCCTGGCCGGCGCCGGCGTGGCCGCCGGCGTGGCCACCTTCGGCCGGGCGCCCGCGGTGATCGGCCAGCAGGTGCGCGAGCTGCAGGTCTGGCACACCGAGGTCGAGCCGCAGACGGTCAAGGTCATCCAGGACACCTCGATCGCCGAGTTCGAGAAGAAGTTCCCCGGCTTCAAGGTCAAGCAGCAGGCGCTGGGCTGGGGCGATCTCAACACCAAGCTGCTCGCGGCCCTCGCGGCGGGCAGCCCGCCCGATCTCACGCATCTCAACCCGTTCATGACCGCGTCGCTCTACACCAAGAACCTGCTGCGGCCCATGGACGAGCTGATCCGGTCGGTGGGCGAGAGCGACATCCACGAGGCCACCCGCAAGCTGCAGTTCTTCGACGGCAAGTACTACGGCATCACCCACGCGATGGGCGCGACCTACTTCTGCGAGCGGCGCGATCTCCGGGTGAAGAAGGGCATCAAGGCGCCCGAGACGTACGCCGACATGCTGAGCCTGTGCGCGGCCCTGACCGAGGACGGGCGCTACGCCTTCCAGATGCCGGGGGAGAAGCTGTACATGGGCTTCGTGCACCCGGCGGAGTGGCTGGCCGGCAACGGCGGCTCGTGGGTGGACGCCAAGACCTGGCGCCCGCAGCTCAACAGCAAGTCGATGCTCGAGATCCTCGACTACCTCCAGAAGCTGAACAAGTTCCAGTCCCAGGGCTGGTCGGGACAGAAGTATCTCGACACCCAGGCCGCGCTCGCCACCGGCAAGATCGCGATGAGCTATCTCTCGGGCGCGCGGGCCATCGGCTACATCGAGAAGTACGCCCCCGAGAACATGCGCGACCCCGAGCACTTCATGCCCTTGCTGCGGCCGCACGGGCCGTCCGGCAAGATCGGCATGTCGGCGCTGGACGGGGAGAACTGGGCGGTGTTCAGCCAGTCCAAGTACCCCAACGAAGCGCTCGAGTTCCTGCGCCTCTTCTACAAGAAGGACTACTACATGCAGTACTGCCACTCGGTGCCGATCCACCTCACTCCGATCTTCAGCTCGATGCTGAACGACCCGGCCTATCTGGCCAACGAGCGGATCAAGAAGTGGAAGGCGTGGCACGAGGTGGTGCTCACCGGACTCAAGGGCAACCGGTTCCTGCCGCTCGGCTTCACGCGGCCCGAGGACAACCTCCTGCCCTTCCTGGCCGAGCTGGACGGCTCGAGCATCGTGGCCGACATGGTGGTGGAGGTCATGGTGGGCGGCAAGAATCCGAAGGCGGAGGCCGACCGCGCCCAGAAGCGCGCCGAGGAGCTGCTCACCCAGCTCGGTCACAAGCGCTGGTCGTAACCGCGGGTCCCGGGCGGGGCGAGTGAGGCAGAGCGCCGTCGTCGGCTGGCTCCTCCTCGCCCCGTCGGTGCTGCTGCTGGGCGGGCTGGTGGTCTTCCCCGTCCTCTACAACATCTGGCTGAGCCTGTTCGACAAGCACGCCTTCATGCCGGTGCAGACCTTCGTCGGCCTCCAGCACTATCGCTACTTCGCCCACGACCCCGAGTTCTGGACCAGCTTCTACTACGGCAGCGTCTACGCGGGCGCGACCATGGTCTTGCAGCTGGGCGTCGGCGTGCCGGCCGCGCTCCTCTTGAACGAGGCCTTTCGCGGCCGCAACCTCCTGCGGGGCGTCGTCCTGTTCCCGTACATGATCCCCACCATCGTGGCGGTGATCCTCTGGAAGTGGCTGCTCAACGATTCCTACGGCCTCGTCAACTATCTCCTGGTCAGCGCGGGCGCGGTGCGGGCTCCGGTGGCGTGGCTCGGGCCCGACTACATCATGACCGCGTTGATCGTCACCAGCGTGTGGCAGTTCTTCCCGTTCGTGGTGGTGACCTACCTGGCGCGGCTCCAGACGATCGCCCCCGAGCTGTACGAGGCCGCGACGGTGGACGGGGCCTCCGCGTGGCGGCGATTTCTCCACGTGACCCTGCCCCAGACCGCGAGCGTGCTCTTCGTCATCGTGCTCCTGCGCAGCATCTGGATGTTCACCAAGTTCGACACGGTGTGGCTCCTCGCCGGCGACGGCGGGGTGAGCCGTTACATCCGCACCCTGCCGGTGTACGCCTACGCGCGCAGCTTCACCTACCTGCAGGCCGGCATGGGGGCGGCGCTGGCCGTGATCATGTTCGCGATGCTGCTGGTGGCCACCGCGGTGTACTTCCGCATGTTCCGCAGCGAGGAGGTCTTCTCGTGAGACGCACGGGGGCGCTGTACGGGGCGGGCCTGGTGCTGCTGCTGGCCGCGGCCTTCCCGCTCTTCTGGATGCTCTCGACCGCGCTCAAGCCCTCCGGCGAGATCTTCGCGACGCCGCGCTTCGTGCCGCTGCATCCCACCCTGGAGAACTTCCGGCGCCTCTTCGCGGACACCAGCTTCCTCGTGTTCTTCCGCAACAGCGTGGCGGTGGCCGGAGCCACCGTCCTCCTGACCCTCGCGGTGTCCTCGCTCGGCGCCTACGCGCTCACCCGCTATCGCTTCCGCGGGCGCGACACGGTGGCCGGGCTGATTCTGTTGACCTACATGTTCGCGCCGATCATGATCATCATCCCGTTCTACATCCTGGTGAAGCAGCTCGGGATCGTGAACACCCACCTGGCCCTGGTGCTCTCCTACACCACCTTCTGCCTGCCCTTCTGCCTCTGGGTGCTCCGCGCCTTCTTCCAGTCGATCCCGCTCGACCTGGAGGAGGCGGCCCTGGTCGACGGGGCCGGCCGCGGGCGCACCGTGTGGTACGTGGTGCTGCCGCTCGCCCTGCCCGGGCTCATCGCGGCCGCGATCTTCACGTTCATCCTGGCCTGGAACGATTTTCTCTTCGCGCTGGTGCTGATCACCTCCGAGGAGCTGAAGACGCTCCCGGTGGGCGTCAACGACCTCTTCAACGCCACCATCGTGGACTGGGGGATGATCATGGCCGCCGGGGTGATGATCACGGTGCCCACCGTGTGCTTCTTCGCGGCGGTGCAGCGCTACCTCGTGCAGGGCTGGGGCTCGGGCGGGGTCAAGGGCTGAGCGCGCCCCGCGCCCGCGCGCGTCCGCGCTCGGATGCCCGCCGCCGCGGTCAGAGCGAGAAGAGCGCCCAGAACACCACCAGCGAGAACGCGGCCAGCGCGGCGAACGGCGCCGTGAAGCTGCCGGTCGAGCCGAAGAGCGCGCCCACCACCGGGGCGCCGACCGCGATGGCGATCACCCCGAGACCGCTGACCAGGCCGACCGCGGCGCCGGGCGCCCGCGGCAGCACCGCCCCGGTGGTGTTCATCACCGCGGCGTAGGGCGCATTGAAGGCGACGCCCAGAGCACAGATGGCGAGGGCGGCCACCGTCAGCGGCCGGCCCGGCCAGGCGAGCACGGCCAGACCGATCGCGCCGCCGAGCACGGTCAGCCTCATGACGAGGCGCGCGCTCACCACGCCCCGGTCGATCAGCCATCCGCCGAGCGGGCGCGAGATCACGCCCAGGGCGAGGATGGCCGAGCCGGCCGCGCCCGCGCTGACCAGCGACAGGCCGAAGTCGTGGACCAGGAACGTGGTGATCCAGATCCCGACCAGCACCGCGAGCCCGAAGGTGGCGGTGTGGACGAGGCCGAGCGTCCACACCGTCCGGCTGCGCGCGGCCTCGGCGAGCGGGGCGGCCGCCTGCGCGGGGCGCACGCGCGGGGCGAGCGCGAGCCAGGCGAGGGTGGACAGCGCGATCAGCCCCGACGACACGATGAACGCGCGGCGCCAGCCCACGAGGCTCGTGAGCAGCGGGATCAGGTAGAGCGCCGTGCCCCCGCCGAGCTGCACCAGGCCGCCGTAGATGCCGAGGGCGCGGTGGACGCGCGCGGGCGGCACCACCAGGGCCGCGTAGCGCATGCCCGCCACGAACGCGAGACCGCAGCCGAGGCCGCCCACCACCTTGATCGCGAGCAGATCGGGGAAGTGCCGCGCGTATCCGAGCGCGAGATTGCTCGCGAACACCGCCACGATGCCCGCGGTGCCCACTCCGGTGGGACCGAAGCGATCGCTCAGCAGGCCGGCGGGAACGCACGAGACCCCGAGGGTCACGAAGAAGACCATGGACAGCACGCCGGCCTGCACCGGCCCGAAGCCGAGCTCGGTCATGAGCAGCGGGATGATCGCGGCGTGATTGGTGTAGTTGGTGGTGGCCGCCCATCCCAGCAGGCAGGCCGCGGCCAGGCGCAGGGTCATCGGCCGCGGGTCACCGAACACTCGAGACGGTGCACATGGAGGGTCTTCTCCGGGTCTAGACGAACGTCATCACCTCGACCGGGGTCTCCCCACGGCGAAAGCGGTCGAGATCGAGGGGGGCGATGTCCACGGTGCGGGCCCGTCCGTCCGCCACCAGCTCGGCCATCAGCTGCCCGGCGATGGGGCCGTGCATGAAGCCGTGACCGCTGAAGCCGGCGATCACGGTGGCGCCGCGGCGCCCGCGCGTGAACCCGGTCACCTCGCGATCCGGCTCGATCACCACCCCGAGATCGCGAGCGCGCGCGGCGATCGCGGTGGTGACCAGGTACGGATCGGCGAAACCGTCGCGGGGCGAGTAGGTCGCGGAGGCCAGGTCGCCGGTCCAGAGATACGGGCAGAGGGCGCGCACGTCGTCCGGCGCCAGCACCCGCGTGTCGACGCCCAGGGCGCGCTGTAAGGCCGCGCTGTAGACCCGGATGCTCTGCCGGGTCAGCTCGATCCCGATGCGGTTGGCGTACTGGTGACGGATGCCGCCGGAGGCCAGCGCGGTCGAGCCGGAGCAGACCGCGCCGCGCTCCAGCACGACGATCCGGCCGTAGCCGCGACGCGCCAGGTGGTAGGCGGTGCTGGCGCCCATGATGCCGGCGCCGACGATGACCGAGTCCGCGGTGGCCACCATGCCGCCGCCTCAGACGCCCAGGTAGTACTTCTTGACCAGCTCGTTCTCGCGCAGCTCGCGCGTGCTGCGGCCCTCGAACTCGATGCGGCCGTGCACGATGATGTAACCGCGGTCGGCGATCTTGGTGGCCTGGTTGAAGTTCTGCTCGGCCATCAGCACGGTGAGCTGGCGGCGCTCCTTCAGCTCGCGGATCTTGGCGATCACCCGGCTCACCAGGATCGGCGCCAGCCCCACCGACGGCTCGTCGACGAGGAGGATGCGCGGCGAGGACATCAGGGCGCGCGCGACCGCCAGCATCTGCTGCTCGCCGCCGCTCATGCTGCCCGCGAGCTGACGACGCCGTGCGGCCAGCACCGGGAAGGCCTCGAAGGCGTAGGCCAGGTTGGCCGCGATGTCGGCGCGCGCGCCGGTCCGGTAGGCCCCGAGCAGGAGGTTCTCCTCCACCGACAGCTTGGGGAACAGTCGGCGGCCCTCGGGCACCAGGGCGATGCCCAGGGCCACGATCTCCTCGGTGGATTTCCCGGCGAGCGCGATGCGTTGTCCGTCGGATTCCAGGAAGATCTCGCCGGCCTCGGGCGTGACCATGCCCATCAGGCACTTGATCAGCGTGCTCTTGCCGTTGCCGTTGGTGCCCAGGAGCGCGACGGTCTCGCCCTCGCGCACCTCGATGGAGACGCCGTGCAGGACGCGCACCGCGCCGTAGCCGGCGTCGACGTTGCGCACCACGATCCTACTCGCCAAGGTAGGCCTTCTCCACGTCCGGGTTGCGCACGATCTCGTCCGGGGTGCCCTCCGCGATGCGCTCGCCCGCGTCCAGCACCACGATGCGCTCGGAGAAGCGCATCACCGCCCGCATGATGTGCTCGATCATGATGATGGTGATGCCCCGCTCGTTCAGCCGGAACAGGATGGCCAGGATGTCGTCCACCTCCGCGTGGGACAGGCCGGCCATCGCCTCGTCGGAGATGAGCAGCCGCGGACGGGCCGCCATCGCGCGGGCCAGCTCGAGCTTGCGCATCTCGATCTGGGTGAGCCCGGCCGGCCGCAGGTGGGCCTTCGACTCGAGCCCGATCGCGCGCAGGATCTCCATCGCGTCGGCGTCGGCCGCCTCGGCGCGCTCGTGGGCCGCGTACTCGAGCGGGATGTCCAGGTTCTCCAGCACCGTCATGCTGCCGAACGGCTTGGGGATCTGGAAGCTCCGCACCAGGCCCAGCCGGGTGCGCCGGTGGGCGGGCAGGCCCGTGATCTCGCGCCCGTCGTAGACGATCCGGCCGCCGTCCACCGGCAGCGAGCCCGACACGCAGTTGATGAGCGTGGTCTTGCCGGACCCGTTGGGCCCGATGAGCCCGAAGCGCTCGCCCGGCTTCACCTGGATGGAGACGTCGTGGAGCGCCATGAAGCCGCCGAAGCGCTTGGTGAGATGAGAGACCTCGAGCCCGGCGCCCGCCATCGCTCAGCGGCCCCGCAGGCGTCGCACCAGGCCGAGAATGCCCTCGGGAGCGAGCACCACGAAGGCGACCAGCACCACGCCCACGATGAAGAGGTTCATCTCCGACGAGATGGTCACGGTGGCGAGCTGCTGCGCGGAGCCGAGCAGCACCGCGCCGATCACCGGCCCCACCCAGCTGGTGGTGCCGCCGATCATCGGCATCGCCAGCGCGTTCACCGCGTAGTCGATGGCGAAGGCGGAGTTGGGCTCGACGAACGTCACGTAGTAGGGGAACGGCGCCCCCGCCACCCCGAGGAGGAAGCCGCTCACGGTGGTGGCGAAGAGCTTCAGGCGCAGGGTCGGCACCCCCATGCACTCGGCCGCCTCCTCGTTGTCGCGCAGGGCGGCGAGGCCGCGGCCGATCCAGGAGCGCTCGATGAAGCGCGCCACCAGCACCGAGCCCACCGCGAGCCCGACCATCACCGTGAAGAGGAAGGTGACGTAGTTGCCGAAGGGCGGCCCGCTCGGCCGGATGACGCTGAGGCCCCGGGAGCCGCCCACGAACTCCCAGTTGATGATGACGGTCTGCAGCACGATGGCCAGGGCCAGGGTCGCGATCGAGAAGAACACCCCGCGCAGGCGCAGGGTGAGATAGCCGATGCCGAGCCCGAGCAGGGCCGACACCAGGCCGCCGGCCAGGATGAGCAGCGGCAGCGGTGGGCGCACGGTCTGGACGAGGAACACCGCGGTGTAGGCGCCGAGGGCGAAGAAGGCGGGAGTGCCGAAGTTCACGTAGCCCGCGTAGCCGCCCAGGATGTTCCACGCCGTCGCGATGACCACGTACTGGAGGATCACGTAGCCCGCGAAGTAGAGGTAGGGGTTGACCTTGGCCGACGCGAGGAGCACGCCGGCGCCGACCATCGCGACGGCCACCACCAGGACGATCCCGGTGCGACGCATCGCTACCCCACCCCCAACGACTCGGCGGCCTTCTTCATCAGCCCGCCTCTAGCGCCCGAACAGGCCGGCGGGGCGCACCGCGAGCGCGATCAGCAAGATCCCGAAGGACACCGCGAGCGACCACGAGGGGCCGAAGAAGGTGCCCATCAGGCTCTCGACGACGCCGAGGATGATCGCGGCGACCAGCGTGCCGCCGATGCTGCCCATGCCGCCGAGCACGGTGATCGCGAACATGCGGCCGATATAGTCGCGGTCGGACGAGGGCACCACCGGGGCGATCGTGATCAGCAGCGCGCCGGCCAGGCTCGACGCCGCGATGCCGATGCCGAAGGCGATGGTCTTGATGCGGATGGGGTCGGCCCCCATCAGGCGCAGCGCGCCGGCGTCCTGCGAGACCGCCATGATGGCGCGCCCGTAGAAGGTGCGGCCGAGGAAGAGATAGAGGGCCAGCGTCATCAGCAGGCCCACCACGCACGGCACCAGCAGGCGGTAGGCGATCCCCACCCCGGCCCACTCGATGGACTTGCCGATGTAGGAGGCCTCGACCAGGCGGTAGTCGACCCCGTACTTGAGGCTCAGGCTGACCTCGATGATGAAGAGGAGCCCGAAGAAGAAGACGAGCCCCCGCAGCGACTCCTCACCCCGCCGCTCGAAGGCGCTGTAGTAGACGCGATAGACCGCGGCCCCCAGCAGGTAGAAGAGGGGGGTGAGGAGCAGACCGGTGAGGATGGGATCGAGGCCGTACGCGCTGTTCAGCACGTACGCCGCGTAGGAGCCCAGGATGAGGAACGCGGGCTGCGCGATGTTGGCGATGTCGAGCAGGCCGAAGATCAGGGAGATGCCGAGGCTCACCGCGGCATAGAAACCCCCGACCAGCAGTCCGGCGACCAGCGCGTTCGCCAGCAGGTCCCAGGAGAACAGGGAGCGGCTCGCGCTAGTTCTTCGCCGCCGAGTACGGGTAGATGATGTTGCCCGACTTGAACTCGTCGGGGTAGAGCACGACCTTCTTGCCCGGCCCGCGGAACTGCTCGACGCTCGTGCCCTGGATCTTCTGGTACTGCACCATCAGGGTGCGCCCCCTGGCCCACTCCCCGTTCTTGCCGAACTTGATCTTGCCCACGATGGTGTTGAACTCGGTGTTGCGGATGTAGTCGGCCATCTTCTGCTGGTCGAGGCCCTTGGTGGCCTCGATGGCCTGGGCCAGCACCTGGCCGGTGGCGTAGGAGTACGGCGGCAGGTAGTAGCCGAGCGGGTCGACGCCCGCCTTCTCCGCGCGCGCCTGGTACTCCTTCAAGAACTCCTTGATCCCGGGCATGGCCAGGAACGGCGGCTCGGGCGCCCAGAAGTCGTAGTTCACGATGCCGTTCAGCAGCGGGCCCATGCTGGTCATGATCGTGGTGAACATCAGGCCCACCATGCCCCCGCCCATGATCTTGGGCTGAAGCCCCACCTCGTGCGCGGCCCGCAGCATGCCCACCGAATCCGGCGGGTAGGAGGCCACGAACACGATGTCGGGGTTGGTGGCCTTGATGGCCCGCACGATCGGGGTGTAGTCGGTGGTGCTGGGCGGATAGGTCTTGTCGTAGACCGTCTTGAACCCGAACTTCTTGATCAGCTCGCGCGCGCCCACCAGCGCGTTCTGCGGGTACTCGGCGTCGGCCCCCACGATCGCCACCGTCTGCGGCTTCGGATTCTGCCGCGCGGCCAGCTCGAAGAAGCCGAGCGCGGTGCTGGTCTCGGGCTCGGGCCCGTTGGGCGAGATCTGGAAGTAGTTCGGGTACTTGTACTTCTCGTTGTTGGCCAGCCCGAAGATGCCCATGACCAGCAGCTTGCGCTCCATCGCGATGGGCAGGAGCGGCGCGATGAGGTTGGTCCCGTAGCCGGAGGTGATGAGGTCGACCTTGTCGACGTCGAGCAGCTTCGAGTAGATGCCGGGCACGGTGGCCGGGTTGGTCTGGTCGTCGTAGAAGATCAGCTCCACCGGCCGCCCGAGGAGGCCGCCCTTCTTGTTGACGTCGTCCTTCCAGATCTGCAGGGCGAGCAGCGCGGGCTTGCCGTTGGCCGAGAGGCCGCCGGTCAGCGCCATGCCCAGCCCGATCCTGATGGGGTCCGCGGCCCGGGCCACGAAGGTCCCGGTGCCGGCCAGCACGATGCCTGCGATGACGGATACGAACAGAACCCAGGTCAGGATCGGATGGCGCCGGAACGGCCTCATGGCAGCCTCTCTCTCTGCGCGGCTCTCACGAGCGCGCCGGTGATCGGGGTGATCGGGCGGGCCAAGACTGCGACAGCGGGCGCGGCCTTGTCAAGGCGGACCGGGCCGCGCGGGCGGGCGCCGGGTGAACGGCGAGCTCGACGGGCGCAGGAGCTGACCCACCTTGTCGGTCAGCGCCTCCGGGGTGAAGGGCTTGGCGATGAACGGCAGCTGCGACTCGGTGATCTCGGCGATCTTGTACGCCGACATGAGCAGCACCTTCGCCGACGGCGCCAGGGCCCGGACCCGCTGGGCCAGCTCGGTGCCGCGCATCAGGGGCATGACCACGTCGGTGAGGAGCAGATCGATCGGCTCCCGGCCCGCGATGCGCAGGGCGTGGTGCGGATCGCGCGCGTCCAGTACCACGTAGCCCTTGGCCTCGAGCATGCGGCGCACCACGAGCCGGATGTCGTCCTCGTCGTCCACCACCAGGATGGTCTCCCTCATGCGCGCGCGCGCCGCTTCTCATACCACGGGTGTGGCTGGCCGGGCGCCTTCACGCGCATCGCGTACACCGAGGTGCGGGCGGTGAAGAAGAGCGTGCGGAGATCCGGCCCGCCGAAGGCGAGATTGGCCGGCACCTCCGGGGTGCGGATGATCCCGAGCCGCCTGCCGTCGGGCGCGAAGACCCACGTGCCGCCCGGCCCGGTGCAGTAGACGCGCCCCTCCACATCCACCTTCATGCCGTCGGGCACCCCGTCGGTCTCGTCGGAGGACATGTCGGCGAAGATGCGCCGGCGCACCATCTGGCCGCGACCGTCCAGCTCGAGCAGGTGGATGTACTGCGCCCACCGAGTGTTGGCCACGTAGAGCCGGCGCTCGTCGGGCGAGAACGCGAGCCCGTTCGGGTATTCGAAGTCGGCGACCAGGCTCACCGCCCCATCCGGCGCGATGCGGTACACGCCGGCGTGCGGAACCTCGCGCTCGGCCAGCGGCACCCGCAGGCCCGGGTCGGTGAAGTAGATGCTCCCGTCGGACCGGCACACCACGTCGTTGGGCCGGTTGAGGCGCTTGCCCTCGAACCGGTCCATCAGCACCTCGAACCGGCCATCGGCATCGCGACGGGTGACGCGGCGATGGTCGCCTTCGCAGAGGACGAGCCGCCCCTGCAGGTCGAACGTGGTGCCGTTGCCACCGCCGGTCTTCTCGCGGACGACTTCCGGCGCGCCCCCCGGCGGCAGGCGATACAGCATGCTCGCCCGCACGTCGACGAAGTAGAAGAACCCGTCCGGGTGCCACAGCGGGCCTTCGGTGAACACGAATCCGGTCGCCAGCCGCTGCGCCGGCGTCGCGTCGAGGATCGCGGAGAGCGGATCGGCCATGGGCGCGCGCCTCCTGTGTGGCCAGCAGTCTAGCACCGGGCCGGCTCCGCCGTGCGAGGCCCCGAGGCCGGTGCTATGGTAGGGCGGCGAGCGCAGAAGGAGACCCATGAGAGGACGGTCGAGCCGTCGCATCGTCGGGATCGCGCTCGCCGCGGTCGCCGCGGCGGGCTGCGCGAAGGGCCCGGTCAATGGACGCGTGGCGATGCCCGGGCACTCGGAATCGGCGCTGACCATGAGCTGGGAATCGGGGCTCTTCGGTGAGTCCGGCACGATGGCCGCCGCCCTGCCCGACGGGGAGCGGTTCCGGGGAACCTACCAGGTCGTGCGCGCGGGCATCGACCGCCGCGACATCCCGGCGGCCTGGACCGGCGAGGAGCCGATCGAGCAGCAGGGGCTGATCGACGGCACCTACTGGGGAGCCGGCGCCGACCACGTGGCCTTCGTGAACACGCATCGCAACCGCGCCATCGGCACGTTGAAGGGCGATCGCGGCAGCACCATGCTCTGTCGCTTCGATCTCCTCGACGCGGCCGGCGGCATGGGCGGCGGCGGATCGGGCGCGTGCCAGACTTCCCGCGGCGCCCGGATCACCGCGCAGTTCTAGAGCGGAGGAGGCTTCCGTCATGAAGACCGTCGTCGCGCTTCCCGGAGAAGGCATCGGCCCGGAAGTGGTGGACGCCACCTGCGAGCTGCTGATGGGCACCGGCTTGCCGCTGAAGATCCTGACGCCGCCGCAGGGTGCTCCCCTGCCCGACGAGACCAAGCGCGCGGCCCGCGAGGCCGATGGCGTGCTCTTCGGCGCGGCGGGCCCGAAGACCTCGCCGGTGGTCTCCTGGCTGCGCTGGGAGATGGCGGCGTGGGCCGGCGTGCGCCCGATCCGCTTCTTCCCCGGCATGCGCTCGCCGCTGGCCGAGCCGGACGGCATCGACTACGTCATCCTCCGCGAGAACAGCGAAGGCCTCTACCCGGGGCGCGAGGGCCCGCTCGCCGATCTGGTACGCCTCATGCCGGACATCGCGGATCGCACCGGTCGCACCGTGCGGGAGTTCGGCACCGAGGGGCGCTTCGCGGTGAAGGTGGTCACGCCGCGCGGGGCCGAGCGCATCGGGCGCTTCGCCTGTGACCTGGCGCGCCGGCGGCAGGCGCGCGGCAAGCCGGGCAAGGTGACGCTGGTGACCAAGTCCAACGTGCTGCCGAAGACGGACGGCCTCTACGACGAGATCGTCGGGCGCCTCGTGCGCGAGGCCGGACTGCCGTTCGAGCACTTCCACGTCGACGACGCGGCCCGGCGTCTCGTGCGGTTTCCGCGCGCGATGGACGTGGTGCTCTGCATGAATCTCTACGGCGACATCCTGTCCGACCTCGGCGCCGAGACCGCGGGCGGCCTGGGGCTCGCGCCCTCCGGCAACTTCGGCGACGGCTGGGCCTACTTCGAGTCGGTGCACGGCTCGGCGCCCGACATCGCGGGCCGGGGCATCGCGAACCCGACCGCCACGATCCTCTCCGCCGCGCTGATGCTCGAGCACATGGGCCTCCTCGCGGAGTCCCGGCGGCTCGAGGGCGCGGTGGGGCGGGTGTATCGCGACGGGAAGGTGCTGACTCCCGACCAGGGCGGCGCCGCCACGACCCGCGAGGTCGCGCAGGCCGTGCTGGCCGCGTACCGCTAGATGCATCGGGGGAGACCGCGCGAGGGCGGCCGGACCCGCGTCCGGCCACCCGGTCGCGTGTCGGCTACCGGGTCTGCCCGTCGTGCTTCTGACGGTAGATGCGCTTGCTCTGCACGTCCTGCGCATGCTCGAGTCGCGCCTTCTCCCGGCCGGTGATCTTGCCGTCGGCCTGCGCCCGGGTCTCGACGTTCTCCACGTGCTGCTGGCCGTGCTCGAGCCTCCGCGTCTCGCGCGGGGTCAGCGCGCCCGACTCGACGCCGCGGTCGATGCGCTGCTCCTGCCGATCCTGTCGGCGATCCACGCGCGTCTCCTGCGCGAAGACGGGCGTGGTCAACGACAGCGCGGCGATGCCGATCACTGCGACATTTCTGCACCGGGACACTGCGTTCATGAGGTCCCTCCGGGGATCGGGATTGTCGGCCGGTTCCGGCCCTTGCTGCTCTGCCCGATCTGACGCCGGAGGCGCCGCGGGAGTTTACACACTCGTCGAGAGGACGCCATGACCATTCGCGTGGCCGGAATCGAGGTCAGTCACTGGCACGCGGTGCACGACGCGGCCTATCTCCGTCACTTCGCCGCGATGCCGGACGTCGCGCTCGTCGGCGTGCAGGACGGCGACGCGAGCCTCGTCCGCAAGCGCGCGGCCGAGGTCGGAGATCCGCCGGTCTTCACCGACTATCACCGGATGCTGAAGGAGACGCGTCCGGATTTCGTGATCGCGCTCGGCCGCCATCGTCAGATGGCCACGATCGCGCACGACCTTCTCGACGCGGGCTATCCGTTCATGATGGAGAAGCCGATGGGCGTCAACGCCCAGGAGGTGCAGTCCATCGCGGACAAGGCGGCGCGGCTCAACGCGTTCGTGTCGGTCCCGCTGTCGCAGCGCTACCAGCCCTTCGCGATCCGCGCCCGCGACCTGATCGCGTCGGGACGCCTGGGGCCGCTCTCCCACATCTATATCCGCGTCAACCGTCCGGGCCCGGCGCGCTATCCGGGGTGGGACAGCGCGTGGATGCTCGATCCCGCCGAGGCCGGCGGCGGCTGCCTGCGCAACCTGGGCCCGCACGGGTTCGACATGTTCCTCTATCTGACCGGCGAGGACGCGCAGGTGACCGGCGCGCAGATCAGCCGGCGCGCGCACGGTCAGCGCGTCGAGGACTACGCCTCCGCGCTGCTGCGCTCGGCCAGCGGGATCCTCGGCACCATCGAGGTCGGCAACACCTTCCCGCGCGTGGGCACCGACGGCGAGTGGAAAGTGGCCGGCCGCGATGGAATCCTGACCCTGAAGGACGGCGTCCTAAAACTGGCCGGCGCCGGCGGCGACGAGGTGGAGAAGGGCACCGAGATCGAGACGCCCTACGCCACCGCGATCCGCGACGCGCTCGAGGCCTGGCAGAGGGGGGCCGCCCCGCCGATCAGCGTGCACGACTGCCTGCGGGCGGTCCGGCTCATCGACCAGGCCTACGCCCTGGCCGGGTAGGTCCCGGGAACCCCGGGGGAGGTGGGCCGGTTGAAGTCGTGGTCGATGGTGTCGACGTGCCCGTACAAGGCGCGGACCGAACGGGCCCGCGGATCAGGAGCGCGTAAAGATGACTGCCGTCACGGTGAGCAGGGTCGGCCGCAGAGGGAAGAACGTTCTACTTGGCGCACTGCTGGGCGCCGCCGCGCTGGGCCTCTTGTCGGGGTGCGCCTCGATGCCCCAGGGGCCCACGTACACCGACGCCGAGCTCCGGGCCCAGTGCGAGCGCCGGGGCGGATGGTGGCGCGGCAACCTGATCCCGGGCTTCTGCGAGTACCAGTCCGCCTCGCTGCAGTCGCCCTAGCGGCGCCGGCTTTTTCATCAGCCAGCGCTAGTCGCGGCTACTGCCCTGGAAGCGGAGCAGGATCAGGAACAGGTTGATGAAGTTGAGGTAGAGGGATAGGGCCCCGACGATCGCGTAGGAGCCCAGCTGGCCGCCCGGGATGCTCAGCGCCATCACCTTCAGGCGCTGGGCGTCCCACGCGGTGAGGCCGGTGAACACGACCACGCCCACCACCGAGATCAGGAACTGCAGCGCCTCGCTGTGCCAGAAGATGCCCACGATCGACGCCAGGATCAGCCCGATCAACCCCATCATCAGGAACTGGCCGAACCCGGCCAGACTCCTCTTCGTGGTCGAGCCGAACAGGGCCATGGCTCCGAACATGCCGGCGGTGATCATGAAGGTGGTGGCGATCGACGCCCCGGTGTACATCAGCAGGATCAGCGACAGGGTCACCCCGTTCAGCGCCGAGTAGACCACGAAGAGCCCGGCGGCGGTGTTCGGGGCCAGGCTGGTCGCGCGCGCCGAGAGATAGAAGACCAGGCCCAGCTCGGCCAGGATCAGCACCAGGAACAGGATCTGGTTCGACGCGATCGTCCGTACGAGCGCGGGCGAGGACACCACCAGGTAGGCGACCACCGCGGTGATGCCCAGGCCGACGAACATCCAGCCATAGACCTTTCGGAGAAACGCGGTCACTTGCTCGGCCGCCGCCGTCGCGGTGATCGGAGCCGTGGCGTCTGGGTTGAACCGGTAGTCGGCCATGGTCGTGCCTCCCGCCTGCGCGAGTGGGTGGATCCGGTCCCTTAGTCTAGTCGCGACGAACGGCCCCGTCCACTCGGCCGTCGGCCCCCGCGCGGCGCGGGTCCGAGCGCGCGAAGGATCTCGCGCGCCATCAGCCGGCCCCGCAGCGCCAGCACGCGCCGCGCGGTCGCCGCCTTCGCCGCCGCGGGCCAGCCGAAGTAGCCGGCGCCGCCCGGCGCGATCTCCTCGAATCGCCGCGCGCCGCGCGCGAGCGCGCCGCGGAAGTCCACCCAGGCCGGCGGCAGTCGGCGGGCCAGCGCTCGGCGCACCAGGCGCGGACGACAGGCCAGCACCAGCGCGGTCTCGAGCTCGCCCGCGTGCCACTCGCCCTGCGGGTTCGGGCTCCGCGACAGGCGCAGCACCGCCGGGTTGAGCATCGCGGCCAGGCTCGACGTTTCCGGGCTGAAGCCGGCGAACAGGATCTGCAGGCGGCCCGCGCCGGCGCGCGTCCGCCGCCGGGCGCCGGGCCGGGTCAGCGCGCGCTTGGCCTCGGCCATCGCCCGCAGGTGACCGGGATCGGCCTGGTAGTTCGCGAGGACGAAGCGACGGAAGCCGTGACGGGCCAGGCTGCCGACGACGTCCACGATCACGCGGCGGAGCGTGCCGACGGAGAGCGAGACGGTGCCAGGCCACGCCTCGGCCAGCGGGCTGGCCCCGTAGGGCAGCGACGGGGCCAGCACCGGACGATAGCCCGCGCGCCGCAGGTGAGGCGCCACGTGGCGCGCCAGCTCCTCGGCGCCCAGCCAGTCCACCAGCAGCGGCAGGTGGGGGCCGTGCTGCTCGACGGCGCCCAGCGGGAGCAGCACGATCACCCGCGCGTCGCGCGCCAGCCGCGCCGCCTCCCGATACGTGCACTCCGCCAGCTTCAGCATGGGGTCGTCACCACGGGGTCAGGTCTTGCATTACGACATTTTCGGAACGCGCGGCGTTGTCGCCTGACGCGGCGAAAATGTCGTAATGCAAGACCTGACCCCGTCAGAGCGCTGACCCCGTCAGAGCGCTTTCAGGGCGTCTTCGCAGGCCTGGAGGGTGGTGGCGACGTCGGCGTCGGTGTGGGCCAGCGACATGTACATCTTCTGGGTGTTCTTGACCACGCCGCGCTTGATCAGCTCGGTGGTGAAGGCGCGGGCTCGCGCCCCGTCCGCCTTCTGCAGTGAGCGGTAGTCGGTCACCGGCTCGGCGGTGAACAGCAGATCGAAGACCACCGGCTCGCCCACCACCTGCGCGGCGAAGCCGGAACGCGCCGCGATCTCGGCGAGGCCGGTCATCAGCTTCCGCCCGGTGCCGAGCAGCCGCTCGTAGGCGCCCGGCTTGCGTAGCTCGGCCAGGGTGGCCAGACCCGCGACCGCGGCGATCGGGTTGCCGTTGAGCGTGCCGGACTGCGAGATGAACTCGCCCCGGCCGTCGCGCCCCGGGTCGAAGGGCTGCATCAGGTCGGCGGCGGCGCACACCGCGGCCAGCGGGAAGCCGCCGCCCACGATCTTGCCCACGCAGGCGATGTCCGGCACCACGCCGTAGTACTCCTGCGCGCCGCCGTAGGCCAGCCGGAAGCCGGTGACGACCTCGTCGAAGATCAGCAGCACGCCGTGGCGCCGCGTGATCTCGCGCAGCCCGGCCAGGAACCCGGGCTGGGGCGGGATGAGCCGCTGGAAGGGCTCGATGATGACCGCGGCCAGCTCGTCGGCGTGCGTGGCCACGATGCCCTCCACGGTGGCCAGGTCGTTGTAGGGCGCGACCAGGACCTCGTCCTCGAGCGCGTGCGGGATGCCCGAGGAGTCCGGCACCGGTGCCGGAAACGCCTTCGGCGAGCGGGGCGCCGACGACATCATCGAGTAGTCGTGGGCGCCGTGATAGCCGCCCTCGAACTTGAGGATCTTGTCGCGCTGCCGCGCGGTGCGCGCGACCCGCAGGGCGAAGAAGGTCGCCTCCGAGCCGGTCGAGGTGAAGCGCACCTGCTCGGCGCACGGCACCGCGCGGCAGATCTCCTCGGCCAGCTCGATGATCGGCTCGGTCACCATGAAGTAGGTCGTGCCGCCGGCCAGCTGCTCGCGCACCGCCGCCACCACCGCGGGATGGGCGTGCCCCAGCACCAGCGGGCCCGAGGCCATCACGTAGTCGATGTACTCGCGGCCGCTCACGTCGTAGATCTTGGAGCCCTGGCCGCGCTTGACCACGAAGCCCACGTCGTCGGCGTAGCGGGAGGTCCCCAGCACGCCGCCGGGCAGGCGCTGACGGGCGCGCTCGAGCAGTCGGGTCTCTTCGGTCGATCGGGGCGTCGTGGTGTCGGGCATGGTCGTCCTCGGATGACGGGGGTGCGGGGTCAGGGGAGCGAGAAGCGCTGCGCGTTGCCCATGTGGGGCCACGCGTAGGCCTGCACGTTGGCCAGCATCTGGCGGATGTGGTTGCGATCGTGGTGCACCCACTCGTGGAGCAGATCGGACACGCGGAGGAGCCCGACCTTCGGGTGCGCGCCGCCGCGCCCGAGCTCGGCAGGCGCGAGCCCCGCCACCTGCGTCACGCTCGCGTCGCGCAGGTCGCGGAACTCGCGGTAGAGCGCCGACCAGTCGCGGCGGCAATCGTGGCGGGCGCGCGCCACCGCCTCCTGGTCCCACCCCTCGAGCGCGGGCGTGTCACCGGCCAGGATGACCGCGATGCGGCCGGAGAAGCCGCGCCGCTCGCACTCGATGAGGTGGCCGAGCACCTCCTTCGCGCACCACTCCCCGGGGGCGGGATGGAACTCGAGGGCGTCCGGGGCGAGCGCTCCCATCTCGGCGTGGATCATGGTGGCGGCGGCGCCGAGCAGCGCGGCCACCGCGGACGGCGGCAGCGGCTCAGCCGTCACGGACGACCAGCTCGGCCACCGGCACGCCGGCCTCGAACTTCCGCACCAGCTCGTCGGGATCGAACTCCACGCCGATCGGGTTGCGATCGAACGCGGGCGAGTGCATCCAGGCCTCGCCCTCCTCGACGGTCGCGAAGTTGTCGATCTGCAGCTCGACCCGGTTGCCGTCGGGGTCGGCGTAATACATGGAGGTGGTCGGCCCGTGGTTGATGGCCAGGAACGGGCGCACGCCATCCGTCTTCAGGCGCGTGTAGGTGTCCAGCAGCTCGCCCATCGAGCCGAAGGTGAAGGCCACGTGGTGGAGGCCCGGCTGATCGGTGTCGCGCACCATCAGCTCACCGCCGGTCGACCGCGGGGCGAGGGGCCCGAAGTCGATGAACGCGACGCGATGGTGCTCGTCGTCGTACGTCACGAAGCCGAGCTGCGCGTTCTCGTAGACCACGCGGCCGCCCAGCACCGCGCAGTACCAGTCCTGCATCGCCTGCTTGCGGTTGGTCTGGAACACCACGTGCGCCAGCTTGGTCGGCGGCATGGGCGCGCGCTCCGCTACTGCAGCGGCGAGAAGGCCGAGGGCATGACGATCTTGGTCTCCTGCGCCAGCAGCTCGTCGCCGCCGCCCGGCGGGGGCCAGACCCCGGCCTTGCGCGCCTGCTCCCGCACCTGCAGCCGCTGGTCCATGCTCTTGTAGGCCCAGATGTGGACGAAGCGGTTCGCGCCGCCGAACTCCATCCCGCCGGCCAGCACCAGGGGCGAGAGCTTGACGCGCTCCCCGATCGCGCCCTCCCAGCGCTTCATCACGCCGGGCAGCGAGCCGGGAGTCAGGCTGTAGCGGCGGATCTCGAAGATGGGACCCATGGTGCCCGGGGTGATCTCGGGCACGAAGGCAAACGGCGTGAGCACCTCCACCTGCTGGTCCACGACGAAGTCGCGGATCTTGGGCGGCCAGTTCGACTCCTTGGCCGCCTCGGCCCGGACGCGGGCGCGCTCGGCCAGGTCGCGGTAGCCCCACACGTGGATGATCTCGTTCAACGGACCGATCTCGGTGTGCCAGAAGGCGGTGAGCGGCGAGTACTTCTTCCGGTACTCGTACGCCTCCCCGAATCGCTTCTCCACCTCGGCGAGGCTGCGGGGCTTGAGCGCGTAAGTACGAAATTCGTAGATCATCGCTGGTCTCCTTCGATGTCGCGCGAGGATGGTCCGGCTCCCGGGAAGTCTGCGCCCCGATTCCGGAGACGTCAAGCGGCCGCCGGTGCTAGGGTGTGACGGTCATGGCGCCCGCTCGCCCGCGGTTCGGCATCGTGTTCCTGCCCGAGTCGCTCGGCGGCTTCGGCGATCTCTGCCGCGAGGCGGAAGCCGAGGGCTTCGACTGGCTCGGGGTGGCCGACTCGCAGTCGGTCTTCCGCGAGCTGTACGTCGCGCTCACCCTCGCGGCGCTGCATACGAAGCGGATGCGCGTCGGCCCGCTCGTCACCAACCCCCTCACCCGGCACCTGGTCGTCACCGCGAGCGCGATCGCCAGCGTGGACGAGGTGTCGGGCGGACGCGCGGTGCTCGGCCTCGGCTCGGGAGACAGCGCGATCTACACCATCGGCGCGCCGCCGGCCACGCTGGCCGGGCTCGAGGAGGCCATCGTCACGCTCGGCCGGCTCACCCGCGGCGAGCCGATCGAGCGCGAGGGCCGCACCTGGCGCGTCCACCGCTCGACCCGACGCATGCCCCTCTACCTCGCCGCGGAGGGGCCGCGCACCCTCGAGCTGGCCGGCCGCCTCGCCGACGGCGTCATCGTCGGCCTCGGGCTCACCCCCGAGGTGATCCGGCTCTCGCTGGCCGCCATCGAGCGCGGCGCCCGCGCGGCCGGCCGCACCCTCGACGACGTCGACGTCTGGTGGTTCGCCAAGACCAGCCTCGCCGACCGCCGCGACGAGGCGATCGCGCCGATCACGATGGCGCTGGCGGCCAGCGCCAATCACGCGTTCCGCTTCACGCTGGAGGGCAAGGGCGTGCCGGTCGATCTGCACGAGAAGATCCGCGCGCTGCAGCGCGAGTACAACGCGCACCACCACGAGATCCCCGGCGCGGGCAACGCGAGCCTGCCCGACCGCTGGGGGCTCACCGAGTTCCTGGTGGACCGCTTCGCCATCGCGGGCACGCCGGATGACTGCGTGGCCCAGATCCGCCGCGCGATGGACGCGGGCGCGCGGCAGTTCATGATCACCGGATTCGTGCCGGACCCGGGCGCGTTCATGCGCCGCTGGGCCCGCGACGTCGCGGGCCGCGTCGCCGGGTGATCCTCGCCGCGTTCCACGTCAAGAGCTTCCGCTATCAGTGGCCCGCGGATCTCTTGACCTCGTGGGCTTTCGAGATGGAGACCATCATCCTCGGCTGGTACGTGATGGTCCAGACCGGCTCGGTCCTGCTGCTCACCGCCTTCGGCTCGCTCCAGTTCCTCGGCACGCTGGCCGCGCCGATGTTCGGCGTGCTGGGCGACCGGGTCGGCGGCCGCCTCATGCTCTGCTTCATGCGCGCGGTGTACCTGTCCCTCGCGGCGCTGGTGATGCTCCTGGCCCTGACCGGCGCGCTGTCGCCGGCCTGGGTGTTCGTGGCCGCGACGCTGAACGGCATCTTCCGGCCCAACGACCTCGTGATGCGCAACGCCCTCATCGGGGAGACGATCCCGCCCGCGCATCTGGTCGGCGCGCTCGGCATGTCGCGGGCCACCATGGACTCGGCGCGGGTGGGCGGCGCGCTCGCGGGCGCCGGGCTCTCCACCGCGCTGGGCATCGGCTACAGCTACCTGTTCGTCACCGCCTTCTACGCGGCGAGCTTGACGCTGACATTCAGGATCGCGCGGGCGCGGCCCGTGCCGGATCCGGCCGCCCCCTCACCCTACCCTCTCCCCCTCGCGGGTGACCGGCAGGGAGCGTCGCGGTGGCGCGATCTGAAGGACGGGCTCGCCCACGTGCGGGAGACGCCGCGGCTGCTCGCGCCGATGTGGCTCGCGTTCCTCATCAACCTGACCGCGTACCCGGTGTCGGGCGGGCTGCTGCCCTACGTCGCGCAGCGGATCTACCACGTGGACGCCACCGGCCTCGGCTGGCTGGTGGCCGCCTTCTCCTTCGGCGGCCTGCTCGCCTCGATCGGCGTGGTGGTGACGGGCGGGTCGCGCCATCCCGAGCGCGCCACGCTCGTCTATACCGCGGTCTGGTACGCGCTGCTGCTGGGCTTCGGCCACCTGGCGAGCATGGGCCCGGGCCTCCTCACGCTGCTCGCGGCCGGGTTCGTCCAGAACGTGGCGATGATCTCGATGACCGGCGTGCTGCTCGCCGCGGCGGGTCAGCGCTTCCGCGGCCGCGTGATGGGCGTGCGCGCGCTCGCGGTCTACGGGCTGCCCATCGGGCTCATGGTCTCGGGCGCGCTGATCGGGCGCATCGGCTACCCGGCGACGATCACCCTGTCCGCGGCGGTGGGCCTGCTGTTCACGCTGCTCATCGGGGTGCGGTGGCGCGCCGCGATGTGGCGACGGTCCCGCCCGGTCACCGCCTGACGCTCCGCCCGCGCCCGCGGTCCGCTCCATTGATATACTCTCCCGGCACGATCAGCCGGACCCGTGGGAGGAGCCGATGAAATTCACCTGGTTCAATCTGATGCCGTGGCCGTACCTGCCCGACGATTTCCGGGAGAAGCACCGCTCGGTGTGGGTCGACATCCCGAACACGCTCTACGACCCCCGGAAGGGCCACTACGTCTACCACCAGTACATGGACCAGCTGGAGTACGCGGAGAGCCTGGGCTTCGACGGCATCGGCTGCAACGAGCACCACCAGAACGGTTACGGGCTCATGCCCTCGCCCAACCTGATCGCGGCCGGCCTGGCTCGCCGGACCTCGCGCGCGGCGATCTGCGTGATCGGCAACTCCATCGCGGGCTACAACCCGCCCATCCGGGTCGCCGAGGAGTTCGCCATGCTCGACGTGATCTCGGGCGGGCGCCTGGTGGCCGGCTTCCCGGTCGGCACCCCGATGGACACCAACTTCTGCTACGGCCAGATTCCCGCGCTGACCCGCGACAAGTACCAGGAGGCCCACGACATGATCATGAAGGCGTGGGCCGAGGACGAGCCCTTCGCCTTCGACGGCAAGTACAACCAGCTGCGCTGGGTGAACTGCTGGCCCAAGCCGATCCAGAAGCCGCACCCGCCGATCTACATCCCGGGCGGTGGGTCGATCGAGACGTGGGATTTCTGCCTCGACCACGACTACAACTACTCGTACCTGTCCTTCTACGGCTACCTGCGCGGCAAGTCCCTGCTCGAGGGCTACTGGGACCGCGTGGCCAAGCGCGGCAAGGACGACTCGCCCTATCGCGCCGCCTTCGCCCAGATCATCTGCGTGGCCGACTCCGACGCGGAGGCCGAGGAGCTCTACGCGGAGCACTGCCTCTACTTCTTCAACCGGTGCCTCCACGTTTTCCCGCCCTTCGCGGATCCGCCCGGCTACCGCACCGTGAACACCATCAAGTACGGCGCGCTCTCCCAGCTGCGGATGGAGGCGCAGCGGATCATGCAGGGCCTCACCTGGAAGCAGCTCGTGGACGAGCGCTTCATCATCGCGGGCAGCCCGGAGACGGTGCGCCAGCAGCTCGAGGAGTGCATCACCGGCCTGCGCATCGGCCATCTCTTCTGCCTGCTCCACACCGGCAACATGCCGGACTGGAAGACGCGCCACTCCACCAAGCTCTTCGCCGAGAAGGTCATGCCCCAGCTGCGCCACCTGTGGTCGGACTGGAAGGACGACACGCGCTGGTGGATCCATCCCATGGACGAGCGCCTCCACCCCGAGGAGACGAGGCCCGGCGCCGAGAAGCCCGGTCAGGAGTGGCGGTGATCCCGCGCGCGACAGAGTCCACGGCATGAAAGCGCTGACCATCGAGACTCGTCGCGGCGCGCGCTGCCGCGTGCTGGAGGCGGGCAGCGGGCCGCCGGTCGTCTTCCTCCACGGCGCGGGCGGCCTCCTCGCCGACAACCCGTTCCTCGATCGGCTCGCCGCGCGCTACCACGTCTTCGCACCCGAGCTGCCCGGCTACGGCGAGTCCACCGGCGAGGAATTGCTGGAGGACATGCTCGACTTCACGCTGCACGGCTGGGACGTCGTCTCGGCGCTCGGTCTCACCCGCCCGCATCTGATCGGCCATTCGATGGGCGGGATGATCGCGGCGGAGATGGCCGCGGTCGCGCCGCGCGACGTGGACCGGCTCGTCCTGGTGGCCGCCGCGGGGCTCTGGCTCGAGGAGCACCCGATCCCGGACATCTTCGCGCTGCTGCCCGGAGAGCTCGTCGAGCTGCTGTTCCAGGACCCCGCGCAAGGGCAGACCCTGCTCACCGGCGGCGTGGACTTCTCGGACATGGAGGCGTTCAAGGCGTTCTACCTGGGCCAGCAGCGGCGGCTCGCCATGGCGGGCAAGATCCTGTTCCCGATCCCGAACCGGCGGGTCTCCAAGCGGCTGTACCGCGTCGCCGCGCCCACGCTGGTGCTCTGGGGCGACGCCGATCGACTGATCGTTCCCGCGTACGCCCGCCAGTGGGGCCGGCTCATCCCGAGCGCCACCGTCGAGATGATTCCCGACGCCGCGCACATGCTGCCCTACGAGCAGCCGGAGGCCTTCGTCTCGGCGGTCTCCCGATTCCTGCCCCGGTAGACACGATGACCGACCGCGCGGCGAGCGACGGGCACGGCGACGGCTGGATCGGGCGCCCCCTCAAGCGACGAGAAGACCACCGGCTGCTGATCGGCGCCGGCGCGTACGTGGACGACATGACCCCGCCGGGCTGCCTGCACGTGGCGCTGCTGCGCTCCGCGCACGCCCACGCCCGCATCACCCGCCTCGACGTCGAGGCCGCGCGCCGCGCTCCGGGCGTGCGGCTGGTGGTGACCGGCAAGGACGTGGCCACCCTCGGGCCCATGCCGGTGAACCGTCTGATGCCGGACATGCGCGTGCCGCCGCATCCGATCGTGGCCGACACCCACGTGCACTCGACCGGCGTGCCGGTCGCCGCGGTGGTGGCCGACGATGCCTATCGCGCCCACGACGCCCTCGACCTGATCGAGGTCGACTACGAGCCGCTGCCGGCCCTGTCCGAGCCCGGACCGTCCCTCGCCGCCGGCGCCCCGCAGCTCTTCCCGGAGGTCGCGGGCAACCGGGCGCTGACCCGCGCGCTCCGCGAGGGCGACGCGGCCGCCGCCTTCCGCGCGGCCGCGCACGTGGTGACGCTCGACGTGGCTCAGGCACGCGTGTCGGCGGTGGCGATGGAGCCGCGCGCGGTGCTGGCCAGCTGGGATCGCTTCGCCGAGGAGCTGTCGATGTGGGTCTCCTGCCAGGCCCCGTTCCGCATCCGGGCCGAGGTGGCGCGCCTGCTCGACCTGCCCGAGAGCCGGGTGCGGGTGATCGCTCCGGACGTGGGCGGCGGCTTCGGGGTGAAGACCGGGCCCTACCGCGAGGACGTGCTGCTCGCCTGGCTCGCCCGGCAGCTCGGGCGTCCGGTCAAGTGGGTGGCGCTGCGCCGCGAGGACCAGCTCACCACCAACCAGGCGCGCGGCTCTCTGTGCGAGGGCGCGCTGGCGCTGGACGCCGACGGGCGCATCACCGGCCTGCGCGCGACCATCGCCTCGCCGCTCGGCGCCTCGCTCATGAACGCGGCCGCCGGTTCGCCCTGGAACCACGCCCGGCTGCTGCCCGGCGCCTACGTGATCCCGTCGTGCGACATCACGGTGTCCGGCGCGGTGACCACGACCGCGCCGGTGGCGGCCTACCGCGGCGCCGGGCGCCCCGAGGCCTGCTTCTTCATCGAGCGGCTGATGGACACCGCGGCGCGCGCGCTCGGGCTGGACCCGGCCGACCTGCGCCGGCGCAATTTCATCGCGGCCGATCGCTTCCCGTTCCGGACCATCACCGGCCAGGTCTACGACTCCGGAGATTATCCGCAGGCGCTGGAGCGTGCCCTGAAGGCGGCCGACTACGACGGCCTCCGGCGGCAGCAGGCCGAGCGGCGGGCCCGTGGCGAGATCGTCGGCGTCGGGCTCGCGTCCTACGTGGAGCCGTGCGCGCTGGGCTGGGAGAGCGGCGCGATCCGCGTCGAGCGCTCCGGCAAGGTCACCGCGATCACCGGCTCGAGCGCCCACGGTCAGGGGCACGAGACCACGTTCGCCCAGGTGGTGGCCGACCACCTCGGCCTCACCCCCGACGACGTCACCGTGCTCCACGGCGATACCCGCTCGGGGCCGGAGGGCTTCGGCACCTTCGGCAGCCGCAGCGTGGCCCTGGGTGGCGGCGCGCTGGCGCGGGTGTCGGTGGAGGTGCGCGACAAGGGCCGGCGCATCGCGGCCCGGCTGCTGGAGGCCGCGGTCGAGGACGTCGTCGCGGCCCGCGGCGGCTTCCACGTCGCCGGCGTGCCCGCCAAGCGCGTCACGTGGAGGGAGGTCGCGGGGGCGGCCTACGCGGGCGGCCAGGCGCTGCCCGCGGGCGACACGCCCGGGCTCGAGGCCACCACCTACTTCCAGGCCGAGGCGGAGTGCTGGAGCTTCGGCACGGTGGTCTGCGCGGTCGCGGTGGATCCGGAGACCGGCCGCCTCGTCATCGAGCGGCTCGTGTGGGTGGACGACGCGGGCACCATCATCAATCCGCTGCTGGCCGAGGGGCAGCTGCACGGCTCGCTGGCGCAGGGGCTCGGCCAGGCCCTGATGGAGGCCATCGTCTACGACGCGGACGGGCAGTGCCTGACCAGCACCCTGATGGACTACGCGATCCCGCGCGCGGAGGACATGCCGGCGGTGCTGATCGAGAAGATGCACACGCCCTCGCCCCGCAATCCCCTCGGGGCCAAGGGCCTGGGCGAGGCCGGCTGCATCGCGATGCCGCCCGCGATGGTCAACGCGGCGGTGGACGCGCTGGCGCCCCTCGGTATCACGCACGTGGACATGCCGCTCACCGCCCCGCGCCTGCGCGCGGCGCTCACGGCACGGCGCTAAAGTACCGGCGGCTCCCTGCGGCGAAGGCGGTGGCCGAGGCGGCCGCACGCCGCACGATGGTCACGACGTCTTCCTCCGTCGCGCCGAACGCGGGCCGGGCGCGACCGCGCCCGATCGCGCGCCGGCCACCAGCAGGCGCATCGCCTCGCGCTGGATCGCGCGGAAGTCGGGCTTGTCGGGCAGCTTGCCGGCCAGGTGCAGGACGACCAGGCCGTGCATGGTGGCCCAGAAGACGTAGCCCATGAGCTGGGGATCGCCGGTGAAGACGCCGGCCTTCACCAGGCCCTCCAGCGCCGCGCTCATCATGCCGCGCGCCCGATTGCTCGCGCGGACCAGATCCGGGTAGCGGTCGGGGTGCGGCTGCGCCAGGTCGAACATCAGCCGGTACCCCTCGGGATCGCCGAGGGCGAAGCGGATGTAGGCCTCGCCCATCGCCTGACCGCCCGCGCGCAGGTCGCCGCGCGTCTGCCGCGCCGCCTCTTCCAGCGCCTGCGCGAAGCGGTCGAAGGCGGCGGCCCGCACCGCGGCGAGGATCTCCTCCTTGTCGCGGAAGTAACGGTACGGGGTCATCGGGCTGCAGCCCAGCTCGTCGGCGAGCTGACGCATGCTGACCCCGTCGACGCCCTGCCGGGCGAAGCGCTTCTGGGCCACCGCGCAGAGCCGCGCCCGGAACGCCTCGACGTCGGCCTTCGAGAGGTTGCGCGGCACGGTCAGGCCGGCGGGTGCGCGCGCGGGAACCGGCGCACGTACTGGAAGAAGCGCGCCAGGTGCCGGTCGGAGGCGACCAGCACACCCGGGCGGAAGCGGATGGTGTCGAGCACCGGCGCGTCCTCCGCGAGGAGCTGGCGCACCAGCCGGCCCACCGACTCGAGCTGCTCGGCCACCGCGTCGCGGCCCCGGCCGCCGTCCCGCACGCCGTAGGCGTAGAACCCCATGGAGCGACCGTGGGTGATCGGCGCGCCGCTGAACAGCATGAACATGTCCTCGTCGCCGAAGGCCAGGTGCTGCGAGAACGTGTTCACGCCGGTGATGAGCCCCTCCTGCACGAAGGCCTCCGACGCGATCCGGTAGTCGATGGAGTGCTCGCCCACCCGCACCGCGTCCGGGTCCACCGCGGGCAGGCCGTGGAGCGTGCGCAGGTGCTGGAAGTCGACGCCGTTGGAGGTGCCCACCCAGGGCTCGGTGTCGCGCACGCCGCGGAAGTGCGTCTCGACGACCAGATCGCCCTCGTCGGCGCCGGGGATGCGCGGCGGCTCGAACGTCGGCGATTCGCCGTTGAAGATCCAGATCAGGCCCCACGCCTCGATGCTCGGATACGTGGCGATCCGCGCCGCCGGCGGGATGCGATCGCCGGCCGGGATGTCGACGCAGCGGCCCGCGCAGTCGAACCGCCAGTGGTGGTAGGCGCAGCGGATCTGCCCATCGATCACCTGCCCCACCGAGAGATCGGCGCCCAGGTGCGGGCAGTAGGCGCCCTGGACCACCGCGCGGCCCGAGGCATCCCGGTAGCAGACGACCCGCGTGCCGAGCACGTCCCGTCCGATCGCCTGCCCGGCCGGGATCTCGCGCGCCAGCGCCAGCGGAAACCAGGATCGGTGATAGCCCGCGGGGATCTTCTCGGTCCGTCGCTTCGCCAGGGTCGGGCGCATGGGAGCCTCCTCCGGTTCGGCACGGCGTCTGATGCTCATGGATGGACACTGTATATTTACAGTGTACTCACAGTCAAGAGCGCGCCGAGGACGGCGCCGGGGTACGACCAAGGTCCGATGGCGCGCGGGCGCCGGGCCCCTAGTATGGGCGGGCGTGCCACGCGCTGACGTCCACTTCGAGATCTCGGTCGGCCCCGGGGCCCTCCGGGGGAGGTGATCATGGCGACCCACATCATCGAGCCGGGACAGCTGCCGACCCGATGGACACCCCTATTGACCCTCGGCATCGTCCTCATCGCGTTCGGCACCCTGGCCCTCGCGGTCTCCTTCGTGACCACGCTCGTGTCGGTGCTCGCCTTCGGATGGCTCCTGCTGGTCACCGGGGGCACGGAGACGGTGTACGCCTTCAAGAACGCGCGCTGGGCGGGTACCATCCTGCACGTGGCGAACGGGGTATTGTCGGGGACGGCCGGCTTCCTGCTGGTGATGAACCCGGCCGCGGGCGCGGTGGTGCTCACGCTGCTCATGGCCATGTTCTTCCTGATCGGCGGCCTCTTCCGTATCGGAGCCGCGCTGGTGATGTCGGTCCCGCACCGGGGCTGGATCCTGCTGAGCGGTGCGGTCACCCTCCTGCTCGGCATCTTCATCTGGCGGCAGCTGCCCGGGGCCGCGATCTGGCTGATCGGCACGTTCGTGGGCGTCGACATGATCATGATCGGATGGTCGTGGACCATGGCCGCGCTGGCCGGCCGCCCGCGTCAATGAGAGCCATCGACGTCCACGCCCATCTGGTTCCCCGGTCGGCCTGGCGTGCCGCCGAGACCGGCCGCGACTGGCACGGCTACCGCTACGAGGCGGGCGAGGGCGTGGGCACGTTCGTCGGCGGCGGCCGGCGCATCGCGTTCACCTCGCCCAAGGTGCGCTTCACCCCCGAGGAGCGGCTGCAGGACATGGACGCCCAGGGCGTGGACGTGCAGGTCGTCTCGATCCACACCCCGTTCTTCGGCTATCACCTCGACGGGCCGCGCGGCCTCGCCCTGGCCCGCGAGGTCAACGACGAGATCGCGGCGATGACCCGGCAGTGGCCGCAGCGGTTCGCCGGGCTGGCGACCCTGCCGGTGTCCGACGTCGCGCTCGCCATCGGGGAGCTGGAGCGCGCGGTCACCGTGCTCGGGCTCAAGGGCGCCGAGCTGGACACGGTGGTGAACGGCGAGAACTGGGACGAGCCGCGCTTCCGGCCGCTCTTCCGGGCGGCCGAGGCGATGGGGGCGGTGCTCTTCTTCCACCCGCAGCCCCAGCACAACTTCATGGTGGAGCGGGCGGGCCGCTACGGGCTCTTCAACAGCCTGGGCGTGATCGTCGAGGACGCCATCGTCGTGGCGATCCTGATCCTGGGCGGCATCCTCGAGCAGTGCCCGGGGCTCAAGGCCTGCATCGCCCACGGCGGCGGGCCGGCGTGCCATGCGATGGGGCGCCTGGACCGCGCCTGGCAGAACACTCCGGCCGAGCGCCGGAGCATTTCCCAGGCCCCGAGCCAGTATCAGCGGCGGCTCTACTACGACACCGTGGTCGGCAACGAGCAGACGCTGCGCTTCCTGATCGACGAGGTCGGCATCGACCGCGTGGTGATGGGCAGCGACTGGCCGTTCGTGCCCTGGCATCCGTCGCCGGTCGCGTGGGTGCGGGGCTTGACGCGCCTGAGCCAGGAGGAGAAGGAGCGCATCCTCTGGCGCAACCTGGAGTCCCTGCTCGGGCTCTAGCCGGCGCGCGGTCCGGCGCTATTCGAAGGCGCCCGCGCGATCCAGCTCCATCAGGGCCTGCGCGCCGGTGCTGAAGGTGGGGCCGCCGCCCGGCACCGCGGCGGACTGGATGGCCTCGAGCAGCTCGCGCTTCGTGGCGCCGTGCTCGATGGCCCGCCGCATGTGGGCGATCACGCCCTCCTTCCGGCCGCGGAAGGCCAGGATGCCGATGATCACCATCTCGCGATGCTTCACCGACAGCTCCTTGCCCTCGCCGATGGACAGCGCGCTCAGCGGCTGCCGCGCCTTCACGTACTCCGGATCCTCCCTCGCCACCCACTCCCAGAAGGGATAGCCGTAGGGGTTCCTGGTCCCGCCGGCGGGACGGTCGGGCTTCGCGGGCTGACGGCGCGTGGGCATCGCGACCTCCTGGGATGCGGGCTCGGGGGTGCAGTCTCAGGCGGCCAGGCGGAGCGCGCGCCCGGCGTCCGGGTTGACACCGTGGAGGCCGAGCTTCATCGCGCTCACCGCGGGGTCGGCGGCTTCATGCCGGCCAGGCGTTCGATGATCGTGAACACCACGCTCGTGTCCTGCTCGCCGAGGCCGGCGGCCAGCGCGGCCTGCTGGTAGTGCTGGGCGAGGTTGGAGAACGTCACCGGGACGTTCAGCTCCTTGGCGATGGTGTGGAAGGTCTCGAGGTCCTTGTTCATCAGCGCGACCTTGAAACCCGGCTCGAAGTTGCGCGGGATGAGGGCGCGCGGAATCCGCTCGATCGCCTTGCTGCCGCCGCTGCTGGCCTTGACCACCTCGTAGATGGTCATCGGGTCGAGCCCGGCCTTCACGCCCAGGAGGAAGCCCTCCATCATGGTGGCGCTGTTGACGCACGCCATCATGTTGTTGATCGCCTTCACGGTGTTGCCGGCGCCCACCGGCCCCACGTGGAAGATGTTCGGCCCCATCGCGCGCAGCACCGGCTCCGCCTGCTTGAGCGCGCCCGCGTCGCCGCCGACCATGATGGCCAGGGTCGCCGCGGCCGCCCCGCTCACGCCGCCGCTCACCGGTGCCTCGAGGAAGTGCACCCCGCGCTGGCGGGCCACCGGCTCGATCTTCCGCGGCGTCGAGGGCAGCACGCTGCTGAGGTCGATCAGGATCGTCCCGGGCCGGGCCCGCTCGACCAGCCCGCCCGGCTGGAGATAGGCCGCCTCGACGTCCGGCGACGCGGGCAGCGAGGTGAGCACCACCTGGCAGCCCTCGACCACCTCCTGGGCGGACCCGGCGCGCTTGGCCCCGGCCTGGACCAGATTCTCCATGGCCTTCGGGTTCATGTCGTAGACCGTCATGGGGAACCCGGCCTTGAGCACGTTGCCCGCCATGGGATTGCCCATGTTCCCCACCCCGATGAAGCCGACCGAGAGAGCCATCGCGCGCCTCCTTGGCGAAACTGCCGTCGAGCCCCGGGATCGAAACGAACGCGCCGAGCATAAACCTCCGCGACGGACGGATCAACGTGCGCTAGACTTCGATTTAGTGCTACGCGAGTTCGCCCTCGACGCGGTCGGGATCGTCTCAATCGAGGAGACTTCGTCGAAGCATCTGCTCAAGCTCTCGACGCGCTCCTACTGGCAGCGCGTGTGGCCGGCCGGCCTCGGCCTGTCGGCCCACATCGTCGAGCGGTTCGGCCCGGACGGCTTGCGGGGCCGGCGCGTGCTCGATCTCGGCTGCGGGGTCGGCCTGGTCGGCATCGTGTGCGGGCGCCTCGGGGCCGACGTGACCTTCCTCGATCGCGAGGCGGGCGCGCTCGCCGTCGTGCGGCGCAACTGCCGCCGCAACGGCGTCGGGCCCGCCCAGACCATCGGCGGCGACTGGAATCACGGCGGAAACCGGCTCGCGCCCGACGCCTACGATCTGGTGGTGGGCGGCGACGTGGTCTACGACGACGTGGAGTGGCCGGGCATCGGTACCGGCCTCATGCGCACGCTGCGCGCGGGCGGCCGCGCGCTCCTGGCCGACCCCGGGTGGGTGGCCGACGGCCAGCTCCGCGCCGCGTTCCGAAGAACCGGGTTCGCGGTCGATCGGACCGTGCTGCACGTCCAGTGGCCGCCCTGGCGCACCACCCATCAGAAGCGCAAGGCCATCAACATCTACAGCCTCCGCCGCGCCGACGCCGTCCCGCACTAGCTCCCCCTCGATCGGCTCCTTCTCCACCAGATCGACCGTGCCGACCGACGGCCGCCCACCTGCACCGGGCGACTCGCGTAGACGTGCATCGGCCCGGGGCGGTCTAGATGACGCCCCGGTGCGTGAAGTCGGCGATCTGGTCCTTGGTGTAGCCGAGCCCGGTCAGGATCTCCTCGTTGTCCTGTCCCAGCTCGGGCGCGGGTCCGCGGATCGGCAGGCGGCGCTCGCCGTGCGAGACCGGGTGGCCGAGGATGGTGAGATCGCCGAGCGCCGGCGAGTGCACCGGCTGCGCCATCTCGAGATGCTTGACCTGCGGATCCGCGAAGGCCTCGTCGACGCGGTAGATCGGCCCGCACGGCACCCCGGCCTCGTTGAGCAGCCGGATCCACGTCGCGCTGTCCTTCTGCCGGGTCACCGGCATCAGCGTCTCCATCAGCACGTCGCGGTTGGCGGAACGGGCCTTCGCGGTGGCGAAGCGAGGGTCGGTGCGCAGGTCCGGGCGCTCGATCGCGCGGCAGAGCCGCTCGTACAGCTCGTCGCCCGCGGCCGCGATGTTGATGTGGCCGTCCCGGGTCTCGAACACGCCGGTGGGAATGCCGGTGGGATGGTTGTTGCCGGCCTGCGCCGGCACCTCGCCGCTCATGAGCCAGCGCGAGGCCTGGAAGTCGAGCATCGACAGCATCGCCTCCAGCAGCGAGGTGTGCACCCACTGGCCGCGCCCGGTGCTCTCGCGCTCGATCAGCGCGACCAGGATGCCCTGGGCCAGCAAGATGCCCGAGCACAGATCGGCGATGGGAATACCGACCCGCACCGGCCCCTGGCCGGGCAGGCCGGTGATGGACATGAGGCCGCCCATGCCCTGGGCGATCTGATCCACGCCGGGCCGGTCGCGATAGGGCCCGCTCTGCCCGAAGCCGGAGATGCTGCCGTAGATGAGCCGCGGGTTGATCGCGCGCAAACTCTCGTAGTCGATCCCGAGCCGGCGCTTCACGTCGGGGCGATAGTTCTCCACCACCACGTCGGCGCCGCCCGCGAGACGCTTGAAGATCGCCACGCCCTCGGGATCGCGCAGGTTGAGCGTCATGCCCTGCTTGCCGCGGTGGAGGTTCTGGAAGTCGAAGCCGTGACGGTTGCCGCCCATGCCGTCGCCCGAGCGGCCGCCCGGCATCTCGATCTTGATGGCCCGCGCGCCCCAGTCGACCAGCTGCCGCACGCAGGTGGGACCGGCGCGGGCCCGGGTGAGGTCGAGCACCGTGTAGCGCGCGAGCGGCAGGGCGGCATTGGGGGCCATGCGTCTCTCCTCCCGGCCGGGAATCTAGCACGCCCGCCGCGCGAGGCTCTGTGAGAAATTGGCCCCCGTGCGACGCGGGCTCTTCTACGGCTGGATCGTGGTCGCGGGCGCCTTCTTCGGCTATGCGATCGCGCAGGGGCTCATGCACTCCTACGCGGTGTTCCTGATCGCGTACCTGGGCGAGTTCGGCTGGGGGCGCGGCGAGACCTCGGTGGCCTACTCGGTGTCGCAGCTCGTGATCGGGCTCAGCTCCCCGCTCATCGGGGCCCTCGTCGACCGGCTCGGCACGCGCGTCCTGGTGGCGGTGGGCGCCGTCCTCCTGGCGGTCGGGCTCGTGGCGAACGCGGGCGCCTCCGCGCTCTGGCAGGTGATCGCGCTCTACGGCATCGTGATGACGCTCGGCTCGAACTGCCTTGGCCTCGTGGTCTCGGTGCCGATCCTCTCGCGCTGGTTCGTGGCCCGGCGGGGCCTCGCCATCTCCATCGTGCAGTCCGCCAATGGCTTCGGCCGCGCGGTCTCCGCGCCGATCACCCAGCTGCTGATCTCCTCGATCGGCTGGCGACGCTCCTACCTGGCCCTCGCCGCGGTGATGGCGGTGGCGGTGGTGCCGATCGTGCGCGCGTTTCCGACCCGCGAGCCCGACGCGGCGGCGGGCGGCGACGCCTCGCCGCGCCCCGCCGTCGCGGCCGGAAGCCCCTGGACGGTGGGCGAGGCGATGCGCACGCCGCACTTCTGGCTCCTCTTCGCGGTGTACCTGCTCACCGGACTCGGCAGCTTTCTCGTCTCGCTGCACCAGCTCGCCTTCGCGGTGGACGTGGGCTTCGATCCCCTCTACGCGGCGAGCGTGCTGGGCACCGGCAGCCTGCTCGCGGTGGTCGGCACCATCGGCACCGGGACGATCTCCGACTACATCGGACGCGAGGTGTCGGCCATCCTCGCCTACCTGGTCTCCATCGTCGGCGTGGTGTGCGCGCTGTTCATCACGAGCGCCGAGCAGCACGCGCTCCTGTGGCTGCACGCCTGCTTCTTCGGCCTCACCTGGGGCGCGCGCGGGCCGCAGATCACCGCCAAGACCGCCGATCTGTTCCAGGGCCCGCACCTGGGCGCGATCCTGGGCGTGATCTCGATCGGCACCGGCCTCGGGGCGGCGGGCGGCGCGTGGGCGAGCGGGCTCATCTTCGATCTCTCGGGCAGCTACCACCTCGCCTTCCACCTCTCGATCCTCTCGTACGCGGTGGGCTGCGTGGCGTTCTGGCGGCTGCGCCGGCCCGCGCGATCGGCTACGATGCAGCCCCGGGAGGGCTGACCATGCTCGATCTCTTCAAGGTGCCGCCGAAGGACCAGGTGCTCGTCACCGAAGACGCGCTGCGACTGACCGTCACCCAGATCTTCGAGAAGCTGGGCGTCACCCGGGAGGACGCGGCCGACGCGGCGGACGTGCTCACCATGACCGACCTGCGCGGAGTCGAGACGCACGGCGTGTCGAACATGCTGCGCACCTACGTGCGCGAGTATCGGGCCGGCAAGCTCGATCCGCGGCCGGGCTGGGCCATCGAGCGCGAGTCCCCCGGCACCGCGGTGATCGACGCGGGCCAGCGGCTCGGCATCATCGTGGGGCCGAAGGCGATGCGCCTGGCCATGGACAAGGCGCGACAGGTCGGGGTGGGCGTGGTCACCGTGCACAACGCGGGGCACTTCGGCGCCATCGGCCACTTCGCGATGCAGGCCGCGATGGCGGACATGGTGGGCGTCTGCTTCACCGCGGCCGGCCTGCACGTGGTGCCGACGTTCGGCTCGAAGCCCCTGCTCGGCACCAACCCGATCGCGCTGGCCGCTCCCGCGCGGCGCGAGGCCCCGCTGCTCTTCGACGCGGCCACCTCCGCGATCGCGGGCAACAAGATCCGCCTGGCCATGCGGGTGGGCTCCCCGCTCCTGCCGGGCTGGGTGACGGACCGGGACGGCAGCCCGATCATGGAGGAGAAGCCCATCTTCAACCGGGAGGACGTCTACCAGGCCCCGCTCGGCGGCACGCGCGAGCAGGGCTCGCACAAGGGTTACGGCTTCGCCCTCATGGCCGAGGTGCTCTCGACCTTGCTCGCGGGCACGCTACCGACGATGCTGGCGCCGGGCAATGGCTCGAAGAACCAGTTCGCGGCCTACCACATCGAGTCGTTCACCGACCTCGAGCGATTCAAGGACACGATGGACGAGATGCTGCGGACGCTGCGGACGTCGGCGCCCGCCCCGGGTCAGGAGCGCGTCTTCTACCCGGGCCTGCTGGAGGCCGAGGAGGTCCAGCACCGGCGCGCCCACGGCATCCCGCTGCACCGCGAGGTGCTCGACTGGTTCGGCGAGTGCACCCGGGACATGGGCCTGCCGCCGCTCGCCGCCGCCTGAGCGTTCTGGACACCACCCTGTTTCACGGCGCGCGCCGGTCGGGGTCTCATGGGGCGTCCTCCCAGGAGGGGGACGCTCATGGCTTCCATCCGAAAAGAGCTGCGGCTCGACGCCTCGGCGGAGCACGTCTGGGACGCGGTACGTGACGTGGGCGCGGTGCACGAGCGGCTCGGCCCCGGCTTCCTGCTCGAAGCGCGGATGGACGGCGACGCGCGCATCGTGACGTTCGCCAACGGCATGGTGGTGCGCGAGCCGATCGTGGACATCGACGACACCGCCCGTCGCCTGGTCTACGCGGCGGTCGGAGGCATGTCCAGCCACTACAACGCGTCGATGCAGGTGTTCCCCGACGGCGACGGCCGCTGCCACCTCGTGTGGATCATCGACCTGCTACCGCACGCGCTGGCGCCGACCGTGGCGGCCTTGGCCGAGCAGGCCACCCACGTGATGAAGAAGACGCTCGAGGCCGGCGGGCTGTCGACGTGAATGGTGGGAATGCGAAGCGGCGGCCTATTCTCGGCCGCCGCTTCGGAGCCGCGTGACTACTCGACCTACGGCTGCTGGCGCTGTTGCCGGCTCCGCCGCCACCGCGCGAGCGCCAGTCCACCTGCGGTGGTGCCGAACAGGAGGAGCGTGGCCGGCTCCGGGACGGGGGCGAGATCTGAACTGCGGCTCACGTTGACGGATCCGGTCCCCTCGTTGTTGCTGATGCCGGTGATGTAGCCATCGTTGAACCCGAGCCAGAGGTTACCTGCTAGGCCGGTCACAGTCTGCGGCCCGGCTCCGATCGCGAAGAGCCCCGAGGCGTTCTGAGCTATCGCTCTAGGGGACGCGTTCAAGTCGAGCGCCGCGCTCCCGATGAATGCGATCAACTGGCCATGCAGCCCGTTCTGGATCCACTCATCGTTTATGAAATCGCTGCTTACCACGGGAACGCCCTCGGGTCCGAACGGATCATGCCCGAAAGTGCCATCAAATGGCTGATAAGTCCAAGACGCGGTTGCGCTATCGAAGTGCAGGGTGTCCGTTGCCAGCACGGACATTCCCGTATTCGTCCATAGCGGATTGGCCGTCACGCCGAACGAGGCCGCGGAGGCTTGACTGAAGGGAACCAGAACCAGGAGGAGCACAAGGAGTAGTCTCATCGCTTCGTACCTCGGTCGGGCCGTCGGGCGACCCATTTGAATCGCAGCAGGTCGCATGAGTATACCGTTCGCGTTCGCGTGTGCAATCAATAAAGCCGATTTCTGAGGTGACAACGCGTCGCGGCGCCACTCGACCGACGATGCAAACATTGCGCAGAGCCTAGACTCGTCGCGAGAGATCCGGATAGTCGCGCACCACGCCGTCGGCGTCCATGTCGAGCTCGGCGATGAAGCCGGAGTCGAGCGAGCGGAAGCGCCAGCGTGACCCGGCGGCGCGCCGCTCGAGCAGCGTGTATTCCTGTGGGGCCACGCGCACGCGGAGCTCCGGCAGGAGCACCCAGGCCATGCGGAGCGCGACCGGGCGGCCCACCGTCAGCTCGGGCAGGCGTCGCACCGGCAGCGTGTTGGTGAACGGCGACGGGAAGATGTCGACGTCCACGCAGCCGTCCAGCGGCAACGCCACGCCGGTCGTCGCGTCGCTCCAGCGGCCGCGGCCGTCCACGCGGAGGTCGAGCGTGGCCACCGGCTCCTCGAGCCGCTCGATGAGCACCCGCCGCGTCGTCCAGCCCGCGTCGCATTCGAGGCGATAGCGCGCGCGGTACGGCCGGCCGCCCGCGTCCACCGCGACGATCAGGCTGTCCGCCCGCACGCGGTCGGCCTCGATCTCCAGGCGGAGATGCTCGAAGCCCCGCCCGTCCCACGCCGCCCACAGCACGTCGCGCGTCGCCATCCTCGCGATCATGGCATATGATTCCGGGGGAGACGCCATGACCATCGATCTCCTCTACGGCCGCGGCACGGTGTCCCTCGCTCCCCCGCCCGGGTGCGTGCCGACCGTGGTCGCCAAGCACGCGATGCCGGTGCTGGCGGACCCGGGGGCTGCGGTCGCGCGGGCCCTCGCCGAGCCGGTCGGGGTGCCCGCGCTCCCCGCGCTGGCCCGCGGCCGGCGGTCGGCGTGCATCCTGATCTGCGACATCACGCGCCCGGTGCCGAACGGCCTCTTCCTGGGCCCGCTCGTCCGCGGACTGCTGAGCGCGGGCGTCCCGCGCGCCGGGATCACCGTGCTGGTCGCCACCGGCCTGCATCGCGCCAACGAGGGGGCGGAGCTGGCCGAGCTGGTGGGCGACCCGTGGGTGCTCGAGACGGTGTCGGTGGCCAACCACGACGCCACGGTGGACCGCGATCACGTCCTGCTCGGCCGCACGCCGGGGCGCGGCACGGTGGTGCGCCTCGACCGCCGCCTGATTGCCGCCGATCTCAAGATCGCGACCGGGCTGGTGGAGCCGCACTTCATGGCCGGCTGGTCGGGCGGGCGCAAGGTCATCGCTCCGGGGGTCGCGCACGCCGAGACGATCACCACGTTCCACAACTCGGCGTTCATGGCGCATCCGCGCGCGGCCAACTGCGTCCTCGACGGCAACCCGCTCCACGAGGAGCAGCTGGCGATCGTCGGCATGCTGGGCGGCGCGCTGGCGCTGAACACCGTGATCGACGATCGGCGACGGCTCGCCTTCGTCAACTTCGGCGAGATCGTGGCGAGCCACCTCGAGGCGGTGGCCTTCGCGCGGCGCTACGCGCAGGTGGCGGTGCCCCGGCGCTTCCACACCGTGGTCACCAGCGCGGCCGGCTATCCGCTCGACAAGACGTACTACCAGACCGTCAAGGGCATGGTGGGCCCGCTCGACATCCTGGAGCCCGGCGGGGACCTGATCGTGGCGTCCGCCTGCTCGGAGGGCATGGGCTCCAAGCACTATGTGGAGGCGCAGCGGCGCCTGGTCGACCTCGGGCCCGACGGCTTCGCGGCCAGCATCGAGCACAAGTCTCACGCCGACATCGACGAGTGGCAGACCCAGATGCAGCTTCGGCCCATGCGGGTCGGCCGCGTGCGGCTCTACACCGACGGGCTCGACGCGATCACCGCGGGGCTGACCGGCGTCGAGCGCGTGACCGATCTGGCGGGCGCGGTGGCCGAGAGCATGGCGCGCCATTCTGATCCCCACGTGGCGTTCGTCCCCGAGGGACCGTACGTCGTGCCGGTCCACGAGGAGGCCTGATGCTCGACGCCGTGGTGGTGGGCGCCGGTTTCGCGGGCATGTACATGCTCCACCGGCTGCGCGGGCTGGGCTTGTCGGTGCGGGTCTACGAGGCGGGCGACGGCGTGGGGGGAACGTGGTACTGGAACCGCTACCCGGGCGCGCGCTGCGACGTCGAGAGCATGGACTACTCCTACTCCTTCTCGGAGGAATTGCAGCAGGAGTGGCGGTGGACCGAGCGCTACTCGGCCCAGCCGGAGATCCTCCGGTACGCCAACCACGTGGCCGACCGCTTCGACCTGCGGCGCGACATCCAGTTCGGCACCCGCGTGACCGCCGCGGTGTTCGACGAGGCGGCCGCGCGCTGGGCCATCGAGACCGACCGCGGCGACCGCGTCACCGCGCGGTTCTGCATCATGGCCACCGGCTGTCTCTCCGACGCGCAGGTCCCCGACTTCGAGGGACTCGAGAGCTTCGAAGGCGCGCGGTACCACACCGGCCGCTGGCCGCACGAGGGCGTGGACTTCACCGGCCGGCGGGTCGCGGTCATCGGCACCGGCTCCTCCGCCATCCAGTCGATCCCGCTCATCGCCAGGCAGGCGGCTCACGTCTACGTCTTCCAGCGCACCCCGAACTACAGCATGCCCGCCCACAACGCCCCGCTCGATCCCGACTACGAGCGCCGGGTGAAGGCCGCCTACGCCGAGTTCCGGCGTCAGGCGCGCGAGTCGCGGGTGGGCTTCGTGACCGAGCGCAGCGGCGACTCGGCCCTGGCGGTGCCCGCCGAGGAGCGCGAGCGGGAGTACGAGAAGCGCTGGAGCCGCGGCGGCCTCGGCTTCTCCGCCGCCTACACCGACCTGCTCACCAGTCAGGAAGCCAACGACACCGCCGCGGATTTCTTCCGGGCCAAGATCCGCGCCGTCGTGCGCGATCCCGCGGTCTCCGACCTGCTGTGCCCGACGAGCTACCCGCTCGGCACCAAGCGGCTGTGCGTGGACACCGACTACTACGAGACGTTCAACCGCGACAACGTCACCCTGGTGGACGTGCGCGCGCGACCGATCGAGGCGATCACCCCCAAGGGCGTGCGCACCGGCGGCGTGGAGTACGCGGTGGACGATCTCGTCTTCGCCACCGGCTTCGACGCGATGACCGGGGCCCTGCTCAACATCGACATCCGCGGCCGCGGGGGACGCCGCCTCGCCTCCGAGTGGGCCGACGGCCCGCGCACCTACCTGGGGCTGACCGTCGAAGGCTTCCCGAACCTCTTCACGATCACCGGCCCCGGCAGCCCGTCCGTGCTCAGCAACATGATCGTGTCCATCGAGCAGCACGTGGACTGGATCGCCGACTGCGTGAGCCACCTGCGCGAGCGCGGCCTCGCCACCATCGAGGCCACCGCGGAGGCCCAGGAGGCCTGGGTCCGGCACGTCAACGAGGTGGGCCACATGACGCTCTACCCGCGGGCGCCCTCGTGGTACATGGGCGCGAACATCCCGGGCAAGCCGCGCGTGTTCATGCCCTACATCGGCGGGGTCGGGGTCTACCGCCAGAAGTGCGACGAGATCGCCGCCAACAACTACGCGGGCTTCACCCTCGATGGGGTCAGGTCTTGAAATACGACATTTTTCAGGCGCAGTGAGACGCCGCGACCCCGGAAAATGTCGTATTTCAAGACCTGACCCCGGCGGTGGCGGCGCGCCAGATGCGGCGGGCGTCGCGGTCGATGTTGAGGGCGACGATGGCGGCGGCGAGCAGGAGCGCGCAGGCTAGCACGTAGGCGAGGCCGTAGCCGCCGGTGGTCTCGAAGAGCGCGCCGGCCAGCCAGGAGCCCAGCGCCGAGCCGGTCTGGTGCACCAGGAAGATCAGCCCGAAGATCGAGCTGACCGAGAAGCGCCCGTAGATGTCGGCGGTGAGCGCCGAGGTCATCGAGCCGGTGCCGGCCAGGGTGATCCCGCCCAGCATGGCCACCACCATCAGCCCGGTGGGGTTGTCGCGGATCAGGAAGAGGCCGGTGAAGATCGCGATGCGTCCGGCGTAGATCCCGGCGAGCACCGGCCGCCGTCCGAAGCGGTCCGACAGCGCGCCCAGCATCACCGTGAAGATGATGCTCGAGCCACCCAGCACGCCCAGGGCCCACGACGCGACCATCGGGGTGTAGCCGTGGTCGGTCAGCATCGGGATGCCGTGCGCGGAGAGCAGGCTCATCGAGAAGCCGCAGGTGAAGAACGAGCCGGCGAGCTGCCAGAACGCCAGCGTCCTGAGCGCCTCGCTCGCGGGCACGCGCTCGATGGCCGGCGCGTGCGCTCCCGCCACCGGCGGCGCCCCGTCGGCGGTGAGGCCGATCGACTCGGGCGAATCGCGCATCAGCCAGAGGCAGAGCGGCAGCGAGACGACGAGGATCAGCCCCGCGATCACGATGTAGGTGTTTCGCCACCCGGTGGCGAGCACGAGCCACGTCACCGCGGGCACCAGCAGGCTCATGCCGGTCATCGACGCGCTGCCCAGCACCGAGAGCGCGGTGCCGCGGCGCCGGCTGAACCAGCGCGCCACCACCCCGGAGGCGATCACCGGCCCGGTGCCGGCCAGCCCGAGCGGCACCAGGACACCGTAGACCGCGGCGAACTCCCACACGTTGCGCACCATCGCGGTCAGCACCAGCGAGGCGACCAGCAGCAGCGTGCCCGCCGAGGTGACCACCCGCACGCTGAAGCGGTCGAGCGCCATGCCGGCCAGCGGCATGAACACCCCGTAGAGGAAGAGGCTCAGCGCGACCACCGCCGAGAAGCTGGCCCGATCCAGGTTGAGATCGGCCACGATCGGCTTGAGGAACGGCCCGACCGCGTGGCGCACGCCGGTGGACATGAAGGTGGTGACCGAGAAGGCCCCGACCACCCACCAGCCGTAGAAGACCTTCCGGTCGTCGCGCATGCCCACTCGACTATATCCCACCCGGCGCCTAGAAACTCGGCTTGGTGGAAAACGGCGTGAGCTGCAATTCGTGCGTCCAGCAGGAGCGGTCCTGGGTATGGAGATACCAGAACGCCTCCGCGATCTTCACCGGGTTCATGACGATCTCCGGCTGCTTCTGGGCCCGCGGCAACGCCCGGGTCCCCGGCGAGTCGATGAGCCCGTCGATGACCACGTTGGCCACGTGCACGCCGTGCTCGGAATACTCCTCGGTGAGCACCTGGGCCAGCGTGCGCATCATCACGCGCGGATAGTAGAGCGACTGGCCGGTCAGCCGCTTCCGGCCGCGAAGCGACGAGGCGTTGTTGGAGATGAGGAAGGAGCCGCCTCCGCGCTGGCGCATCGCGGGCAGCACCTCCTTGGCGACCAGGAACGGCCCGCGGCTGGCGACGTGCTGCGCGGTCTCGAAGATGTCGAGCGGCACGTGCTCGAGCAATTCCTTGTCGGGCGGCAAATCGCGCCCCTCGAGGTAGCCCGCGTTGTAGACGAGCACGTCCGGATCGCCGGCCCGCTCCCGAATGGTCGCGAACGCCTTCGCGATGGAGGCGTCCGACACCAGATCCAGCTCGACGGTCATGGCCCGGCCGCCCTGCGACGTGATGGCCTGCTCGAGCGCGGCCGCGTTCGCCGCTTTGCGGGTGGTCAGCACGGTCAGGAAGCCTTCCTTGGCGAACTTCTGGGCGATGGCGCCGCCCACGCCCCAGCGCACGCCGACCGGCAGGTGGCGGTCGTCGAGATCCTTGCCGTGGGCCAGGCGTGTGTTGCGCCCGTCCGCCTGCCACTTGGAGGTCGCGCCCACCACCACCGCGACGGGTTGACGGTCCGGGCTCATCGGCTGTTCTCCTCTGCCCCGCTGGCGAAGAACTCCAGCAGCAGGCGGTTGACCTCGGGCGCGTTCTCGTAGGCCGACCAGTGGCCGGCCCGGGGGATCCGGTGCACATCGAGACCGGGAACCGCGGCCTCGATCTCGCCGATCAGCCGCGCGGCGGGACGGAACGCGGAGTCGTCGCGCTCGCCCCAGAGCAGGCGGATGCGCCCTCCGCGGCGCGACACCGCGGCCAGGTCGCCGAGCAGGGTGCCGCCCGCGCTGACCTTCCGGCTGTCGAAGCGCGTCCGGCGCACCAGATCCGCCTGGATGTCCACCGTGTCCTCGGTCACGCTGGCCTCGTCGCTCAGCATGTTCACCAGCAGGTTGTGACGGCAGATCTCGCGGAAGAGACGCTCGTCGCCGCCCGCCTCCTTGTAGGAGCGGATCGGGCGCTCGCCGAACTTCCGGGCCGGGAAGCCGCCCGGCGAGATCAGGGCGAGGTGGCTCACCCGCGGGCCGAGACGGCGGGCCATGCTCGCGGCGATCGCCGCGCCGAACGAGAAGCCGGCGAGGCGCAGCGGGGCGACGCCGGGCAACGCCTCGAGGAGCAATGCGTGCACGAGGTCGAGGTACTGCGGGCCGGTGGTCTCACGCGGGACGGTGGCCGAGTCGCCGTAGGACGGATGATCGAGGGCGTGGACGGTGAAGCACGCGGCGAGCGCGTCCACGTTGCGGATCCAGTGCTTCCACGACCCCATGCCGCCGTGGAAGAGCACCAGGTCCGGTCCGGCGCCGGAGCGGCGCACCGCCATCCGGGGCGCAAGGTCGGGGCGCACGCGACGCGCGGCTCAGCGATTGAGGTAGTGCAGCGGCAAGCCGGGCCGCGGCCACTCGAACGACACGAGCGTGCCGCCCATCGACAGCGTCGCGAACGCGGTGCGCAGGTCCTTCCCGCCGAAGCACACGTTCGTCACCATCATGTCGGGCAGGGTGTACTGCTCCACGCGGCTGCCGTCGGGCCAGACGTCGCTCACCGCGCCGGTGATGAGGGTGGCGACGCAGACGTGGCCCTCGCCGTCGACGGCGAGCGAGTCGAACATCTGGTAGCCGCCGAGCCCGGTGATCACGGTGCCCTTCTCGCCCCGATAGGGCCCGTTGGCCGACTCGATCTCGCCGGGCCCGGAGAGCCGGAACGCCCACACCCGCGCGGTCGGCGTCTCCACCACGTAGAGGGTCTTCTCGTCCGGCGACAGCCCGATGCCGTTCGGGCGCTCGAGCGGGAAGATCGCCTCGCGGATCATCGAGCCGTCCGCCTTCGCGTAGTAGACGACGCCGCGGTCGGTGTCGCGCTCGCGCGTCTTGCCCAGATCGGTGAACCAGAAGCCGCCGGCCCGGTCGAACACCAGGTCGTTCGGCCCGCGCAGGCGCTGGCCGTCGCACCGGTCGTAGAGGGTCTCGAACTTGCCGGTGTCCGGATCCACGATCTGGATGCTACCGGTCACGTAGTCCTCGGCCTGCAGCACCGGAAACAGCTTGCCCGGCCGCTCCACGAACTTGAGCCCGCCGTTGTTGGTCACGTAGATCTTGCCGCCCGGCCCCATGGCCGCGCCGTTGGGGCCGCCGCCGAGGGTGGCCACGACGTGGATCCGGCCGTCGGAGGTCACGCGCGAGAGCGTGCGCCGCTCGATCTCGACCAGGATGACCGAGCCGTCCGGCATCGCCACCGGGCCCTCCGGGAAGCGGAGACCCGAGGCGATCTGCTTGATCGCGGGCTTGCGAGTGGCCATCAGGATTGCGCCTTCTGCATGAGCGTCGCGCAGCGGTCGAGCACCGGGAGCACCTCGTCGGCCTTGGCCGAGGCCAGGTTGAAGATGAGCCGCGTCACGCCGGCGTCGCGGTAGCGCCGGATCGCGTCGACGTCTTCGGCCGCCCCGAAGATCGTGATGGGCAGCGTGGCCGGATCCCGGCCGGCCTCGACCGCGAGCTTGCGGAACTCGGGCAGCAGGCTGAGCACGTCGCCGTAGGCGGGGCGGCGCGCGTGCGGCACCCAGCCGTCGCCGTAGGCGATGGCCCGCCGCGCTCCGTACGGAAACGCGCCGCCCACGATCACCGGCGGGTGCGGCTTCTGGCGAGGCTTGGGCCACGTCATCATCGGCGGGAACTTCACGAGCTCGCCCGCGTACTCGGGCTTCGACTTCGTCCAGATCGCCTTCATGGCCTCCACGCGCTCGCGCATCACCCGGAAGCGCGACGCGAACGCGGTGCCGTGATCCGCCATCTCCTCGGCGTTCCAGCCCGCGCCGATGCCGAAGAGAAAACGCCCGCCCGAGACCTGGTCGAGACTCGCCACCGCCTTCGCGGTCTGGATCGGATCGCGCTGGACGACCAGGCACACCCCGGTGGCAACACGCAGTCTGGTCGTCGCGGCCGCGGCGGCGGCCAGCGTCACGAACGGGTCCATCACGTCGTAGTACTTCTTCGGCAGGTCGCCGCCCGCCGGGAACGCGGAGGCGCGCGACAGCGGGATGTGCGAATGCTCGGGCGCCCAGAGCGACTCGAAGCCGCGCTCCTCGAGGGCGCGGCCGAGCGCGGCGGGGCCGATCGAGTAGTCGGTGAAGAAGATCGCGCCGCCGAAATCCATGGCTCCCCTCGCTCGCGCCGCCGCTCTGACGACCGCGGCCGAATCTACCGCCGTCGGGCGGGCCGGTCAACCGTGCTACGATGCCGCCGACGCGCACTCTTCCCGGGAGGAGCCTGAGCATGATCCCCCGGCATCCCCTCGTCACCACCGTGGTCGGCAGCTATCCCCAGCCCGACTGGCTCGTGGACCGGGCGCTCTTGTCCAAG
>Ga0209966_1000020_pt1 | contig 68386 bp, 60 predicted proteins | sample RhisoiCoNPM_FD_187575 | JGI IMG/M metagenome (GOLD analysis project Ga0209966, IMG submission 187575) | Arabidopsis thaliana rhizosphere microbial communities from the Joint Genome Institute, USA, that affect carbon cycling - Rhizosphere... | ecosystem: Host-associated > Plants > Roots >... | reverse complement strand
GGTGCGCCCGGGTAGAGGACGAACTCGACGTCGGGATTGGTCTTCTTCAGCTCGGCCTCGAAGCGCTTCACGTCCTCGCTCGGGATCCCGGTGTCCGCCTCGCCGTACAGGCCGAGCACCGGCGCCTTGATCTTCGACGCCAGACTGAACGCGTCCACGCCGGGGGCGTCGGAGTACGTGCGCTTGACGTGGCCGTACCACGGCACCGCAGCGGTCACGCCGGGGTACTCGGCCGCGGTGTGCAGGGTCAGCGCTCCGCCGCCGCAGAAGCCGGTGACGCCCAGGCGATCGGCCCGCGCCCACGACTGCTGCTTGGCGTAGTCGGCCGCCGCGCGGATGTCGCCCAGGTACTGGGCGCGCGTCACCTTGGAGGAGATCTGGCCCATCTCCTGGAAGTTCTTGCCCTGCATCCCGCCCTCGCGCGAGTACAGCTCGGGGGCGATCGCGTAGTACCCGGCCTGGGCGAACCGGCGCACCACGTCCTTGTTCTGCTCGGAGTTGCCGGTGAAGCCGGAGATGACCACCACGATCGGGTAGCGGCCCGGCGCCTCGGGGCGGGCGTCGTAGGCCGCGATCATGGTCCCACCCGATGGGATCTGGATGTCGCGCGCGGTGATGCCCTTGCTGTCGGTGGTGATCGCCTGGGCGAGCACGATGCCCGGCGTGAGGACGCCTCCGACGGTGGTGAAGGCGCCGAACCTGAGCACTTCCCTGCGGCTGAGCGGATTGGCCATGGCGTGTCCTCCTTGGCAGGAACTAACTGGCCGCAGCGGCTTGGGGTTCCTGTCTCGGTCGGTCTGGTCGTCCCCGGACGTCAGGCATCGCTCCGGGAGCGGGAGGACTTGCCGGATCGCTTCGGCGCCGGGCGGAGCCGCGGCGGCACCGGGGCCTTCCACCAGCCGAGCTCGCGGCCCGGCCCGCGGCCGGGCGCGGCCACCATGAGCACCTTGGCGTCCACCCGGCCGACGTTCTTGCCCATGTGGGGGATCTCGGCGTTGAAGTACAGGCAGTCGCCGGCCTTGAGCGGGATCTGCTCGTCGCCGAGCTGGAACAGGATCTCGCCCTGGAGCACGAACGTCAGCTCCTCGCCCTCGTGCGCGGTGAGCACGTCGGCCCGGTTCTTCACCGGGAAGGTGAGCACGAACGCGTCCATGCGCTGGCCCGGCCAGGCGACCGCCATCGGCTGATAGGTGTAGCCGGTGGCGGGCACCGCCTGCGGCCTGCGCCGCTGGCTCGCCCGCACCAGCGTGTAGTGCTGGGTCGCGGTGGTCCCGGCGGCGTCCTGGAAGAGCTGGCCCAGGTCGATGCCCACCGTGCGGGTGATGAGGATGAGGTTGGCGATCGAGGTGGAGACGCGGCCGCGCTCGAGCCGCGAGAGGAAGGGCTCGGAGAGGCCGGTCTTCTCGCTCAGCGCGCGCAGGGTGAATCGCCGGGTCCGACGCGCCTCGCGCAGCCGCGCCGCCACCGCCTGCACGAGCTGCCGGGTCTCCGCGCTTTCGTCCAAGGCAATGTCCGCTTGCCGCAGAAGAAACCACTCGGGTATGCTCCCTGTCAAGCGCCGAGAGGCGCACACGCTGGATCCACGAGGAGGTTTTGCATGCGCGCATCCCGTCTCCTGGCTCTCTCCGCGGCCGTCCTGCTGCTCGCGCTGGGGGCGGGGCCGGTCTCGGCCCAGGCGCCGATCAAGGTCGGCGACATCAACTCCTACAGCGGCATCGGCGCGCCGTTCACCGGTCCCTACCGGGCCGGCGTCGAGATGGCGGTCGAGGAGATCAATGCCAAGGGCGGCGTGCTCGGGCGCAAGCTCGAGGTGGTCTTCCGCGACGACAAGGGTCAGCCCGCCGAGGCGGTGAAGCACGCGCAGGAGCTGGTCGAGTCCGACAAGGTGGTGATGATCACCGGGAGCTTTCTCTCCAACGTGGGGCTCGCGGTCTCGGACTGGGCCAAGCAGAACAAGACGATGTTCCTCGCCGCGGAGGCCCTGACCGAGGCCCTCACCTGGTCCAAGGGGCACGACCACGCGGTGCGCCTGCGCCCCAACACCTACGAGCAGGGCCGCATGCTGGCCGACAAGGCCGGCAAGATGAAGTACGTCAAGTGGGCCACGATCGGGCCCAACTACGAGTACGGCAAGCGCGCCTGGGAGACCTTTCGCGATCGGTTGAAGGAGCTGAAGCCCGACGCGCAGGTCGTGGGCGAGCACTGGCCGACCCTCGGCAAGATCGAGCCGGGCCCGCTGGTGACCGCGATCCTGAACCAGAACCCGGACGCGCTCTACGTCTCGCTCTTCGGCAGCGACTGGCTCGCCTTCGTGCGCGAGGCGCAGAAGCGCGGCCTGTTCCAGAAGATGTTCGTGGTCGGCATCCTGCTGGGCGAGCCCGAGTACATCGATCCGCTCAAGCTCGAGGCGCCCGAGGGCATGCTGGTCACCGGCTATCCCTGGTACGACGTGAAGATCCCCGGCCACGCCGAGTGGGTCGCGCGCTACACCAAGCGGGGCGACAAGACGCCGGCGCTCGGCTCGCTGATCGGCTACGTCACCTATCTCTCGGTGGCCGAGGTGCTCAAGAAGGCGGGGGGCACCGAGACCCCGAAGCTGGTCGCCGCATTCAAGGGGCTCAAGGTCGACACCCCGATGGGCCCGATCACGTTCCGGGCCTCCGACGGACAGTCCACCATGGGCGCGTGGGTGGGGACCACCAAGGTCGACCCGCAGCGCGGGGTCGGCATCATGGTCAACCACGAGCTGATCCCCGGCGAGAAGGTGCTGCCGTCCGACGAGGAAGTGAAGAAGCTCCGCCCGGCCAACTGAGCCCGATCCCGCCCCCGATGATCGCCCGGTCCCTCTCCCCCGCCTCGGGGGAGAGGGCAGGGTGAGGGGGCACGCCCGCCATGTCCCTCCTCTTCGTCCAGCTCCTGAGCGGGCTCGCGAACGCGATGTTCCTGTTCCTGATCGCGTCGGGGCTCTCCCTGATCTTCGGGGTCACCCGCATCGTCAATTTCGCCCACGGCTCCTTCTACATGCTGGCCGCCTACCTGACCTACTCGCTCGCCGCGATGCTTCCCGGCGGCGCCGCCGCCTTCTATCTCGCCGTGCTCCTCGCCGCGCTGGCGGTGGCGGCCTTCGGCGGGCTGGTCGAGGTGCTGCTGCTCCGCCGGGTGTATCGGGCCCCCGAGCTGTACCAGCTGCTGCTGACCTTCGCGCTGGTGCTGGTGGTTGCCGATGCGGTCCGCTACATCTGGGGCGCCGACAACAAGACGGGCCCCGCGGCCCCGGGGCTCGCCGGCTCGGTGGCGGTCGCGGGCCAGCTCTTCCCCTCGTACGATCTGGCGATCATCGCGTTCGGCCCGCTGGTGGCGCTCGGGCTCTGGCTGCTCTTCCACCGCACGCGCTGGGGCATCCTGATCCGCGCGGCCACCCAGGACCGGGAGATGGTGGCCGCGCTCGGCGTGGACCAGTCGCGGCTGTTCACCTCGGTGTTCGTGCTCGGCTCCTTCCTGGCCGGCCTCGGTGGCGCCCTGCAGGTGCCGCGGCTGGCGCTCACCACCGTGATGGACACGTCGATCATCGTGGAGGCGTTCGTGGTCGTCGTCATCGGCGGCATGGGCTCGGTGTGGGGGGCGCTGCTCGCCTCGCTGCTCATCGGCGTGCTCAACGCCTACGGGGTCCTGCTGCTGCCGAAGAGCGCCATCGTGCTGATCTTCGTGGTGATGGCGGTGGTGCTGATCGTGCGCCCGTGGGGCCTGCTCGGGCGGCCCGAGATCCAGCTGCGGCCGCCGGGCGGGGGTGCGGTCCCCGGGGTCGCGCCGCGCCGGGTTCATCCCGCGTGGCTGCTCGGCGCTCTCGTCGTGCTCGCGCTCCTCCCGCTCGCGCTGCCCACCTTCTGGGTGTCGATCGTGGTCGAGATCTTCGCCTTCGCCCTCTTCGCGGCCAGCCTCTACCTGCTGATGGCGGTGGGCGGCATGGTCTCCTTCGGCCACGCGGCCTACTTCGGCCTGGGCGCCTACGGCGCCGCCCTGCTGCTCGAGCTCGCGGGCCTGCCGATGCCGGTCGCGTTCGTGGCCGCCCCGCTGGTCGCGGCGGCGGGCGCGGTGGTCTTCGGCTACTTCTGCGTGCGCCTCACCAGCATCTACTTCGCGATGCTCACGCTGGCCTTCGCCCAGATCGTCTACGCGATCGTGCACCAGTGGGACGAGGTCACCGGCGGCGACAACGGCGTCCTGGGCGTGTGGCCTTCCGCGTGGCTGGCCTCGCCGGCGCGCTACTACTACTGGGCGCTCGTCGCCGCGGTGGCCGGGATCGTCCTGCTGCGTCTGATCGCGGCGTCGCCCTTCGGGCTCACCCTGCGCGCCGCGCGCGATCACGCAGGCCGGGCCGAGGCGCTCGGGGTGAACATCCGGGCGCTGCAGTGGATCGCGTTCGTGGTGGCCGGCTTCGTGGCCGGCGTGGGCGGCGCGATCTTCGCCTTCCTCAAGGGCAGCGTGTTCCCGGTCTACACCGAGTCGCCCATGTCGGTGCAGCCGCTGGTGATGGTGCTGCTGGGCGGCGTGGGCTCGCCGTCGGGTCCGCTGATCGGAGCCACCGTGTACAAGCTGCTCGATACCATCATCACCCGCTACACCGACTACTGGCAGATCGTGCTCGGCGCGATCCTGATCATGCTGGTGCTGGTCTTCCCGCGGGGCATCGCGGGGGTGCTCGACGGGCGTCGGCCGTGAGTGCGACGCCGTCGCCCGCCGTTCCGCCGGTGCTCGAGACGCGAGGGCTCTCCAAGTCGTTCGGCGGAGTGCAGGCGGTGGCCGGCGTCGACCTCGTGATGCCGAAGGGCGAGATCCGGGCCCTCATCGGCCCGAACGGCGCGGGCAAGACCACCTTCTTCAACATGCTCACCGGGCAGCTGCGCGCCGACGCGGGGGAGGTGCGCTTCAAGGGCGAGCGCCTGAGCGGGTTGCCGCCCTACGCGGTGTGGCGCCGCGGAGTGAGCCGGACCTTCCAGATCACCGCCACGTTCGCCACCCTCACCGCGCTCGACAACGTGCGGGTGGCGCGCCTCTCTCATCGGGGCAAGACCTACTCGCTGCTGGAGCCCGCCTCGCGCCTGCAGAGCGACGAGGCGCGCGCGCTCCTCGAGCAGGTCGGCATGGGGGAGCAGGCCGATCGCCTCGCCGCGGTCCTCGCCTACGGCGACCTGAAGAAGCTCGAGCTGGCGGTGGCACTCGCCAACGACCCCGAGGTGCTGCTCCTCGACGAGCCGACCGCCGGAATGGCGCCCGCCGAGCGCGGCGCCCTCATGGCGCTCACCCGCGGCATCGCCCGCGAGCGCCAGCTCACCGTGCTGTTCACCGAGCACGACATGGACGTGGTCTTCTCCATCGCGGACCGGATCATGGTGCTGCACCAGGGCCGGGTCATCGCCGACGGCGCTCCCGCCCACGTCCGCGCCGATCCCGAGGTCCAGCGGGTCTACCTGGGCGAGGACGAATGAGCACCCTCTCGCTCGACCGCGTCGAGGCCGGCTACGGGCTCTCGCGCGTGCTCCACGGGGTGAGCCTGACCGCCCGGGCCGGGGAGGTGGTCTCGCTGCTCGGGCGCAACGGCGCGGGCAAATCCACCACGCTCAAGTCAATCGTGGGGCTGGTGGAGATCACGGGTGGGTCGGTGCGGTTCGACGGGCGGGAGATCACCCGCCGCCCGACCCACGAGATCAGCCGGCTCGGCGTCGGCTACGTGCCGGAGGACCGGCGCATCTTCGGCGATCTCACCGTCGAGGAGAACCTGGTGGTCGGCCAGAAGGGCGACGGCGTGTGGAGCGCGCGGCAGGTCTACCAGTTCTTCCCGAAGCTGCACGAGCTGGCGGGCCGGCGCGCGGGCAGCCTCTCCGGCGGAGAGCAGCAGATGCTGACGGTGGCCCGCACGCTCATGGGCAACCCGCGGGTGCTGCTGCTCGACGAGCCGTCGGAAGGGCTGGCCCCGGTGATCGTGCGGGCGCTGGGGGACCAGATCGCCGCGCTCAAGCGAGAGGGCTTGACGATCCTGCTCTCCGAGCAGAATCTCAAGTTCGCGGCGCGCCTGGCCGACCGCGCCTACATCATCGAGAAGGGCGAGATCTGCTTCGACGGGCCGATGACGACGCTGATGGCGGACGAGTCGCTGCGGCGCAAGTACCTGACGGTGTGAGGAGGGGCGCGTGAAGACCTTGATCAGGAACATCGGGCAGATCGTGTCGGGGGACATCGCAGCGCCCCTGCTCGACGGCGACACGATCGCGATCGAGCACGACAAGATCGTGGCGGTGGGCCGCGGCCTCGACGGCGACGCCGACACCGTCATCGACGCGCGCGGCACCACGGTGGTGCCCGGCCTCATCGACTCCCACTGCCACCCCGTGTTCGGCGACTTCACGCCGCGGCAGCGGACGATCGACTTCATCGAATCGGGCCTCCACGGGGGGATCACGACCATGATCTCGGCGGGCGAGGTGCACCTGCCCGGACGGCCGAAGGACATCGTGGGGCTCAAGGCGCTCGCGATCGTGGCCGCGAAGGCCTACGCCAACCAGCGGCCGGCCGGGGTGAAGGTGCACGCGGGTGCGCCGATCCTCGAGATGGGCATGGTCGAGGACGACTTCGCGGAGATGGCGAAGGCGGGGGTGAAGCTGGTGGGGGAGATCGGCCTCGGCTCGGTCCGGACCGGCAAGGACGCCGCCCCGATGGTGAAGTGGGCGAAGAAGCACGGCATGACCGTGACCATCCACACCGGGGGCCCGTCCATCGCGGGCTCCAACGCGATCAGCGCGGACGTGGTGCTGGAGGCCGATCCGGACGTGGTGGGTCACATCAACGGCGGCACGACCTCGATGAGCGAGCGGGAGATCGACGGGCTGGTCGCCACGCGGATGGCGCTCGAGATCGTCCACTGCGGCAACGGCAAGACCGCGCTGCACACCCTGCGCCGCGCCCGGGAAGCGAAGGCCACCGACCGGGTCATCATCGGTCTCGACGCCCCGTCCGGCACCGGGGTCGTCCCGCTGGGCATCCTGCGAGTGCTCGCTCACCTGGCCTCGCTGGGCGCGGTGGCCCCCGAGGAGGCGGTCTGCATGGCGACCGGGAACACCGCCCGTGTCTACAAGCTGCCGGTGGGAGTGATCGCGCCCGGACGCGAGGCCGACCTCTGCATCGTGGACGCGCCGATCGGCTCGCAGGGACGCACCGCGCTCGAAGCGCTCACCGTCGGCGATCTCTTCGGCGTCTCCATGATCGTCATCGACGGCCGGATCCGGATCGGGCGGAGCCGAAACACTCCGCCCGCCATGCGTGCGGCAGAGGTCGTGAAGGGCCACGGCCCCGCCGCGGGAGGACACTGATGAAGATTCGCAAGCTGCTGACGGTCGTGGAAGAGATCCAGGAAGACGGCGGGCGCCGTCTGGAGCGGCCGCTCCGGAAGGTCGCGGCGGTGGCGGTGATCGAGAACCCGTTCGCGGGCCGCTACGTGGAGGACCTGCAGGAGCTGGTGAAGACGGGCGAGGAGCTGGGCGATCTGCTCGGCCGACGCGCGGTGGCCGCGCTGGGGGCGCCGGTGCACTCCTACGGCAAGGCGGCCATCGTGGGCGCGGACGGCGAGTACGAGCACGCCGCCGCGATCCTCCATCCCACGCTGGGCACGCCGTTCCGCGCCGCGGTGGACGGGGGCAAGGCCATCATTCCGTCCGCCAAGAAGCTGGGCGGCCCCGGCACCACCATCGACGTGCCGCTCCACTACAAGGACGCCGCCTTCGTGCGCACCCACTTCGACGCGATGGAGGTGCGGCTCAACGACGCCCCCCGCGCCGGCGAGATCCTGGTCGCCCTCGTGGTCACCGACGGCGGCCGGCCCCACGCGCGAGTCGGCGGCCTCACCGTCGCGGAAGCGAAGAAAGAGGATGGCCTCCGATGAGCCCCGAAGGGGCGAAGAGGCCCAACCGCATCGCGAAGAAGATCGCCGCAGCGCGACCTGAAAAGAGAAGTCACGGAAGCAACGCGGCAGCGCGCTCCAAGATGAGCGCCAAAGGCGCGAAGAGGCCCAACCGCACCGCGAAGAAGATCGCCGCAGCGCGACTTGAAAAGAGAAGTCACGGAAGCAACGCGGCAGCGCGCGCCAAGAAGAGCAGTGGGAAAGACCGCGCGCGCGTCCGCGCCGACCGCTCCATCCACGACATCTCCCCGCTGCCCAAGACCGGCGACCTGAAATTCGGCCTGCGCCTCCCGAGCTTCGCCCTCGGTGCGAAGACGGCCACCCTCGCCGAGATGGGCGCCTACCTGCGCCGCGCCGAGGATTTGGGCTTCGACTGCGCGGTCAGCATCGATCACCTGCTCCTCACCCCGCCGGCCTACTCGTGCACCTGGCTCGAGCCGCTCGCCCTGCTCTCGGCGCTGGCCGGTATGACCCGCACGATCAAGCTGGGGACCATGGTGCTGGTACTGCCGCTGCGCAACCCGGCGTACTTCGCCAAGGAGTGGGCCACCCTCGATCTGCTCTCGGGCGGCCGCAGCCTGCTCGGGGTGGGCGTCGGCTGGCACGAGCAGGAGTTCGCGCTGATGGGCGTGCCGCACAAGGAGCGCGGCCGCCGCATGGACGAGATGCTTGAGGCGGTCACCGCGCTGTGGGCCGGCGACAACGTGAGCTACGAGGGCCAGTACTACCGATTCCGCAACCTCACCATCGACCCCAAGCCGGTGCAGACCCCGCATCCGCCGATCTGGATCGGCGGGGGCAGTCAGCCGTTCGAGAAGGTGTACGGCCAGACCGTCACCAACATCGACCCGGTGCTGCGCCGGATCGCGAAGTACGCGAAGACCTGGGTGCCGCACTCCTCCGCGACCGCGGACATGGTGAGGGGCGACTGGGAGAAGATCCAGCGCTTCATGGCCGACAACGGCCGCAAGCCCGGCGACATGAGCAAGGTCTACTCGAACTTCGTCTGGGTGCTGAAGAAGGGCGAGAAGCCGGAGACCGCGATCCCGCACTTTCAGACGTACTCGGGCATGGACCTACCCTACTGGAAGGAGTTCTATCTCCTGGGCGAGGCCGAGGAGCTGGCCGAGAAGATCTCGGCCAAGGTCGCCAACCTGGGTGGCTGCGAGTACATCGTGCTCAATCCGCTGAACTGGGGAATGGAGCAGCTCGAGCTGCTGGCCGGCGAGGTGCTGCCCCGCGTGGCGAGGCCCTGAGCTGAGCACCCCGGCGCCGCGCTACCTGGGCGCTCAGGTCAAGCGGCTCGAGGACCCGCGCCTGCTGGCCGGGCAGGGGCGGTTTCTCGACGACATCACGCTGCCCGGGCTGCTGCACGCCGCCTTCGCGCGCAGCGAGCACGCCCACGCGATGCTCCGCGGCGTGGATGCCGCGGCCGCCCTCGCGGTGCCCGGAGTCGAGACGGCCCTGACCGGGCGCGACCTCGAGGGGGTGATCGCGCCCATTCAGGCTCGGCTGGAGGCGCCGGGCTTCGCGGCCACGCCCTGGCCCGCGCTGCCCACGGATCGGGTGCGGTTCGTGGGTGAGCCGGTGGCGGTGGTGGCGGCGGTGACCCCGTACGCCGCGGTCGATGGATGCGCCCGGATCGCGGTGGAGTACGATCCGCTGCCCGCGGTGCTCGACGTGGACCGCGCGCGGGACCCGGGAGCGGCCCGTCTTCATCCCCAGCACGGATCGAACGTGCTCTTCTCGCGTCGCGGGCGCCAGGGGGACGTCGACGCCGCCTTCGCGGCCGCCGCCCACGTGGTGCGCGAGACGTTCAGCCACGACCGCTGCTCGGCCGCGCCGCTCGAGCCCCGCGGGTTGATCGCGCACTGGGTCGGTGACGCGCTCACCCTGTGGCTGGGCGTACAGACCCCGAGCCTCATCCGCACCGGGGTGGCGCGCGCCTTCGGCATGCCCGAGGCGCGCGTGCGGGTCGTCGTGCCCGACACCGGCGGCGGCTTCGGTCAGAAGATGTACGTGATGCCGGAGGACCTGGCGGTGGCCGCGCTGGCCCGGCGGACCGGGCGGCCCGTGAAGTGGCTCGAGACCCGCCGGGAGAACCTGGCCGCCGCCCCGCACGCCCGCCAGCAGCGGGTCGAGGTCGAGGCGGGCGCGGATGCGGCGGGCACGCTGCTCGCGCTGCGTGCCCGCGTCTTCGCGGATGCCGGCGCCTACCACATCTACCCGCTCACCGGCGCCCTCGAGCCGCTCGGCACCGCCTCGATCCTGCCCGGTCCCTACCGCACGCCGGCCTACGAGTTCGAGCTGGCCGCATTCGCGACCAACAAGCCGCCGATCGGCGCCTACCGCGGCGTGGGCATGACGATGGCCGCCTTCGTGATGGAGCGCACGCTCGATCTGCTCGCGGACCGGATGGGCCTGGACCCCGCCGAGATCCGCCGGCGCAACCTGATCCCGCGCGAGGCGTATCCGTTCACGTCGGCGACCGGCTTCGTCTACGACAGCGGCGACTATCCGAAGGCGCTCGAGCAGGCGCTCACGCTGGCCGACTACGAGGCCCGCAAGCGCGAGCGCGACGCCGCGCGCCGGACGGGGCGGCTCCTGGGCGTCGGGATCGCGTGTTACACCGAGTACACCGGCATGGGCTCGGAGACCTACCGTCGGCGCGGGCAGACCGACGTGCCGGGACACGAGGGCGCGACGGTGGCGATGGCCGCTGACGGCACCGTGACGTGCTACATGTCCTTCCCCTCGCAGGGCCAGGGGCACGCCACCACCACCGCCCAGCTGGTCGCCGACGAGCTGGGCGTACCGCTGGATACGGTGTCGGTGCGGCAGCCCGACACCGCCGTCTCGCCCGGCGGCAGCGGCACGTTCGCGAGTCGCGGCGCGGTGACCCAGCGCGGCGCGGCCGCGGTCGCCGCGGCCACCGTGCGGCGAGCGCTGCTGGCCATCGCGGGCCGGATGCTCGAGGCGAGCCCCGCGGACCTGCTGCTCCGCGACGGGCGGGTGAGCGTGCGCGGCATGCCGGACCGCGCGGTGGCGATCGAGGAGGTCGCGCGGGTGGCGCACACCCCGGGCGCGGAGGGGCGGCCCGAGGGGCTGACGCCGGGGCTCGAGGCCACCGAGCGGTTCGATCCGCCGGGCCCGACCTTCTCCGGGGCGGTGCACGTCGCCTCCGTCGAGGTGGACGGCGATACCGGGCGGGTGAGCCTCCGGGACTACGTGGTCGTGGAGGACTGCGGGCCGGTGATCAACCCGACCATCGTCGAGGGCCAGATCCACGGCGCGGTCGTGCAGGGCATCGGCGAGGCGCTCGGCGAGCGACTGGTCTACGACGAGAGCGGGCAGCTGCTGACCGGCACGTTGATGGATTACGCGCTGCCGGTCGCCGCGACGGTGCCGTCGTTCACCGTCTCACATCTGGAGACGCCCTCGCCGCTCACGCCCGGCGGCTACAAGGGCATGGGCGAGGGCGGCACCATCGGCGCGCCCGCGGCGGTGGCCAATGCGGTGGCCGACGCGGTGCGGCCGCTCGGCGTGGCGGTCACCGCGCTGCCGATCTCCGCCGAGACGCTCCGTCGACGCGATGGAGCCTAGCGCGGGTCGCCGGCGTCAGAGCTACGATCTCAAGCCGGAGGCCGGGCTCGTCCCGGCATCCGAGAAAGGACGATCATGAAGATCATCCTGGCCGCGGTGGTGGCGATATGGATGGGGCTGGGCGCGCTCGCGGTCCGTCCGGCCCAGGCCGACGACGTGAAGGTGTTCAGCGCGGGGGCGGTGCGTGCGATCGTGACCGACCTCGCCGAGCAGTTCCGGCAGGAGACCGGCACCACCGTGACGTTCTCGTTCGGCACCGCCGGCCAGACGCGGCAGAAGCTCCTGAGCGGCGAGCCGGTGGACGTGGTGATCCTGACCGACGCGGGCATCGACGACATGATCAGGCAGGGCGCGCTGGCCTCCGGGAGCCGCGCGGATCTCGCGCGCACCGGCATGGGGGTGGGGGTGCGCGAGGGCGCGCCGAAGCCGGACATCACCACCAGCGAGGCGTTCAAGACGACGCTGCTGAAGGCGAAGTCGCTCGTGTACGTGGATCCGGCGCAGGGTGCGACCAGCGGCGTGCACTTCAAGAGCGTGCTCGAGCGTCTGGGCATCGCGGACGCGGTCCGGAGCAAGACCCAGCTCGTGTCCGGCGGCTATCCCGCCGAGAAGGTCGCGAGCGGCGAGGCGGAGCTGGTGGTGCACCAGATCAGCGAGATCGTCCCGGTGAAGGGCGTGACGCTGGTCGGCCCGCTGCCGCCGGACTTCCAGAAGGTCACGGTCTACTCGGCGGGCCTGGCCGCCCGCAGCCCGTCGCCGGCGGCGGCCCGGGCCTTCGTCGCGTTCCTGACGCGTCCGGCCTTCAAGCCGAAGCTCGCGGCGGCCGGGCTCGACTACCGGTAGCGCCCGACGATCCGCTGGCGCAGGGCGATCAGGCAATAGAGGGAGGCGACCAGCTCGAGCGTCTCCTCCAGCAAGGGGCGCGGCAGGCCCATCGAGGCCATCATCCGGTTCATTCGTCGCTCGAAGAGCTCGGTGACGGCCAGGATCGCGACGGCCACGAAGAAGAGCCGGCCCCAGTCGGTGCGCAGGGCCGACCGGGCCCACGCGAGCAGCTCGGGCAGATGCCGGAGCGCGTAGACGGTGGCGGCGAGCGCGAGCCCGCCCACCACGACGACGAAGAGGATCTGGCGCCGGTGGCCCGCGCTCACGTCGCGCACGAGCCGATCGATCGTGATCCGGCCGGCGAGGAGCGTCGGCAGCTCCATCTCGCTCACCACCAGGAACGCGAAGCCGGCGGCGAGGAGCACGTCGGGAGCGCCGGTGCCTCCGCTCGCGCGCTCGAGCGCCGCGAGCCGCAGGCAGATCACGCCGGCCCCGGCCAGGCAGATGACCTGCAGCCACTCGGCCACGCCGTTCTCGACGACCAGGCGGTCGGCCAGGGGGACGTTCACCGCGGTCACGATCGCCATCACGCCGACGATCACCGCGGTGAGCGCGGCGGCCAGGCGATACAGGCCCGTTGGTCCCGCCCGTCCCGTGCTGCCCGGAAGCATGATGCTCTCCTCGAGGTGCAGGGTGGCGTGGCTGCGCCGAGTGTAGTGGCGATCCTTCGGAGCGTCAAATCGTCGTGATATCGTGCTGATCGTGTTCGCGTCGCCGGGAGCCATCGCGTTCGCGGCCGGACCGATCACCGTCCGGTGGTACGGCATCCTCATGGCCACCGCGATCCTCGTCGGCTTCTGGCTGGCCCACCGTCGCGCCGTCGAGGAGAACCTGCCCGCGGACGATCTCCTGCGGGCCGCCCAGTGGGCGGTGGTGGCGGGGCTGGTCGGCGCCCGCCTCTACGAAGTCGCGTTCAACTGGGACTACTACGGGCGCTATCCCGGCAAGATCATCGCGGTGTGGGAGGGCGGCCTCGCCATGCACGGCGGTCTCATCGTGGGCCCGCTGGTCGGGGTGCTCCTGGCGTGGCGGCTGCGCCTGCCGATCCTCCGATGCCTCGACGTGATCGCCCCCAGCATGGTGCTCGGACAGGCCATCGGGCGCTGGGGCAACTTCTTCAACGAGGAGGCATTCGGCCGTCCGACCGATCTGCCCTGGAAGCTCTACATCTCGCCGGCCCACCGGCCGCCCGAGTTCCGCAACGACGACTTCTTCCACCCCACGTTCCTCTACGAGTCGCTGTGGGACCTGCTGGTCTTCGTGATGCTCGTGTGGTGGGTGCGTCCGCGGGTGCGCCGCCATCCTGGCGCGATCTTCTTCTCCTACATCGGGCTCTACTCGGTGGGCCGCTTCTTCATCGAGTCGCTGCGGCTGGACAGCTTCTGGCTCGGCTCGCTGCGGGTGCCTCAGCTGGCCAGCGTGGCCGGCGTGCTGGTCGCGTTGGCCGGCCTCTTGTGGGTGCTCAGGCGGCCGCCCGTCGAGCCGGGAGAATCGACGCGGCCCGGCGGGGCTACGGGTACAGCCCGCGCGCCACGTGGGCGTCGGCGACCCGGCTGACGCCTTCCATCAGGGCGCCGGTCCGGAGATCCACCCCGTTCTTCTGGGAGGTCTGCCAGACGCGATTGAACGACCGGGCCATGATCTCCTGCAGCCGCGAGATGATCTCGCTCTCCTTCCAGAAGTAGTACTGCAGGCCCTGGACCCACTCGAAGTAGGAGACGACCACGCCGCCCGCGTTGCAGAGGATGTCCGGGATCACGGTGACTCCGCGATCGCGCAGGATCACGTCCGCCTCGGGGGTGGTGGGACCGTTGGCCGCCTCCGCGACGATGAGGGCCTTGACGCGATCGGCGTTGCGCGCGTGGATCACCGAGTCGACCGCGGCCGGGATCAGGACGTCGCAGGGCTGCTCGAGGATCGCCTCGTTGCTGATCGGCTCCCCGCCCGGGAAGCCGGCCACGCTGCCGGTCGCGGCCACGTGGGTCTGCAGCTGCCGGACGTCGATGCCGTCGGGGTTCCACACCCCGCCCTCGACGTCGCTGATGCCCGCGATGGTGCAGCCGTCGTTCCACAGCAGGCGCGACGCGGTGCCGCCCACGTTGCCGAAGCCCTGGAGCACGATCTTCTTGCCGCGCAGCTCCTGGCCCAGCGCCTTGGCCGCCTGGTACAGCACGAACACGATGCCGCGCCCGGTGGCCTCGCGGCGGCCCGCCGAGCCGCCGACGATGAGCGGCTTCCCGGTGACCACCCCGGGCACGCTCTTGCCCTGGGTCATCGAGTAGGTGTCCATCATCCAGGCCATGGTCTGCTCGTCGGTGCCCAGATCGGGCGCCGGGATGTCGATGTCGGGCCCGATCATGAGGATGATCTCGGTGGTGTAGCGACGGGTGAGGTGCTCGCGCTCCCGGGCCGACATCTCCCGCGGATTGCATCGGATGCCGCCCTTGGCCCCGCCGTAGGGCAGCCCCATCAGCGCGCACTTCCAGCTCATCAGCATCGCCAGCGCGGTCACCTCGCCGAGGTTCACGCCCAGGTCGTAGCGGAGGCCGCCCTTGGTCGGGCCGAGCGCGGTGTTGTGATGGACGCGGTAGCCGATGAAGACCTCGGTCTGCCCGCTGTCCATGCGGATGGGCACCGAGACCACCAGGGCCCGGCGGGGGAATCGCAGCCGCTCGTGGATGTCGTGATCGAGATCGAGGCGGGTCGCGACCTGGTCGAGCTGGGCCAGGGCGGTGCGGTGCAGCTCGGAATCGAACTCGGGCGAGTCGTGCATCGATCAGGCTCCTTCGTGGAGTCGCGGGTTCCGGGCGAGGCGCAGGACGGCGAGAGAGCGGCCGGCCAGCTCGTACCGCTCCCCGGTGCGGAGCGGCGGGCGCCCGGCCTCTCCGTCCCAATCGCGGGTGTCGAGCACCGGCGCCCAGCGCGCCCGACCTTCGTGGGCCGGCAGCACGAACGACACCGCCTCGTGGTGCGCGTTGAGCAGGAGCAGGAAGGTGTCGCCGACGATGGGCTCGCCCAGGTCGTCAACCTCTTCGATGGCGTCGCCGGACAGGCGCAGCCCCAGGCAGCGGCCGTGGCTGTTGCTCCACTCCTCGTCGGTCATCTCGTGCCCGTCCGGGCGGAACCACGCCAGATCCTTGACCGCTGAGCCCTGGATGCGGCGGCCCTGGAAGAACGTGCGGCGGTGGAACACCGGATTCGCGCGCTTCAGCTGGATGAGACGGCGCGTGAAGTCCATCAGCCGATGCCCGGTCTCGGCGGGCGGCCAGTGCAGCCACGAGATCTCGTTGTCCTGGCAGTAGGCGTTGTTGTTGCCGTGCTGGGTGTGCGCCATCTCGTCGCCCGCGACCAGCATCGGAATGCCCTGGGAGAGGAAGAGAGTGGCCAGGAAGTTGCGCATCTGCCGCTCCCGCAGCGCGATGATCTGACCGTCGTCGGTCGGCCCCTCCACGCCGCCGTTCCACGAGTTGTTGTCGTCGGTGCCGTCGCGGTTGTCCTCGCCGTTGGCCAAGTTGTGCTTGCGGTCGTACGAGACGAGATCGGCGAGGGTGAAGCCGTCGTGGGCGGTGACGAAGTTGACGCTCGCGTGAGGCCGGCGGCCGCCCGTCTCGTAGAGATCGCTCGACCCGGTCAGCCGGAAGCCCAGCTCCGCGACCTGGCCCTCGTCGCCCCGCCAGTAGCGGCGGATGGTGTCGCGGTACTTGGCGTTCCACTCGGCCCATCCCACCGGGAAGTTGCCGACCTGGTAGCCCCCCTGGCCGAGATCCCACGGCTCGGCGATGAGCTTGACCTGCGAGATCACCGGGTCCTGATGCACCACGTCGAAGAAGGCGGAGAGCCGGTCCACGTCGTGCAGCTCGCGGGCGAGGGCGGCCGCGAGGTCGAAGCGGAAGCCGTCCACGTGCATCTCGAGCACCCAGTAGCGCAGGCTGTCCATCAGGAGCTGGATGGTGCGCGGGTGCCGCATGTTCAGCGTGTTGCCGCACCCGGTGTAGTCGACGTGGTAGCGCAGGTCTTCCGGGTCGAGGCGGTAGTACGCGGCGTTGTCGATGCCGCGGAAGCAGAGGGTGGGGCCGAGATGATTGCCCTCCGCGGTGTGGTTGTAGACCACGTCGAGGATCACCTCGACGCCGGCCCGGTGCAACGTCTTCACCATCTGCTTGAACTCGTCGACCTGCTGGCCGAGGTGCCCGGAAGAGGAGAAGCGCGAGTCCGGACAGAAGAAGCCGATCGAGTTGTAGCCCCAGTAGTTGGTGAACCCGCGATCGGCCTGGTACTTCTCGGTGACCGAATGGTGAACGGGCAGCAGCTCGACCGCGGTCACCCCGAGCTCGGTGAGGTGCCGGATCGCCGCCGGCGAGGCCAGCCCCGCGTAGGTGCCGCGCAGCTCGGACGGGACGTCGGGGTGCAGGCGGGTGAAGCCCTTGACGTGCGTCTCGTAGACGATCGTGTTCGACCAGCGGGTGAGCGGCGGGCGGTCGCCCTCCCAGTCGAAGGTGGTGTCCACCACCACGCTCTTGGGCAGGTAGGGCGCGCTGTCCCGGTCGTCGGGCTTGAGATCGCCGGCGCGATCCCCGATGCGGTAGCCGAAGAAGGTGTCGCTCCAGTCCAGCGTGCCCGCGATCGCCCTCGCGTAGGGATCGAGGAGGGCCTTGGCCGGATTGAAGCGATGGCCCTGCCGCGGCTCGTAGGGGCCGTTCACCCGGTACGCGTAGAGCGCGCCCGGGCGCAGCCCCGGGACGTAGACGTGCCAGACCTGGTCGGTGCGCTGCTCGATCCGGATCTGGCGGATCTCCTTGCCCGGATCGCGCTCGTCGTACAGGCAGAGCGCCACCGCGGTGGCGTGCTCGCTGAAGAGGGAGAAGTTCACGCCTCCGCCGTCCCACGTGGCCCCGAGCGGGTAAGGCCGACCCGGGCGTGGGCGCGGCACGTCGTCGGTCATGTGCGCGCCGCGGTCACGCGGGAACGAGCCAGACCGCGGCCAGCGGCGGCAGGGTCAGCACCACCGAGTGCGGCTGGCCGTGCCACGGCGTCGGCTCGCTCGGCACCCCGCCCGAGTTGCCCACGTCGCTGCCCCCGTACAGCGCCGCGTCGGTGTTGAGGATCTCGCGGTAGTAACCGGGCCGCGGGACCCCGACCCGGTAGCCCTGCCGCGTGAGCGGGGTGAAGTTGCACGCGCACAGGAGCAGGGTCGTCTGGTTGCGGGCGAAGCGGCAGAAGGTGACCACGCTCTGCTCCCAGTCGCTGCAGTCCATCCACTGGAAGCCGGCCGGCTCGAAGTCGACCTCGTGCAGCGACGGATCGCTCCGGTAGATGCGGTTCAGGTCCTTCACCATGCGCTGGACGCCGCGATGGAAGGGCCCCATGTCGAGCAGCCCCCAGTCGAGCGCCCGGTCGTGATTCCATTCGTCGGACTGGCCGAACTCGCCGCCCATGAACAGCAGCTTCTTGCCCGGATAGGCCCACATGAACGCGTAGAGCAGGCGCAGGTTGGCGAACCGCTGCCAGTCGTCGCCCGGCATCTTGCGGGCGAGGGAGCGCTTGCCGTAGACCACCTCGTCGTGGGACAGCGGGAGCACGAAGTTCTCGCTCCAGGCGTAGAGCAGGCCGAAGGTGAGCTGGTTGTGGTGGTACTTCCGGTGCACCGGCTCGTGCTGCATGAACTCGAGGATGTCGTGCATCCACCCCATGTTCCACTTGAACCCGAAGCCGAGGCCGCCCAGGTACACCGGCCGGGAGACCTGCGGCCACGCGGTGGACTCCTCGGCGATGGTGGTCGCGCCGGGCTCGCCGCCGTAGACGACCTCGTTCATCCGCTTCAGGAACGCGAGCGCCTCCAGATTCTCCCGTCCGCCGTACTCGTTGGGCACCCACTCGCCGGCTTTCCGAGAGTAGTCGCGGTAGATCATGGAGGCGACCGCGTCCACCCGCAGCCCGTCGATGTGGTACCGCTCCAGCCAGAACACCGCGTTGGCGATGAGGAAGTTGGCCACCTCGCGGCGGCCGAAGTTGAACACGCGGGTGCCCCAGTCGGGGTGATCGCGCAGGTGCGGATCGTCGTGCTCGTAGAGGTGGGTGCCGTCGAAGTAGGAGAGGCCGTGCGCGTCCTTCGGGAAGTGGGCGGGCACCCAGTCCATGATCACGCCGATGCCGCGGCGGTGCAGGATGTCCACGAAGGCCATGAAGTCGGCGGGGGTGCCGTAGCGGCGGGTGGGCGCGTAGTAGCCGAGGGTCTGATAGCCCCACGAAGGGTAGTACGGATGCTCGGTGATCGGGAGCAGCTCCACGTGGGTGAAGCCCATCTCGCTCACGTAGTCGGCGAGCCGCTCGGCGAGCTCGCGGTAGCCCGGGATGCGACCATCCGGGCGCCGCCACGAGCCGAGGTGCACCTCGTAGATCGCCATGGGCCGCGTCAGGGCGTTGCGATGCTTGCGCTCGTCCATCCACTCCGCGTCGCCCCAGGCGAAGCCGCTCAGGTCGGTCACCGCGGAAGCGGTGCGCGGCTCCTCGGCCTCGAAGCCAAACGCGAGCGGATCCGTCTTCAGGGCGAGGAGCGCGCCGTCGCGGCCGAGGATCTCGTACTTGTAGCGGGCGCCCACCGCGACCCCGGGCACGAAGATCTCCCAGATGCCGTGGCCCGGGTGCAGGCGCATCGGCTGGCGCCGTCCGTCCCAGCCGTTCCAGTCGCCCACCACGCTCACCCGCCGCGCGTTGGGCGCCCACACCGCGAACCGCACACCGTCGACGCCCTCGTGGCGGATGGGATGGGCGCCGAGCCGCTCGAAGAGCCGGTAGTGGGTGCCCTCGCCGAGCAGGTGCAGGTCGTACGAGGTGAGCGTCGGCCCGAAGCGGTAGGGGTCCTCGACCTCGGCGGCCTGTCCTTGCTCGTCCACGACACGCAGCCGATACGCCACCGGCAGGCTGCCGCGGATTTCTCCCTCCCAGAACCCGACCGGATTGCGCGAGCGCAGCGCGGTCGAGGAGCCGTCGGGGAGCACCACCGCGACGGAGCGGGCGCCGGGCCGAAGGACGCGCACGCTGAGCGTTCCGTCGCGGGCGGCGTGGGGGCCGAGCACCGCGAAGGGGTCGCCGTGCTGACCGGCGACGATGGAATTGATCGCATCCGGGCGGAGCGGAGTGTGTGGCATGGTCGGTCGGTCCTGCGCCGCCCGCCGGGAACCGCGCGAGCGGGGTGTCTAGAACGAGCGGATCAGTCGCTCGACGCGCTCGTCGTGGCTCTGGAATGGGTCCTTGCAGAGAATCGTCTCGCGCTCCGGATCGTTGAGCTTGAGATAGACCCAGTCCACTCGGTAGTCCTTGCCCTTGAGGTTGGCCTGACGGATGAATTCGCCCCGCAGCCGGGCCCGCGTGGTCTGCGGGGGCACATGCTTGGCGCGCTCGATGGATTCATCGTCGGTGATGCGGTCCACCAGGTCGCGACGCACCAGACTGAAGTACAGCCCCTTGTCGGGCCGGATGTCGTGGTACTGAAGGTCCATGAGCGAGACCTTGGGGTCCCGCCAGGACAGACGGTTCTTCTCCATGTAGGCCTGGATCAGCTGCTGCTTGATCACCCAGTCGACTTCCCGGTTCAGCTGCATGGGATCGTCGGCGAGCTGCTCGATCACGTAGGTCCAGCGGGCGAGCACGTCGCGGGTGATCGGATCGGCGTCGATGGCGGCCACGTAGCGGGTCGCGTGCTCGAGGTACTCCATCTGCAGCTGCAGCGGGGTGATGGCCCGGCCGTCCTTCAGCCGGATCGTCTCGCGCAGCGTCGGATCGTGACTGATGTCCCGGATGGCCTGCACCGGGGACTGCAGGCTGTAGTCCCGGTCGAAGTGGCCGTCCTCGATCATGTCCAGGATGAGCGCGGTGGTCCCCACTTTCAGGTAGGTCGCGACCTCGGACATGTTGGAGTCGCCCACGATCACGTGCAGGCGGCGATACTTCTCGGCGTCGGCGTGCGGCTCGTCGCGGGTGTTGATGATCGAGCGGGACGAGGTGGTGGCGCCCGAGATCTCCTGGCAGATGTGCTGGGCCCGCTGCGAGAGGCAGTAGTGGAAGCCGCGCGGAGTCTGCAGTACCTTGCCGGCGCCCGCGAAGATCTGCCGGGTCACGAAGAACGGGATCAGGCCTTCGGCCAGGCGCTGGAACGAGACGTCGCGGCTGACCAGGTAGTTCTCGTGGCAGCCGTACGAGTTGCCCGCGGAGTCGGTGTTGTTCTTGAAGAGCAGGATGTGACCGGAGATGCCGTCCTCGCGCAGCCGCTTCTCGGCCTGGTGCAGCAGGTCCTCCACGATCCGCTCGCCCGCCTTGTCGTGGATGACGAGATCCGCGATGTCGTCACACTCGGGGGTGGCGTACTCGGGATGGAAGCCGGTGTCCAGGTAGAGCCGGGCGCCGTTCTCCAGGAAGACGTTGGCGTTCCGGGCCCCCGGGATCACCTTCTCGAAGAGGTACCGCGCCACGTTGTCGGGAGACAGACGGCGCTGGCCGTTCAGGGTGCAGGTGAGGCCGTATTCGTTCTCGAGCCCGAAGATCCGGCGCTTCATGTGGCCCTCAGGGTAGCAGGGGAGGAGCCGCGGGGCAAGAAACCCCTGGGAGGGGACCTCGACGGCCCGGCCGGTCGAGGCTAGCTGGTTTCGCTGAGGAGCTGGTGCAGGACCTCGGCCGGGATGCGCCGGAACTTGCGGCGCTCCTTGGTGCGATCGAGCACCGCGACCTCGAGGTCGCGCTCGGTGAGGGTCTTGTTCTGGGTCACCATCAGGGCGCGCACGCCGAGCCGCAGGGCCTGGGAGAGATCCAGGCTGTCCTGGAAGTTGTCCTTCAGATAGCGGCGGATCTCCTCGGACTGCCCGCCCATCGCCGCGTAGTTCTTCTCGTCCTCGATCGTGCCGTCGTAGAGGATGTGGTAGATCTCGTTCTTGGTGCCGTTGTTGTCGCCGACCTCCACCACCAGCACCTCGACCTCGAACGGCTTGATGTCCTGGGTGAAGATATTGCCGAGGGCCTGCGAGTAGGCGTTGGCCAGCGACTTGGCGCTGACGTCGCCCCGGCTGTACGAATAGCCCTTGATGTCGGCGTGGCGCACCCCGGCCACCCGGAGGTTCTCGAACTCGTTGTACTTGCCCACTCCCGCGAAGGCGATGCGGTCGTAGATCTCCGAGATCTTGTGGAGGAGGGTCGAGGGGTTCTCGGCCACCAGCAGCACCCCGTCGCGGTACTCGATGGCGACGATGGCCCGGCCGCGGGAGATGCCCTTGCGGGCATACTCCGCCTTGTCCTTCATCATCTGCTCGGGGGAGACGTAGTAGGGCAGCGGCATGGGGCGCGCTCGCGGGCTAGAGGCGGTTGCGGTCGTTGAGGATCGCTTCGCAGTGACGCCGGATCTCGTCGTCGGCGACGTCCGCGAAGCCGGAGCGGGTGATCGTCTTCACCGAGGGCACGATGCCCCGCTGCAGATCGGGCCCGCCGGTGCCGAGATCCTCGTCGGCCGCGTCGATGAGGGCCTCGATCGCCACCCGTAGGGCCTCGTCGCGGCTCATGTCGCGCTTGAAGCGCTTCTTGAGCGAGTCGCGCGCGTCCTTGCCGCCCGAGCCCTGGGCGAAGTAGTCGGTCTCCTCGTAACGGCCGCCGGTCACGTCGTACTTGAAGAGGCGGCCCAACCCGGAGCGCTCGTCGAAGCCGGCGAAGATCGGCACCACCACCAGGCCCTGCATGGCCATGGGCAGGTTCATGCGGATCATCTGGCCGAGCTTGTTGGCCTTGCCCTCGAGCGAGAGGTTCTCGCCCTCGACCTTCTCGTAGTGCTCGAGCTCGGTCTGGAAGAGCCGGGCCATCTCCATGGCCGGGCCCGCCGCCCCCGCGATGCCGACGCCGGAGAGGTCGTCGGCCTTGAAGATCTTGTCGATGCGGCGATGGGCCACCTGGTAGCCCTCGCTCGCCTGGCGGTCGCCCGCCATGATGACCCCGTCGCGGTACCGGATCGCCAGCACGGTGGTGCCGTGGGGCACCGACGGCGCGCCCGCGTCGTCCGCGCCGGACTCGGAGCGGCCCGGGAGGAGGTGAGGGGCCGCGCGATTGAGGATCTCGGCGAAGCTCGAGGTCGAATAGTCGAAGAAGGCGCCCTTCCAGACGCCGCCGGACCCGCGCTCCTCGAGCATCCTAGAAGTCGCCGCTCGGCTTGCCGAGATTGCGGAGCAGGTCGCCCGCGCTGGGCGATTCGTCGAAGAGCTGCCGCACGTGCGCCTCGGTGCCCCGGAGCGGCTCCAGCATGAAGATCTTCTTGAGCGGGCCTTCCTTCAGATCGAAGATCACCGAGTCCCACGAAGCGGAGACCACCTCGTCGGAATACTTCTGCAGGCACATCCCGCGGAAATAGGCCCGGGTGTCCTTGGGCGGATCGTAGATCGCCTTGGTCACCTCGTCCTCGGTGGTGAGGCGCTCGACCGCGTCCGATTCCTCCAGCTTGTAGTAGAGGCCCTTGCTCGGCCGGATGTCGTGGTACTGCAGGTCGATCATGGCGACCCGGGAATCCGACCAGTCGCAGCCGTGCTTGGCCATGTAGTTCTCGATGATGTGCCGCTTGATCACCCAGTCGAGCTCGCGTTCCAGGCTCATGGGATCCGCGGCGAGGCGATCCAGCACCGACCCCCAGCGCGCCATCACGTCGTCGACCCACGGCTCGTGCTCGCGCTCGCGGTAGTAGCGATGGGCCAGGTCCAGGAACTCGCGCTGCAGATCCACCGCGCTGAGAGAGCGGCCGTCCTTCATCCGCATGACCTCGCGACACGAGAGGTCGCGCGATACGCGACGGTACGAGAGCACCGGGCTGTCCAGCGACAGGTCGCGGTCGATGAAGTCGTCCTCGATCATGCTGAGCACGATGGCCATGGTGCCGCACTTGAGGTAGTTGGAGACCTCACTCATGTTGGCGTCGCCCACGATGACGTGGAGCCGGCGGTACTTCTCGGGGTCGGCGTGCGGCTCGTCGCGGGTGTTGATGATGGGCCGGCTGTGCATCGTCTCCAGCCCCACCTCGGTCTCCAGGAAGTCGGCCCGCTGGGAGACCTGGAACTCGCAGAACTCGGTGTTGTTCTCCGCCCCCACCTTGCCCGCGCCGGTGAAGATCTGCCGGCTCACGAAGAAGGGGAGCAGGTACTGGACGATGCGGGCGAAGGGGACCTTGCGGTCCATGAGGTAGTTCTCGTGGGTGCCGTAGGAGTTGCCCTTCGAGTCGGTGTTGTTCTTGTAGATGAGGATGCGCTGCTCGGGGGGCGACACCGCCTCGGCCCGGGTGCGCGAGAGGTTCAGGATGCGCTCGCCCGCCCGGTCCCAGATCACGCAGTCGCGTGGGTTGGTCGTCTCCGGGGAGGAGTACTCGGGATGGGCGTGGTCCACGTAGAAGCGCGCGCCGTTGGAGAGGATGAGATTGATCAGACGTGACTCTTCCTTCGAGGGGACCTCCTTGTCCTCCATGTACTCGAAGCCGCGGGCGTCCCGCAGGGGACTCTCCGCCTCGTAGTCCCAGCGGATGCGGGAGGACCGGTAGGTCTCGTAGGAGTTGATCAGCAGCAGCGAGGAGAGAATCGGGTTGAAGTCGGGCTGGTTCTTGACCGTGATTCCGTATTCGGTCTCGATCCCCATCACCTTCGGAATCGCCATTGACGTCCCCGGGTCTTCGATCGTGCTGGGCATTGAAAGACACACGGCGGGGGGGAGCCCAGCGCTCCCCCCCGCCGCAGGGCCTACAGGTACTGGCCGGTATTGATCACGCGCTCGACGGCGCGCTGCTTTTCCTTCGTCTCGCCCATGAGCGGCTTCACGTACACGATCCGCTCGCCCTTCTTGCCCGCGATCTTGGCCCAATCGTCGGGATTCGTGGTGTTGGGCAGATCCTCGTTCTCCTTGAACTCCTCGCGGACCGCGTTGAGCAGGTCCTCGACCTTGATGCCCTTCTCGCTGAGCTGGATGTAGCGCTTCAGCGCGAGCTTCTTGGCCCGGCGCACGACCGACTCGATCATCGCGCCCGAGGAGAAGTCCTTGAAGTAGAGGACCTCCTTGTCGCCGTTGGCGTAGGTGACCTCGAGGAAGCGGTTCTCCTCGCCGAGGCTGTACATCTCCTCGATGGTGGCCGCGATCATGCGATCCACCGCGCCCTGCGTGTCGCCGCTGCTCTGCCGGATCTCGTCCTCGTGGATGGGCAGCTCGACGGTCATGTACTTGTTGAAGATGTCGACCGCGGAGGCGGCGTCGGGCCGCTCGATCTTGATCTTCACGTCGAGCCGGCCGGGACGCAGGATGGCCGGGTCGATGAGGTCCTGGCGGTTGGAGGCGCCGATGACGATGACGTTCTTCAGGTGCTCCACGCCGTCGATCTCGGCCAGCAGCTGCGGCACGATCGTCGTCTCCACGTCGGAGGAGATGCCCGACCCGCGGGTGCGGAACAGGGCGTCCATCTCGTCGAAGAACACCACCACCGGCACGTCCTCGGCGGCCTTCTCGCGCGCCTTGATGAAGATCTCGCGGATCTTGCGCTCGGTCTCACCGACGTACTTGTTGAGCAGCTCGGGGCCCTTGATGTTGAGGAAGAAGCCCTTGACCTTCTCGCCGCGCTTCTCCGAGATGCGGGCGGCCAGGTTGTTGGCGACCGCCTTGGCGATCATGGTCTTGCCGCAGCCGGGAGGTCCGTACAGGAGCACGCCCTTCGGCGGCGCGAGGTGGTGCTCCTTGTAGTAGTCGGCGTAGAGGTAGGGCAGCTCGACCGCGTCCTTGATGGTTTCGATCTGGCTGCCGAGCCCGCCGATGTCGTCGTAGGAGATGTCGGGCACTTCCTCGAGCGAGAGGTCCTCGACCTCGCTCTTGGGCAGCTTCTCGAGGAGGTAGCCGCTCTTGGCGTCGATGAGCAGGTGATCGCCGATCTTGAGCTTCACCTGGCGCAGCGGATCCGCGATGATGCCGACGCGGTCCTCGTCGGCGCGCTGGGTGACGATGGCGCGCTCCTCGTCCAGCACTTCCTTGAGCACCACGACCTCGCCCTGGATCTCGTAGCCGGCGGTCTCCACCACGTTCAGGCCTTCGTTCAGCACCAGCTCTTGACCGGGCTTGATCTCCTCGGCCTTGATCGACGGGTGGAGGTTCACCTTCACCTTGCGGCCCTGCGAGAGGATGTTGACGGTGGCGTCCTCGTTGATCGAGAGGAACACCCCGTAGGTCGAGGGCGGCGCGCAGAGCTTGTCGACCTCTTCCTTCAGCGAGGTGATCTGCTCGCGGGCCTCGTAGAGCGTGTTGACCAGCTTCTCGTTCTGGTTGAAGGCCTGGACGAGCTGGCGGTTGGCTTCCCGGAGCTTGTTCTCGAGGATCATGAACTCCTTGGGAGCGTCCTCGAGCTTCTTGCGGAGTCGGCCGGTCTCGGTCTCCAGGGAGCGAACATAGGCCTGAAGGTCCTGGACCTGTACCTCGTACTCGGTAAGGCGGCGCCGGTAATTCGAGTCGGTCATGGGGAGGAACTTCGAGAGCCCCTTCATTCCGTCGGACGCGGGCTCCCGGCTAGGATTGCCCTTCTTGTCGAACTCCTTCATGTTCGCCCATTCCTTTCCGGGTGAACCATCGGGCACTTCCGCGCGCGTCTCGCGTCGCGCTCCGCCCAAGCCTCCGAAAGGTGACCTCAGTATAGGAGCCCGTTTCGCGGTAAGTCAAGCGAATTGGCCCCTTTTTGCCCTCGCGAGCGCTTGATTTCATTTCACTTTCTCCGATTCCCTCCAGGGCGATCACCTATCGCACTCACCGAGTGAAACCGGGGCCCCTCGCGAGCGGTTCCTCGTCGTCTCGACCACCTCCTTTAACGCTTGACAGACGGAAAGCAGGTTCGGTGCCACGCACGATGACGCCGATGTGCCCCGAGCCGAGCGCATTCGCGCCTCGCGGGCGCCGATCGCGGGCCGGTGCGCTCAGACGATGACCAACGCTGATCAAACTGATGAGTCCTTGCGCACTGGAAAGTGTTCCGTCGTATAACCGTCTCGATGCGAGGCGCAGCTTCCACGCCACCACCCCGTCGTCTGCCGCGCGTTTTCTGTCGTATTGCGATGACGGTGGCGGTCACTTTGATGCTGGCCGGCCCCGCGGGCGCCCAGGGCGGCGCGCTTCGCGTCGGCCTGGCCTCCATTGCCGCATCGCTCGACCCGGCCACCGCGCTGGAAGGCTCGGTCGCGATCATCGCCCGCCAGATGTTCGACACGCTGGTGCAGTACCGCGACGCCAGCAGCGACATCGAGCCCGGCCTCGCCACCCAGTGGTCGGTCTCCCGCGACGGGCTGGCGTGGACCTTCCGGCTCCGCGACGGGGTGCGGTTCCATGACGGCACTCCGCTCACGGCCCAGCACGTGGTGGAGAGCCTGGCGCGCGTCATCCAGCCGGACGCCCCGCATGCCCCCAATCCCAATGCGGCGGCCCCACGGCTGGTCCGGGGTACGCCGGGCGTGATCAAGGGGATCCGGGCGGTGGACGCGCGGACCGTCCAGATCGGGCTGCTCCTGCCCTATGCACCGCTCCCGGCGGTGCTGGCGCACCCCGCGTTCTCGATCGTGCTGACCGGCAGCCTTGGCCAGCGCTGGATCGGCACCGGCCCGTTCGTGCTGACCGAGGCCAGCGAGGGCCGCGTGGTCCTCGACGCGAACCCGGGCTACTGGGGCGGCACTCCCCGGTCCACGCGCCTGGTCTTCCTCGCCACGGGCGAGGACGCGCGTGGCGAGGCGATGCTGGACTCGCTGGCCGTCGACGTCGTGCTCCTGTCGACGGCGCCGTCGCGGCCCTCGGGCGTGCTCTCGGTGCCGAGCTGGGGCATCGGATACGTGGCCCTGAACACGGAGAAGGAGCCGTTCAAGCTGGTAAAGGCCCGACGGGCGGTCGCCGCCGCGCTCGACCCGGCGCTGATCGCTCCCGCGGTCACCCCGATCGGGGTTCCGCTGCTGTCGTTCCTGCCGCTGGGAGTATGGGGGCGGCGTGACGGCCCGCCGGTGCTCGAGGCCAGCGCGGCGAACGCCAGGCGGCTCCTCGCCGACGCCGGCCTCGCCCGCGGAACGTCGATCAGCCTGCTGATCGGCGACGACGGCCAGCGCGGAGACCAGACGCGGGTCGCCGAGGCCATCCGTGCCTCGCTCGCCCCGGCCGGCATCACGGTGCCCATCCAGACCGAATCGCCCGAGGTGGCCCTTCGGATCGCCCGAAACGCCCAGCACCAGATGGCGCTCATCGAGGCCCGGGTCGAGGCCGGCGACCCGCATTTCCTCCTCTACCCGCTCTCCAGCAGCGAGGGCGCGACCAAGGGCGCCGCCGCGGTCAACCTGTCCTTCTATCGCAACCGGACCATGGACGACCTCCTGATCCGGGGCAGCCAGGTCTCCTTTCGACCCGAGCGGCAGCGGCTGTACTTCCGCGCCCAGACCATGCTCTCCGAGGAGGTGCCGTGGATACCGGTGTACGTGCGGCTTCACTGGGGGCGGGCGCGCGGCGAGGTGCGGAATCTGCGGCTGCATCCGAGCGGCAACCCGCGCTTCGACCGGGTCTGGGTCGATCAGCCGGGTCCGGGGGCGCCGTCCGCGCCCGGGAGCGGGCGGTGAGATGCGGCCGGCTCTCGCTCCTCTGCTTGCTGCTCTTGGTCGCCGGGCCCGCGCACGGTGCGGATGGCAAGCCGGCGGGGACCCTGCGCGGGGTCTTCACCGCGGACCCGCCGACGCTCGATCCCGCTCAGGCCACCGACACCACGTCGTCCGCGGTGATCCGGCAGATCTTCGACACGCTCGTGGAGCTCGACGATCGCCTCCAGCCGGGGCCCGCGCTGGCCGAGCGCTGGACGGTGTCGCCGGACCAGCGCGTGTACACGTTCGTGCTCCGTGCCGGCGTGAAGTTCCAGAACGGCCGTCCGATGCGGGCCGCCGACGTGAAGTTCTCCTTCGAGCGCGCGGCGCGCGGGAAGCGCCCCTGGGTGTTCGAGAAGATCTCGGGCGCCCCGGCCTTCATCAAGGGGCAGGCCGGCGCGATCGCGGGCATCCGGGTGGTGGACGAGCGCACGGTGGAGCTCAAGCTCGACGCGCCGTTCGCCCCGTTCCTCTTCCTGATGGCCTACGACGCGGCGTCCATCGTGCCCCGCGAGGAGACCGAGCGGCTCGGCCTCGCCTTCGCCACCCGGCCGGTGGGGAGCGGGGCCTTTCGCCTGAAGGAGTGGCGCCGCGACGACCGAGTGGTCCTGGAGGCGTTTCCCGAGCACTTCCGCGGGGCGCCCGGGCTCGAGCGCGTCGTATTCCGGATCATCCCGGCCGAGATCACGCGCTTCAACGATTTCAAGGCCGGCAACCTCGACGTGAGCGACATCCCCACCGGCCACTGCCGGGCGGTCAAGGCCGATCCGTCGCTGAAGGGCCAGGTCGCGATCTGGCCGACGCTCGGCACCCACGCGATCCGCTTCAACGTCGAGCAGCCGCCCTTCAACGATCGGCGCATGCGTCTGGCCGTCGCGCACGCCATCGATCCGACGGGTATCGTGGACGGGCTCCTCGAAGGCTGCGTCATCGCGGGGAAGGGGATCCTCCCGCCATCGCTGCCCGGCTACAACCCGAAGGTGACCGCACCCAGATTCAATCGAGAGCGGGCGCGCCAGCTCCTGGCCGAGGCCGGCCATCCCGGCGGGCGTGGGCTGCCGCCGATCACGTATCACTTCAATACCGGCGACCTCAACCAGCGCATCGCGGAGCTGCTGCAGGCGCAGCTGCGGGAGGTGGGCCTCACGCTGGAGCTGCGGCGGCTCGACTGGGCGGCCCACATCAAGGTCGTGGACGAGGGCGCGGTGACCATGTTCCGCCAGGGGTGGATCGCCGACTATCCGGATCCCGAGAACTTCGTGACGGTGCTGTTCCACTCGCGCAACGTCGGCGCGGCCGGCAACACCTCGCGCTATCGCAATCCGGAGCTCGACCGGCTCCTGGACCAGGCCGACGCGATGCCGGCCGGCCCCGCACGCACGAAGATCTACCAGGACGCCGAGCAGCGGCTGCTCGACGACGGCCTCTGGATCACGCTCTACCATTACGCGAGCCGCGCCCTCATCCGGTCCACCGTCAAGGGGCTCGAGCGCTCGCCGCTCTCCACCGCGCCCGAGTTCCTGGCCCCCCTCCGCAAAGTCAAGATTGAGTGAGCTGATCGAGCCGGCGGCCCGGCGCGTGCTCGCGCTGGTGCCCGTGCTGATCGGCGTCAGCCTGCTGGTCTTCGCGCTCACCGCGGTCGGCCTGGGCGACCCCGCCCGCGCCATGCTGGGCCAACGCGCCGATCCCGAGCTCGTGCAGCAGATCCGCCGCGACTACGCGCTCGATCAGCCGGTGCACGTCCGCTACGCGACCTGGATGGGGCGGCTCGTCCGCGGCGACCTCGGCACCTCGTATCATCAACAGCGGCCGGTGGCCGAGGTCATCGCCGAGCGGCTGCCTGCCACCGTCCACCTGGCTCTCGCCGCCACCGCGGTGGCGGTGGTGGTCGGCCTCGCGGCCGGCGTCGTGGCCGCGCTGCGGCCGGGGCGCCTGCTCGACCACGCCCTGATGACCGCCGCGGTGCTCGGCATCTCCACGCCGGTGTTCTGGCTCGGCATGATGCTGTCGCTGCTGTTCGCGGTGTGGCTCGACTGGCTGCCCGTGTCGGGCTACGGCGACGGCGCCTGGGCCAACCTGGTGCTCCCCGCCCTCACCCTGGGAGCGATCCACACCGGGACGATCGCGCGCATGACACGCTCGAGCCTGCTCGAGGTCGTGCGCCAGGAATACATCCAGGCCGCCCGGGCCAAAGGCCTCGCCGAGTGGCGCGTGGTGGCCAAGCACGCCCTCCGCAACGCGTTGATCCCGGTGGTCACGGTCATCGGCATCGGCCTCGCCGACCTGCTCGTGGGCGCGCCGCTCACCGAGACCGTGTTCGCCTGGCCGGGCCTCGGCCGCATGCTGGTCGCCGCGGTCGGTCAGCGGGACCTGCCGGTGGTCATGGGCGCGGTGCTGATCTTCGCGGTGATCTACGTCCTCGCGAACCTGCTGGTGGATCTCGCCTACCTGGTCATCGATCCGAGGATCGGCCGTGCCCGCTGACGCGCTGCCGCTTCCGGCAGGGCTGACGCGAGCGCCCAGGGCACGCTCTCGGCGCGGGCGCCTGGTGGTCGGCGCCGGGCTGGTCGCGGCCTTCGCGCTCTCCGCGCTGCTGGCCCCGTGGCTCTCGCCGTACGATCCGGCCGCGGTTCCCTCCGCGCTGACGCAGGGGATGCTGAGGGCGCCAAGCCCGTCGCATCCCTTCGGCACCGATGCGCTCGGCCGCGATCTGCTCTCGCGCGTGCTCCACGGCGGCCGCGTCTCGCTGGCGCTCGGTCTCGGCGTCGAGGTCGTGGCCGGGGCGATCGGTCTCGTCATCGGCCTGCTCGCCGGCTACTACGGCGGCTGGCGCGACTCGGCCCTGATGCGGATGACCGACGTGGTGATGGCGTTCCCCTCGCTGATCCTGGCCATCGGGCTCATCGCGGTGTTCGAGCGCCCGGGTCTGGACAAGGTCGCGGTGGTGCTGATCGCGCTCGGCTGGACCACGATCGCCCGGGTCGTCCGCGGCGAGACGCTGTCGCTCAAGGAGCGCGACCACGTCCAGGCCGCCCGCGCGCTCGGCGTCGGGCACGGCGCGATCCTCTTCCGCCACATCCTGCCGAACGCGCTCGGCCCGGTCATCGTGACCGCCACGATCGGCGTCGGCAGCAACATGATCGCCGAGGCGGGTTTGAGCTTCCTGGGGCTGGGCGCCCAGTCGCCCACGATCTCCTGGGGCACGATGCTCGCCGACGGCCAGACCTTCCTCACCTCCGCTCCCTGGGTCGCCTTCTTCCCCGGCGCCGCCCTCCTTCTCGCCGTCCTCGGCATCAACCTCCTCGGCGACGCCCTCCGCGACCTCCAGGACCCCCGCTTCAAACCCTGATCCCTCGCCATCGCAAGCCGACCGAGCCACTCAACTGCGGAACAACGCGCATAGAAGGAACACGCGGAAAAGGACGAGGCGCGAAGGGACCACACGCACGTCATCGCGGGCGTGAAGAGCCCACGAGTCAGGAAACCGAGCGGGAGGGAGGGAGCGGGCGGGGCGCGGGGGCCGCGGGCTGGCCGGCTGACCCGTTCCTCCGCGGTCAGCCTACAGCGAAGACCTCCAGATTGGGAACTACTCTCCCGGATAAACGAAGAAGCGGGCCGTGGTCAGAGGCCAGCCCGCGGCCCCCGCGCCCCGCCCGCTCCCTCCCGGCTAGCTGTGCTTGCGAAGCTCGAGCCGCCCGATCTGCCGCCGATGCACCTCGTCCGGCCCATCCGCGAACCGCAGGGTCCGCGAGTGCGCCCACATCGACGCGAGGGGGAACTCCTGGCTCACGCCGCCGCCGCCGTGCAGCTGCATCGCGCGCTCCACGACGCGTCCGGTGATGTTCGGCACCGCCACCTTGATCTCCGCGATCGCCTGCCGCGCGGCCTTGTTGCCCACCGTGTCCATCATGTAGGCGGCGTGCAGGACCAGCAGCCGGGCCTGATCGATCTCGATGCGCGACTCCGCGATGCGCTCGAGCGTGATGTCGTTGTCGGCGAGGGGCTTGCCGAAGGCGACCCGGCGCGTGGCGCGCCGGCACATCAGCTCCAGCGCCCGCTCGGCCACGCCGATCTGGCGCATGCAGTGGTGGATGCGGCCGGGGCCCAGGCGTCCCTGGGCGATCTCGAAGCCGCGGCCTTCACCCAGCAGCATGTTCGAGGCGGGCACGCGCACGTTCTCGAAGAGCACCTCGCCGTGGCCGTGAGGCGCGTCGTCGTACCCGAACACGGTCAGCATCCGCAGCACCTTGATGCCGGGGGTGTCGCGCGGCACCAGGATCATCGACTGCTGCTTGTACTTGTCGGGGTTCTTCGGATCGGTCTTGCCCATGAAGATGAGGATCCGGCAGCGCGGATCGCCGATGCCCGACGTCCACCACTTGTGGCCGTTGATCACGTAGTGGTCGCCGTCGCGCTCGATGCGCGACTCGATGTTGGTGGCGTCGGACGAGGCCACCTTCGGCTCGGTCATGGCGAAGGCGGATCGGATCTTGCCCTCGAGCAGCGGATGCATCCACTGCTTCTTGTGCTCCTCGGTGCCGTAGCGCTCGAGCACTTCCATGTTGCCGGTGTCCGGGGCGGAGCAGTTGAACACCTCCGGCGCGATCGGCGAGCGGCCCATGACCTCGCAGAGCGGCGCGTACTCGAGATTGGTGAGGCCGGCGCCCCGATCGCTTTCGGGGAGGAAGAGGTTCCAGAGGCCGCGCTCGCGCGCCTTGGCCTTCAATTCCTCCATGATCGGCGGCACCTGCCAGCGCGTCGGGCCCGAGTTGAGCTGGTCGTGGAAGACCTGCTCGTTCGGGAGGATGTGCTTGTTCATGAAGTCGTGCAGCTGCTCCATGTACATCCTGGTCTTCTTCGAGTACTCGAATTCCATGTGGGCCTCCCGGCGCCGGTGGGGTTCGCTCGTCCTCCGCGTCGCCCCAACCCTAGGACCCCGGGTGGCCGCTTGTCAACGGGCCCAGCCGCCGCCGCCGGCTGGACTTGGAGTGCCCGGCGTGATAGACAAATGCGAGACTTACGCGACATTCCGTGCCGACCATGCTCTCGATCTCCGAGACGGCTACCGAGATGGTGAACTGGGTGTTCCCCGAGCACGCGGGCGCGCCCGGCCAGATCCACGGCGGCCGGATGATGCAGTGGATCGCCACCTGCGGCACCATCGCGGCGGCGCGGGTGGCGCGCGGCAACGTGATCCTGGGCGCCATGGACGACATCGACTTCCTCCATCCGGTGAAGGTGGGGGAGGTGGCGGTGCTCCGGGCCCAGGTCGAGTACGTGGGGCGCTGCTCGCTCGAGGTCGGCGTGCGCGTCTACGCCGAGAAGCCGGCCACCGGCGAGCGGGCACTGACGCTGTCCTCCCATCTGGTGTTCGTCAAGGTGGACGAGCACATCAAGCCGGTGCCGGTTCCGCAGCAGGTGGCCCCGCGCGGGGCCGAGGAGGAGTCGCTCCATGCCGCGGCCGGGGAGCGGCGGGCGCGCCGGCTCGAGCGCTTCGCCCGTCGCGCCGAGCGCATGCGCGAGGTCGAGGACGACGTCCCCGATCAGCGCTGGCAGTTCGAGTCCTGCCGATCGGTGCTGCCGGAGGACCTGCTCTTCGGCAACACCATGTTCGCGGGCAAGCTCCTCCTCGACATCGACGAGGCGGGCGGCATCCTCTCGATGCGGTACTGCCGGGGCCTGGTCATGACGGCGTGCCTGGACGCGCTGGATTTCTACGCGCCCATCCATTCCAACGAGGTCGTGACGTTCAAGGCCGGGCTCAACCACGTGGGGACGTCGTCCCTCGAGGTCGGGGTGAAGGTGGTGAGCGAGGTGCCCTGGACCGGGGAGACCAAGCACGCCTGCACCGCCTACCTTACCTTCGTGCATCTGGGATCGGACCCGGCCGGACCGCTGCGGCCGCAGCCGTGCCGGCCGTTCACCCCCGCGACGCCGGCCGAGCAGCGCCGCTTCGCGCAGGCGGTCGAGCGCCGTGCCCGTCGGCTGGAGCGGGTCAAGTCCCTGAAACCATCCCTCAGCTCGTAGGAGAGTGGCATGTCTGGACATTCACGGTGGTCGCAGATCAAGCGGAAGAAGGGCAAGACGGACGTCCAGCGCGGGAAGCTCTTCTCCAAGATCCTGCGCGAGATCACGGTGGCGGCCAAGCACGGGGGCGGAGATCCCAAGGGCAATGTGCGCCTGAAGGCGGCCATGGAATCGGCGCGGGCGGCCAACATGCCCGCCGACAACATCAAGCGGGCCATCCAGAAAGGCACCGGCGAGCTGCCCGGCGAGTCCTACGAGGAGATCTCCTACGAGGGCTACGGCGCGGGCGGGGTGGCGGTGATGGTCCGGACGCTGACCGATAACAAGAACCGCACCGGGCCCGAGATCCGGCACATCTTCGAGAAGAACGAGGGGCGGATGGGCACCTCGGGCTGCGTGGCCTGGATGTTCGACCGCCGGGGGATGATCGAGGTGGACGCCCAGAAGGTGAAGGAGGACGATCTGCTCGAGAAGGCGCTGGACTCGGGGGCCACCGACGTCAAGCAGATCGAAAAAGTGTTCGAGGTCACCGCCAGTCCTGATGAAATGGAGCTGGTGCGCCAGGCGCTGGAGCGGCAGGGGATGCCGGTGCTCGAGGCGCGGGTGGACATGGTGCCGCAATCCACGGTGAAGGTCGAGGGCAAGGAGGCCGCGGCGGTGCTGCGGCTGATCGAGGCCCTGGAGGAGCAAGACGACGTCCAGTCCGTATACTCCAACTACGACATCGCCGACGAGGTCATCGACGCCATCACCGCGGCCTAGCGCGCTGCGCGTCATGGGGGTGGACCCGGGGCTCGTCGCCACCGGGTTCGGCGTGCTGGAAGCCGGCGGCGGCGGTGTCGCGGTGCGGGACGCCGGCGTCATCAGCACCACCGCCGGACAGCCCCTCGAGGCGCGGCTCAACGCGCTGCATCGCGCCATCCATCGGATCATCGAGGCGCAGGGTCCCGAGCTCCTCGTGGTCGAGGATCTCTACACCGAGTACAAGTTCCCGCGCACCGCGGTGCTCATGGGGCACGCCCGCGGCGTGATCTACCTCGCGGCCCGGCAGCTGGGCGTCGCGGTGGTGGCGCTCTCGCCCGCCGAGGTCAAGCGTGCCATGACCGGCAACGGCGCCGCGGGCAAGGCCCAGATGCAGCGGGCGGTGCAGACCGTGCTCGGGCTCCGGGACCTGCCGCGTCCCTCGCACGTCGCCGATGCCCTCGGCCTGGCCGCGAGCGGGATGTCGCGGATCACCGGGCGATGGCCGGGGCGCGGGGTTGGTCTGGTCGGGGCAGCCGGGGGTGGCGGTGCTGCGGGAAGCTTCTCTTCATCTGCGGGGGCCCAGACATGGCCCCCGCACTCCCCCAGCGGCGGACAACCCGTGCCTGGCGGACAGCCCGGCGCGATCTCCCGCCGGGGGGGCCGCGCGTGATCGCGTCGCTGCGCGGGCGACTGCGGCGCAAGCTCGAGGACCGCGTCGTCGTCGAGGCGGGCGGGGTGGGCTACGAGGTGTTCGTGCCGCCGGTCACCCAGCAGGAGCTGGTGCACCGCAAGGCGGCGGACGGCGACGCGGCCGACGAGGTGGCGCTGGAGATCCACTACCACGCGACCCAGAACCAGCCGCGGCCGGTGCTGATCGGCTTCACCTCGGAGCTCGACCGGGAGTTCTTCGAGAAGCTGATCACGGTCAAGGACGTGGGGCCCCTGGTTGCGGCCCGCTCGCTCGCCGCGCCGGTCGGCGAGATCGCGGCGGCCATCGCGCGGCAAGACGAGGGCTATCTGCGGCGCCTGCCCGGCATCGGCCCCCAGAAGGCCAAGAACATCGTCGCCCAGCTGCAGGCCAAGGTCGCGAAGTTCGCGCTCGCCCGGCCCGAAGCGGCGGCTCCCGAGCCGGCCGCCGCGGCCACGGTCGACGAGGAAGGCCTGCGCGGTCTGGTGTTCGACATCCTGGTCAAGCAGCTCGGCTACCGCCCGAGCGAGGCCGCGCCGATCATCACCGCCGCCGTCGCGCGGCGGCCGGGCGCGGCCACCCCCGAAGAGCTGCTCGACGAGATCTACCGTGGCGGACGCAAGAGCTAGCGCGGGCACCGCCGACGAGGCGCGCGTCATGAGCCGCGTCGCCCTGCCCGACGAGACCCAGGTCGAGCGCCAGCTGCGGCCGCAGCGGCTGCACGAGTACGTGGGCCAGCGGGCGGCGGTGGAGAGCCTGCGGGTGTCCGTCCAGGCGGCCCGGCAGCGCAGCGAGCCGCTCGACCACGTGCTCCTCTCCGGCCCGCCCGGGCTCGGCAAGACCACGCTCGCCGCCATCATGGCCAACGAGATGGGGGCGACCATCGTCACCACCGCGGGGCCGTCGCTCGAGCGGGGCGCCGACCTGATGGGTATCCTCACCAACCTGGCCGAGCGCGACGTGCTGTTCATCGACGAGATCCACCGGCTGCCGCGGGTGGTCGAGGAGCTGCTGTATCCGGCGATGGAGGACTTCTCGGTCAATTTCGTGATGGACAAGGGGCTCAACGCCCGGACCATTCGCATCCCGCTGCATCCGTTCACGCTGGTGGGGGCCACCACCCGGCCGGGCATGCTGTCCTCGCCCCTCCGCGAGCGCTTCGGCATCTTCCACCACCTGGACTTCTACTCCGGCGAGGACCTGGCCGCGATCGTCCGTCGCTCCGCGTCCATCCTGAGCGCGCCGATGGTCGCGGGCGGGGCGGAGGCGATCGCCCAGCGCGCCCGCGGCACGCCGCGCATCGCCAATCGGCTCCTGCGCCGCGTGCGCGACTACGCGCAGGTGAAGGCGGACGGCACCGTGACCGCCGAGATCGCCGAGCGCGCCCTCGATCAGGAGGGCGTCGACTCCGCCGGCCTCGATCGGCTCGATCGGCGATTCCTCACCGCGATCATCGAGCAGTACCGCGGCGGCCCGGTGGGGCTGGAGGCGATCGCGGCCACCATCAACGACGACGCCGAGACCCTCGCCGAGGTCGTGGAGCCGTTCCTCCTCAAGATCGGCTACGTGGTGCGCAGTCCCAACGGACGCAAGGCGACGCCCGCGGCGTACGCGCATCTGGGCCACCCGGTCCCGCCGTCGTCCGGCGGCCAGGGGCAGCTTCCGCTCTAGCCGGAGCTCACGCGGTGCGCGATCTCGGGAAATTACTTCTGGGATTCGGCGCCCTGATGGTACTCCTGGGGCTGATCCTGATCGCCGCGGGAAATCTGTCGGGGAAGGTGCCATGGCTCGGACGGTTGCCGGGGGACATTCACATCGAGCGCGGAAGCTGGTCGTTCTACTTTCCCCTGGCCACCTGCCTCGTCATCTCGATCGTCCTCACGCTGCTCTTCTCGCTCTTCGGCCGCCGCTGAGCCGCCTCGGCGGCGCCCTGCTCGTTCTCGCTCTGCTCGCGGCCGCGTCTCCCGCGCTCGCCTCGGGCGACATCCGGGTGGCGATCGCGGAGGGCGCGCGCACCGTGGAGGTGGGCGGCGGCCCGATGATGGTGAGCGACCTCGCGGGGCGGGCCGTCGTCTCCGACTCGCCGACCTGGCTTCGCGTCTCGCTGAAGGACGGCGGCCTCGAGACGGGCGGCCGCCGGGTGGACGGGCTGCGCCTGGCCCCCGCCGACACCGGAGCGCTGCGGGTGAGCGGGCGCGAATATCCCGGCTCGCTGGAGATCCTGCGAACGCCCGACGGGATCCTGGTCGTCAACGAGCTGCCGCTCGAGGACTACCTGGCCGGCGCGGTCAAGGCCGAGGCGGGCGACAAGATGCCGCTCGAGATGCTGAAGGCTCAGGCCATCGTGGCCCGCACCTATGCGGCGTACCACCGACGACTCAACGCCGAGAAGGCGTACCACCTGCTCGCGTCGACGCTGAATCAGCAGTACGTCGGGCGCGTGGCCGAGGATTCGATCGTGTGGACCGCGGTGCGGGAGACCGCCGGCCAGGTGATCCTGTGGAACGGCGAGCTGTTCCCCGCCTTCTATCACACCGACAGCGGCGGCCACACCGAGGACCCGCGCGCGGTCTTCGCCGCGACCAACATGCCCGCGCTGAAGCCGGTCCGCGTGCAGTTTCCCTCCGCGTCGCCGCACCATCGCTGGCGGCTCGACCTGCCGGTGTCCGAGCTGGCCGCCGCGCTCGCGCGCGGGGGCCTCTCGGTGGGCCGGGTGACCGCGCTCGACGTGCTCGAGCGCAGCGCCTCCCTCCGGGTGGTGCGGATCGCGGTGCGCGGCACCGCGGGGAGCGTTACCCTGCGCGGCAACGACCTGCGGCGGCTGGTCGGCTACGACACGCTCAAGAGCACGCTCTTCGCGGTGTCGGTGAGCAAGTCCACGGCGCGCTTCGTCGGCCGCGGCTACGGCCACGGCGTCGGCCTCGATCAGTGGAGCGCCAAGACCATGGCCGAGCAGGGCTACCGGGCCCAGCAAATCGTGGCCTACTACTACCCCGGCGCCACCCTCTCGACGCTGCCGTCCTCGCCGACCTCACGCTGACCCGTCGCGGAGCGTGACCATCTCCTGGGACGACTTCGAGCGCGTCGACATGCGCGTCGGCGTGGTGGTGAGCGCGCAGGAGTTTCCCGAGGCGCGCCGGCCCGCGCTCAAGCTCGAGATCGATTTCGGGCCGCTCGGCATCAAGCGGTCGAGCGCGCAGATCACGCACCGCTACGCGCCGGCCGCGCTGGTGGGCCGGCACGTGATCGCGGTGGTGAACTTCCCGCCCAAGCGGATCGGGCCGTTCGTGTCCGAGGTGCTGGTGCTCGGGGCGTACAACGATGCGGGCGAGGTCATCCTGTTGCGGCCGGCCGGCTACCCTCTCCTCTGATTTCGCCTCCGCGCTCGGGTGGTGTCGCGGTCGGCGGTCTGCGGGTGCGCTACACTGCGGGCGATGGATGTGGGGTTGTTCGACTATGACCTGCCTCCGGAGCTGATCGCGCAGGAGCCGGCCGAGCCGCGGGATGCGTCGCGGCTGCTCGCGCTGGAGCGAGCGACGGGCCGGATCGACGATCGCCGATTCTCCGATCTCGAGGGACTGCTGCGCCCGGGAGATTGCCTCGTGGCGAATCACACTCGCGTGATTCCCGCGCGGGTGCTCGGCATGGGCGAGGGCGGGCGCCCCGTGGAATTGTTGTTCCTGCGGCCGGTGGACGAGGAGCGGTGGGAGGCGATGGTGCGTCCCGGCCGCCGATGCCGCGTGGGGGCACGGATCGAGGTGGCGGGCGGGGCGGCGCGCGCCCGCGTCGTCGGCGAGGGGCGCGAAGGCACGCGGGTGATCGCCGTCGAGGCGCCCTGGCCGGTGCCGGAGCTGCTGGAGCGCCACGGGCTACCGCCGCTGCCGCCCTACATCGGACGGCACGACGCGCCGAAGCCGGAGGATCGCGAGCGCTACCAGACCGTGTACGCGCGCGACGAGGGCTCGGTGGCGGCGCCGACCGCGGGTCTGCACTTCACGCCCGAGCTGCTGGCGCGGCTCGAGCGCGGCGGCGTCGCGCTCCACTACCTGACCCTGCACGTGGGGCCCGGCACCTTCCGGCCGCTTCGGGGCGAGCGGATCGAGGAGCACCACCTCGAGCCCGAGCCGATCGAGATCCCGGAGGCCACCGCGCGCGCGATCGACGCGGCGAAGCGCGACCGCCGGCGCGTGGTCGCGGTGGGCACCACCACCACGCGGGCGCTGGAGTGGGCGGGGGCCGCGGACGGGCGGGTGCGGCCGGGCCGCGGCGCCGCCGACCTCTTCATCCGGCCGGGGCATCGGTTCCGCATCGTGGACGCGCTGATCACCAACTTCCACCTCCCGCGGTCGACCCTGCTCGTCCTGGTGTCGGCGCTCGCCGGACGCGAGGTCATCCTCGACGCGTATCGCCACGCGGTCCGGGCGCGCTATCGCTTCTACTCGTACGGCGACGCGATGCTGATCACCTGACATGGGCGGCTTCGGCTTCGAGGTGCTGAAGGCCGACGGACGCGCCCGTCTCGGGCGCATGATCACCGGGCACGGCGTCATCGACACGCCGGCCTTCATGCCGGTGGCGACGCAGGGCTCGGTCAAGAGCCTGGCTCCCGGCGATCTCGTGGCGGCCGGCGCCCAGATCGTCCTGGCCAACACCTACCACCTCATGCTCCGGCCAGGGCACGAGCTGATTCGTGCCCTCGGCGGGCTGCACCGGTTCATGGGCTGGGACGGGCCGATCCTGACCGACTCCGGCGGGTTCCAGGTCTTCAGCTTGTCGAAGCTGCGGCGCATCGGCGAGGAGGGTGTCGAGTTCCGCTCCCACGTGGACGGCTCGCGGCGCACACTCTCGCCGGAGTCCTGTATCGCCATCCAGCACGCGCTCGGCGTCGACGTGCTCCACCCGCTCGACGAGTGCCTGGCCCATCCGGCCACCGCCGCCGACACCGAGCGCTCCCTCGCTCTGACCCAGCGCTGGCTGGATCGGGCGGTGGCCGCCCACCGCGCGGCGGGAGCGCCGGGCGCGCTCTTCGGCATCGTCCAGGGCGGAACGTACGAGGCGCTGCGCCGGCGCGCGGTGGAGATGATCGCGGCCCTCGATCTCCCCGGTCATTCGATCGGCGGGCTCGCGGTGGGCGAGCCGAAGCCGGTGATGTACGAGATGACCGAGCTGGTGGCGGGTCTGCTGCCGGCGGACCGCCCGCGATATCTGATGGGCGTGGGCAAGCCGACCGATCTGGTGGAAGCGGTGGCGCGGGGCGTGGACTTGTTCGATTGCGTGATGCCCACGCGCAACGCGCGCAACGGCCAGGCGTTCACCGCCGACGGGCCGGTCAACATCGCCAACGCCCGGTTCGCCCGGGATCCCGAGCCGATCGATCGCGAGTGCCCGTGTGAGGGCTGTCGGCGCTTCTCGCGCGCCTACGTCCGCCATCTCTTCGCGGCGCGCGAGCTGCTGGCCTACCGGCTATTGACGCTCCACAACCTGACCTTCTACCTGGGGCTGATGCGGCAGATGCGCGAGGCGATCGCGCGGGGCGATTTTTCGCGGTTCCGCGCTCGGTTTCTGGACCGATATGGGTTAGAATCCCTCCGCGGCTCGGCCGACGACACTCCCGCAGATTCGGAGGCGTGACCTTCATGGTGGATCTCGCATACGCGATGGCGCCGGGGCCTGCCGGTGGCGCCAATGGCGGCGGAATCATGTCCGTCCTGCCGTTGATGATCGGCATGTTCGCCATCATGTATTTCCTGATCATCCGGCCCCAGCAGAAGCAGCGGAAGGATCGCGAGGCCCTCCTGTCCACGGTGAAGAAGGGCGATCGCGTGGTGACCTCGAGTGGCCTGTACGGCACGGTGGTGGGCCTGTCCGAGCAGACCGTCACCTTGAGGGTCGCCGACCAGGTGAAGCTCGAGTTCGAGCGCTCCGCCATCGCCCGGATCGTGCCGGCCGCCGGCGACAAGGAGTCCGCCGCCTAAGATGTCCCGGCACCTCGGCATTCGCATCGCGCTCGTCGCGGTCATCGTGGCCGTCTCCTTCTGGTACCTGTATCCGCCGCGCAAGACCATCAATCTCGGGCTTGACCTGCAGGGCGGCATCCATCTCGTCCTGGGCGTCGACGTGGACAAGGCGCTCGAGGCCCACGTCGAGCGGGCGGGTGACACCGTGCGGGCCGAGCTGCAGAAGAAGGGCATCACGGTGTCGAAGACGGAGCGGCAGGGCTCCGGCGAGCTCGTGGTCCAGCTCGCGTCGACCCAGAGCTGGGAGGCCGCGCTGCAGACGGTGGGCGAGGTGCTGCCCGCCTTCGACCGCAAGGAGGCCGACCAGGCCGCCGGGCGCATCGCGCTGACGCTCAAGCCGCGCGAGGCGACCGAGATCAAGACCCTCGCGGTGCGCCAGGGACTCGAGACCATCCGGAACCGCATCGACCAGTTCGGGGTGTCCGAGGCGTCCATCCAGCAGCAGGGGGACAATCGCATCCTGGTGCAGCTGCCGGGCGTGCAGGATCCGGCGCGGGCCAAGGCCCTCATCGGCAAGACCGCGCTGCTCGAGTTCAAGCTGGTGGACGAGAAGACCGACCCGGAGACCGCGCTGCGCGCCGGAGTGCCCGAGGGCGACGAGATCCTCTACCAGCGACGGGTGGACAAGCAGACGAAGGAGGAGCGGAAGATCCCGTTCCTGGTGCAGAAGAAGGCCTACATCACCGGCCGCGACGTCTCGGGGGCGCGGGTCTCGATCGACCAGAACACCAGCGAGCCCTACGTGTCGGTGGACTTCAATGCGAACGGCGCCCGCGCCTTCTCGGATCTGACCGACGCCAACGTGGGCCGCCGGCTCGCCATCGTGCTCGACGGCAACATCCACTCGGCGCCGCAGATCCGCGAGCGCATCCCGTCCGGCCGCGCCCAGATCACCGGCGGGTTCACCACCGACGAGGCCACCGATCTGGCCATCGTGCTGCGCGCGGGAGCGCTGCCCGCACCGGTCCAGGTGCTCGAGGAGCGCACGGTGGGGCCATCGCTCGGCGCGGACTCGATTCGCCAGGGGATCATCGCGATCCTCGCCTCCACCGCGCTCGTCTTCCTGTTCATGCTCGTGTACTACCGGCTGTCCGGCTTCATCGCGGACGTGGCCCTCGGCCTGAACCTGCTGCTGCTGCTCGCGACGATGGCCGGTTTCCACGCCACCCTGACCCTGCCTGGCATCGCGGGCATCGCGCTGACCATCGGCATGGCGGTCGACACCAACATCCTCATCTTCGAGCGCATCCGCGAGGAGCTGCGGGGTGGCAAGACGGTGCGGGGCGCCATCGACGCCGGGTTTTCCCGGGCATTCAAGACGGTCATCGACACCCACGTCACGGTGCTGGTGTCGGGCCTGATCCTCTTCCAGTTCGGGACCGGCCCGGTCAAGGGATTCGCGGTCACCCTGATGATCGGCATCGCGGCCAGCCTGTTCACCGCGGTCTTCTTCACGCGCCTGCTGTTCGACCTGATCTACATGGGCCGCCACAAGCGCGAGAGCCTGTCCATCTGATGGCGATGTTCGAGCTCTTCCACAACCCGAACTACGACTTCATCGGCCGTCGGAAGTGGGCCTACATCATCTCGATCCTGTTCATCCTGACCGGGTTCGGCTCGATGGTGGCCAAGGGCGGACTGCGCTACGGGATCGACTTCTCCGGGGGCACGCTGCTGCAGGTGCGGTTCGACAAGCCGGTGCCGGTGGACCGCATCCGGCACGCGCTCGAGACCGTGAAGATGGGCGAGAGCGTGATCCAGGAGTTCGGTGACACGCGGGAGTACTTGCTGCGCCTGCCCCTGGGCGGCGAGGCGACGCCCGAGGAGGTCAACAAGCAGGCGCTGGCTGCCCTCGCCCGGGAGCCCGAGCTGGGCGCTCCCGAGGTGCGCCGGGTGGAGTTCGTGGGCCCGCAGGTGGGGCGGGATCTGCAGATCCAGGCGATCTACGCGGTGCTCTGGAGCATGGTGGGCATCCTGGCCTACATCGCGATCCGCTTCGACATGCTGGGCGGGCTGGCCTCGGTGGCCGCCATCGTGCACGACGTGCTGATCTGCCTGTCTGCCATGTCGCTCACCAACCGGGAGATGTCGCTGCCGATCCTCGCCGCGCTCCTCACGATCATCGGCTACTCGGTCAACGACACCATCGTGGCCTACGATCGGGTGCGGGAGAACCGCGCGAAGGGATCGCGACGCAAGGGCGAATCGTTCGCGACCCAGATCAACAACGCCATCAACCAGACCCTGTCGCGCACCGTGCTCACCGCGCTCACCGTGTTCTTCACCACCGCCGTTCTCTACCTGTTCGGCGGCAAGGTCCTCGAGGACATGGCCTTCGTCCTCACCGTGGGCGTCGTCACCGGCACCTTCTCGACGATCTACATCGCGGGGTCGCTGATCGTCGACTGGCAGAGCTGGCGCGAGCGCTGGCTGGCCAAGAAGAAGAAGGCGGTCGCCAAGGCCTGACCGTCGGCGCGGCGCCGGCGTCGCGCTTCGCTCGTCGCTCCGTCGCGTCTACCGCACGTAGGTCACGTTCACCGCCGCTCCCGTGCCGCGGTGGTCTTCGCGCCGCTCGTGGTGGCCAGGAAGCCCCGGCTGGTGAATGTCTGCAGGTTGGTGCCGGCCTCGAGGCCGATGGCGAGATGACCCGGCGTGGCCACCGTGTGCGTCGGAGCGAAGTTGGCACATCCACCGCGTCGCGGATGGTGAACTCCGTGCTCAGACGAGGTCGCCGGACCCGAAGGCGGGCGCCACGACCATGGCCAGGGCCAGCACAGCGAGGAGCGTGATCTTCATGCGGGGGTCTCCGGGGTGAACCCCTACCAACGTCCCTAGCGGGGCTGGCAAAGTGGCGGAAGCCTGGACCCAGTAAGGGGATTGTTGAATCCGGACGTGACGGAAAGTCGTGCAGCAGGCTGATTTTAGTGGCAGAATTCAAGGTCAACCTAAGGAGGGACCGGGTTGACTCAACTGCAGACCCTGATCGAGGAGATCCCCAAGTATCAGCCCGCGGCTGACCTGGGTCTCCTGGAGCGGGCGTACCGGTTCTCCGAGCGCTCCCACGAAGGCCAGCAGCGCGCCTCCGGCGAGCCCTACCTGTCCCACCCCCTGGAGGTCGCCGGCCTGCTGGTCAACTTCAAGATGGACGTGACCACGGTCACCGCCGGCCTCCTGCACGACGTCCTGGAGGACACCAAGGCCACCAAGAGTGACCTGCAGCGCGAGTTCGGGAGCGAGATCGCCGACCTGGTGGACGGGGTGACCAAGATCGGCAAGCTCGCGTTCTCCTCCCGGGAAGAGCGTCAGGCCGAGAACTTCCGCAAGATGCTCGTGGCGATGGCGCGCGATCTTCGCGTGCTGATGATCAAGCTGGCCGACCGGCTGCACAACATGCGAACGCTGCAGTACCTGCCGACCGACAAGGCCCGGAAGATCGCCCAGGAGACGCTGGACATCTACGCGCCCCTGGCGCACCGGCTCGGCATGGCCAAGGTCAAGGCCGAGCTGGAGGACCTCGCCCTGCGGGTCCTGCACCACGAGGACTACCAGGAGCTGATGCGGCGCGTGGCCAAGCGGCGGCTGGAGCGCGAGGCCGAGATCAACAACCTGATCGCGCTCCTGCACGACAAGCTGGGCGAGGTGGGCATCGACTCCAAGATCGCGGGCCGCCCCAAGCACTTCTACTCCATCTGGAAGAAGATGCACGAAGGCGGGCGCGAGTTCGACGAGATCTACGATCTTACCGCGGTGCGCGTGCTCACCAACACGGTGCGCGACTGCTATGGAGCCCTCGGCGTCGTGCACTCGCTGTGGAAGCCGGTGCCCGGCCGCTTCAAGGACTTCATCGCCATGCCCAAGGTCAACATGTACCAGTCGCTGCACACGACGGTCATCGGCCCCAAGGGCGACCCGGTCGAGATCCAGATCCGCACCTACGAGATGCACCGCATCGCCGAGGAGGGCATCGCGGCCCACTGGCTCTACAAGGAGAAGCGCAGCGATCGGGACAAGTTCGACGACGCCTTCACGTGGCTGCGCCAGCTGCTCGACTCCCAGCAGGAGACGAGCGATCCGAAGGAATTCCTCGACAATGTCCGTCTCGACCTGTTCCCTGACGAGGTCTACGTCTTCACCCCCCGCGGAGACGTGAAGGCCCTGCCGGAGGGGGCGACCCCCGTTGACTTCGCCTACGCCGTCCACACCGACGTCGGCCACCACTGCGTGGGCGCCAAGGTCAACGGCAAGCTGGTGCCGCTGCGCTACACGCTGCGCCAGGGCGACATCCTCGAGATCGTCACGTCACCCACCCAGCATCCGTCCCGCGACTGGCTCAAGATCGTCAAGTCGAACCGCGCGCGCGCCAAGATCAACCAGTGGCTGAAGATCGAGGAGCGGGCGCGCTCGCTGACCTTGGGCCAGGAGCTGTTCGAGCGTGAGGCCAGGAAGTACCGCCTGTCGCCCGCGACGCTGCTCGCCTCCGACGAGATGAAGAAGGTGGTCGGCGAGCTGGGATTCCCCTCGGCGGACGATCTGCTCGCCTCCATCGGGTACGGCAAGACGTCGCTCCAGCAGGTGCTGGGCAAGCTGGCGCCGGCGGCGGTGCACGACACCGAGGCGGTCGCCGAGGCCAAGACCGCCAAGACCGCGCGCCGGGCGGGGGAGGGGCCGGCGGTCCGGATCAGCGGGGTCGACGATCTGCTGGTGCGGTTCGCCAAGTGCTGCGCGCCGGTGCCCGGCGATTCCATCGTGGGCTTCATCACCCGGGGCCGGGGCCTGACGGTCCACGCGCGGGATTGCCTGACCGTGGCCAAGAACGTGCTGGACCGGGAGCGGCTGGTGGCGGTGGAGTGGGACGGGGGGGAGACCACCAAGCGGCCGGTGCGCATCGCGGTCTACATCGGCCGCGATCGGCCCGGCCTGCTCGCCGAGATCACGAGCGCGATCTCCTCCCGGCAGGGCAACATCATCAAGGCCGAGATCACGGTGACCGAGGACCGCAAGGGACTGAACTACTTCGTGGTCGAGGTCGCCGACCTCCGTCAGCTCCAGGACATCATGCAGGGCATCCGCGAAGTCAAGGACATCGCCAACGTCGAGCGGGTCCGCGGCGTCTAGAGCCGCGGTGACCATCGCCCCGCCTCCGGGGCCCGCCTTGCGGGAATGACACGCCGAGAGTTCGAGGCCCTCGTCGACACCGCGCTGCGCAAGCTGCCGCGCGCCTTCCGGGACAAGCTCGCCAACGTCGCGGTGGTGGTCGAGGACTGGGCCGACGATCAGACCCTCGCCGAGATGGGCATCGAGCCGCCCGATACGCTCTACGGGCTCTATCGAGGAGTCGACATCACCCGCCGCGATTCCGCCTATGGAAACGTGCTGCCCGACACCATCCACATCTACCAGAAGCCGATCGAAGAGGACTGCGCCGATCGCGCCGAGATGGCGGATCTCATCCGCGACGTCGTCGCCCACGAGGTCGGCCACTACTTCGGCCTGGACGACGAGACGATGGATGGGATCGAGCATGGCGACTGATCACGCCCCGTAGGCGGCCGCGCTCCGCCTCGAACACCGCCCCGCTGTTCTAGCTGTGCGCGCCAAGTTTTTTGCTTGACAGTATTTTCATTTGTTCATATGTTTTCAGCAGACGCTGAAAATGACGGCACAAGTGAAACTGAAAGTGAAGGAATGGCGAAAGCAGACGATATCAAGACGCTGGCGGCCCAGCGGGTCCGTGACCTGCTGTCGCGAGCGAGCGGTTGGGAACAAGCGACCAACGTGAAGGTCGGCAGCCAAACTGCTGATCTCCTGATGAAATTCAAGATGGGCGACAAGACGCACGCCCTGGCAATTAGTGTCAGTTCGCTCGGTCAACCCCGTCAGATTCGGGAGGCCGTGACCCGCCTCTCGGAGATCAGACGGGAGCTGCCCGAGGCGTATCCGGTCGTGGTGTCGCCCTACATCAGCCCGCAGAGCGCGGCCCTGCTCAAGCGCAGCGGCCTGGGTTATCTCGACCTGTCGGGGAACTGCTACCTGGGCTTCGAGCAGGTCCTGATCGAGAAGGAAGGCAAGCCCAACCTCCGTCCCTCCACGCGCCCCTTGAAGTCGCTGTTCGCGCCGCGGGCGACGCGGGTGGTACGGGTCATCCTGGTGGACCCGCAGCACGCCTGGCGCCTCGAGGAGCTGGCCAAGGCGGCCGAGGTGAGCCTGGGACACGCCCACAACGTGGTGAAGCGGCTCGAGGAGCTGTCGTGGGTGGAGCGCAACGGCCAGCAGCGGATCCAGCTCGCCCGTCCCGGCGAGCTGCTCGACGCCTGGATGGACGCCTACTCGTATCGCTTGAACTACGTGCAGGCGTACTTCTCGCCGGAGCGCATCACGCGGGGCCTGGTCGGCGAGCTGGCGCGGGCCGCCCACGAAGCCCGGCGCCGCTATGCCTTCACCCTGCATTCGGGTGCCGCGCTGGTCGCGCCGAACGTGCGGTTTCCGGCGATCCACTGCTACCTGGAGGGCGATCCGGAGCCGGTGGCCCGCGCGCTCGGCCTGCGGCCCGGAGAGGGCGAGGGCAACGTGTACCTGCTCGCGCCCTACGATCAGGGCGTGTTCTATTCGCCGATGGCGAAGGGCGGGCTGCCCGTCGTCTGTCTGCCGCAGCTCTACGCCGATCTCTACCACTACGAGCGCCGGGGCCGGGACCAGGCCGCGCATCTGCGGCGCGAAGCGATGGGTTACTGAGTCCCCGACGGGAGGGAGGTGAGACCCCACATGCCGAAGCGCAAGAAGGCCGTCAAGAAGGGTGGCAAGAAGAAGGCCACCAAGAAGGGTAAGCGGAAGTAGCGCGTTGAACGCTGTCAATCCTCAGGAAAGGAGGTGACGACCTAATGGCGAAGAAGAAGAAGGCGGCCAAGAAGAAGAAGAAGTAACGCTGTTCGTCGTGCGGTGGGGGGTGGCGGCCCTCCACCGGGACTGATCTTGCGTATGGCTACGAAACGGCGGGGGGCGGCGACGCCCCTCGCCGTGCTTTACCGATTCTCAGACGACCTTGACGACCTTGCCGGCTTTCAGGCAGCGCGTGCACACCCGCATCCGCTGCACCTTGCCCTTCACCAGCCCGCGCAGCGACACCAGATTGGCCAGCCAGCGGCGCTTCGTCACGTTGTGCGCGTGGCTGATCTTGTGGCCGACGGCCGGACCTTTACCGCAGATATCACAGCGCTGAGCCATGCGGGTCCTCGTGGTTTCCGTGGTTTGCCGGTTGAGGCCACCTTTTATAGCATGCTCCGACACCGAATCCAAGCTGCCCCAGGATGACCTGGCCGCTGGCAGCGGCAGCCACGTCGCGTTGGTTCGCCCGGCCCGGAGGTCGAGGAAGGGTGCCGGATAGGGCGGCTGGCCCTCGAGCACGAGGGCATCGCGGCCGTCCGCGAGCTTGACGGTGCGCGGCGCCCGCTCCCGGTACTTCTCGGGCATGCGACCTTCACCTTGCCGCCGACCTGATGTCGAAGGTTGCGCGCCGCACGGCCGAGAAGGCCCCGGCACGATCGCGCCAGGCAGTAGCCATGATGACTTGCCGTCGGGGCCGTCGGTCCGCGCGACGAAAGGGCGGGCGCGGCGCGAGAAGGTGAAGGTCCGGCCGGCCTGGTGAACCGCTGCGCTTCCTGGCGCCTGCGAGTATAGTCTGATGCGGCTCCGATGAGCCGAGGAGGACGTGCTCGTGCCCAGACGATTGACCGCCGTCCTGATGCAGCCCGGCAAGCCGCTCGACTTCTTCGTCCGCACGCGGGAGAAGTACCTGCTCGCCAAGGTGGTCTCGCACAGGTTCCCGCTCTCGGAGATCAACAAGGCCTTCGAGATGCCGGAGTGGCAGGGCAAGAACACGGCGGGCTCGGCGGCCACCCGGGTCATCCTCGAGCCGTAAGCGCGGTCATGCGACTCGCCGACAAGGTCGCCGTGGTCACTGGCGGGGCCGCCGGCATCGGCTTCGCGTACGCCCGCCGCTTCCTGGCCGAAGGTGCGAAGGTGATCGTGGCCGACGTCGCCGATCCGGTGGCGGCTGCCGAGAAGCTGGGCGCCGCCGAGCGCGTGCTCGGCGTGCCCGCCGACGTGAGCGACAGCGCGTCGGTGCGGGCGATGGTCGAGGCGGCCGTCGCCCGCTTCGGGCGGGTCGACGTGCTCGTGAACAACGCCGCGGTCTTCGCGGCGCTCAAGCCGCAGCCGTTCGACGCGATCCCCGAGGCGGAGTGGGACCGGGTCATGGCGGTCAACGTCAAGGGCATCTGGAACTGCGCGCGCGCCGTCGTGCCCGTCATGCGCGCGCAGGGCGGCGGCCGCATCGTCAACGTCGCCTCGGCCATCGTGGCCAAGGGCACCGCGATGCTGCTCCACTACGTCACGTCCAAGGGCGCGGTGGTGGCGATGACCCGCGCCCTGGCCCGCGAGCTGGGGCCGGCCGGCATCACCGTCAACGCGGTAGCGCCAGGGCTGATCCTGAGCGACACCGTGCAGGCCAATCCCGACATCACGGACTTCCAGCTCGACGCCATCATGCGGGCCCGCTCGCTCAAGCGGGAGGCGTTCCCCGCCGACGTCGAGGGGACAGTGGTGTTCCTCGCCTCCGACGACAGCGCCTTCATGAGCGGCCAGACCCTGGTGGTGGACGGCGGCTCGGTGTTCTCCACGCTATGAGCCCGCTGACCGAGGTCCCCGTCGTCGACCTCACCGCCGCCCGGACCGGCGGGCGGGCCGAGCGGGCACGCGTGGCCGCCGCGATCGACGCCGCCTGCCGCGACATCGGCTTCTTCGCGATCAGCGGCCACGGCGTCCCCGACCGCACCGTGGACGACCTGCGTCGCGTGGCCCACGAGTTCTTCGCGCTGCCGATGGCCGAGAAGCTGGCGATCCGTCACCCGGTGCCCGGCACCAACCGCGGCTATCACCCGGTCGGCGGCGAGGCGCTCGCCCAGGCCAACGACGACACGGCGGCGTCGCCCGACCTCAAGGAATTCTTCCACGTCGGGCCGGTGGACGCGGGTGACGACCCGTACTACACGAGCGAGGAGGGACGGCAGCACTTCGTGCCGAACGTCTGGCCGGCGCGCCCGGCCGGCTTCGCGTCGGCGGCCACCGCGCACTACCGCGCGATGGCCCGGCTGATCACGTTCCTCATGCGGCTGGCCGCCCTGGCGCTCGACGTGGAGGAGACCCATTTCGACGACAAGGTGGACCGCTCGATCGGGACGATGCGGCTGAACTACTACCCCGCCCAGGCGACGCCGCCCGCGGCGGGCCAGCTGCGGGCCAGCGCCCACACCGACTACGGGGGCTTCACGATCCTGAGTGGCGAGGACGTGCCAGGCGGGCTGCAGGTGCGCACGCGCGACGGCCGCTGGATCGACGTGGCGACCTCGCCCAGCCAGTTCGTGGTCAACATCGGCGACCTGCTCATGCGCTGGACGAACGACCGGTGGCTCTCGAACCTGCACCGCGTGGTCAATCCGCCGCTCGACGGCCCGTCGCGGCCGCGGCTCTCCATCGCCTTCTTCAACCATCCCAACTACGACGCCCTCATCGAGTGCCTGCCGACGCAGGGCGCGGCCAAGCATCCGCCCGTGCGCTCCGGCGACTACCGCGACCTCAAGTACGCCAAGACCGGCTTCGCCGCCGCGCGCCCGCGCGCCTAGACCAGGACCCCCGTTGGCTTGACGAGGGCCGGCACGGCTCCGCCGGGGCGGCCCGAGCGTATGGGGTCTGAAATGGAGGACGCCGCATGCTCTACCGGGGAATGGATCGCGCCGCACTCGACGCCGCCTACAACAACACCGCTCACGTCGGCCAGCCCGCCCGCGACCGCCACGTCGCCGGCTGGACCGCCCGCAGCGACGCGGTGCGCGCCGCGCGCGGCGGCCGCCTCGATCTGAAGTACGGCGCCGGCCCGCGCCACCGCGTCGACGTCTTCCCCTGCGGCCGCCCCGGCGCGCCCACGCTCCTCTACATCCACGGCGGCTACTGGCAGATGAACGACAAGGAGCCCTACGCCTTCCTGGGCGAGTCGCTCCTGCCGGCCGGGTTCAATCTCGCGCTGGTCGAGTACACACTGGCCCCGGCCGCGCGGATGGACGCGATCGTGGCCGAGGTGCGCGCCTCGGTCGCCTGGGTCATCGACCACGCCAAGGAGCATGGCGGCGATCCGGCCCGCGTCTTCGTCTCCGGCCACTCCGCCGGCGGCCACCTGACCGCCATGGCGATGACCGAGGCACGCGTGGCCGGCGGCCTGGCGATCAGCGGCCTCTACGACCTGGAGCCCATCCGCCTCAACTATCTCAACGACAAGCTCCGGATGGACGAGGCCGAGGCCCGCCGCAACAGCCCGATGCTGCATCTGCCCGCGCGCTCGTCGCCGCTGGTCGTCACGGTCGGCCTGGCCGAGCTCCCCGAGCTGATCCGCCAGTCCGAGGAGTACGCGGAGGCGTGGACGAAGAAAGGCCTGCCGGGCCGCTATCTGCCCGTCGAGAAGCACGACCACTTCTCGATCCTGGAGGAGTTGGCCCGCAGGGACGGCAAGCTGTTCGGCGTCCTGCAGCAGCTAGCCGACAGCCCCGCCGACGTACGATAGCCGGCACGGCGACCGGCGAAGCCTGATCGGTTCGGGCGACCCGGTCAAGGTCCCTGCGACTCGCGGGTGCCCACCGAGTCGAGCGCGCAGCCGCGCGGGAAGGCACCCGCGAGCGCCGCCGCGAACTCGAGCCCGCTGCAGTGCGAGGGGATGCACCCAGCGCGGCGACGCGGCGTGCAGGTCGCGAATGGTCGAGCGCATCCGCGGCGGCGGCGCGTTGCAGAGACGGAAGTCGCTCTCGTCCCTTCACGTGCATAACCAGGGCGCCGTCGTCCGGGGTGGTATCCTAGCGACCGCCGGCGGCCCGGCGGCGCTTCGCGCCGACCCAGATCCAGCGCGGCCGGCAGGCCACCATAATGGTCCGGATGACCGTGGCTGAGGAGGATGGCCCGCCCGCCGGAGGTCCACGCCCAGATACCGGACGTTGTCCCGCGGCACATCGCTCCCTGCAGCCCGCAGTCGAAGAGCGCCACCGTCGTGTACCGGAACCAGGCGGTTGGGAAACGGCCGCCACTTGTAGCATGAGGGGTGACATGAGGCAATCCGTTGCACTCCACTGAGTCGTCGGGCGCCCCGGGACGCGGCGCAGGCGCGGCGGTCCCGCATCCGCTCGCGACCCCGCTGCAGTTCGTGAAGGGCATCGGGCCTCAGCGGGCCAAGCTGCTCGGCAACCTGGGACTGCACACCGTCGAGGACGCGCTCTACTATCTGCCGGCCCGCCACGAGGACCGGAGCCAGCTCACCCCCATCCGCGGTCTGAAGCCCGACGACGTGACCACGATCACCGGGACGATCCGGGCGATCAGCCCGCCGCCACGCGGCCGGCCGCGCGTGCCACTGTCCGTGCTGCTGAGCGACGGCACCGATTTCGTGCCCTGCGTGTGGTTCGGGCAGGCGTACCTGGAGCGCATCTTCCAGCGCGGCCAGCGGCTCATCGTGCACGGGCGGGCGCAGCGCTTCCGCTCCGGGCCGCTCCAGATGCACGTGAAGGACTACGAGATCGTCGAAGACGAGGCGGGTGAGACGCCGTCGGACCCGGCCGACGAGCATCTGCACACCGGCCGGCTCGTCCCGGTCTACGGGCTGACCCGGGGGCTCACCGCCCGCCCGATGCGCCGGCTGATGAAGCGGCTGGTGGAAGCCTACGTCGACGGTCTGGAGGATCCGCTCCCGCCGGCGCTGCGCGCGCGCCACCGGCTCGAGCCGCTGCCGGCGGCCATCCGCGGCGGCCATTTCCCGAGGACCGACGATGAGTTCGTCGCGGCCCGGCGCCGGCTCGTCTACGACGAGTTCTTGCTGCTGCAGCTGGGTCTGTCGATCCGGCGTCATCGTCAGGGCCGCCAGCCGGGCCTCGCCATGAATCCCCCCGGCGTGCTGGCCCGGCGGCTGCTGGCCTCGCTGCCATTTGCGCTGACCGACGCGCAGGAGCGGGTCTGGCGCGAGATCCGGACCGACATGGCGGAGCCGTTCCCGATGAACCGGCTGCTGCAAGGCGATGTGGGGTCGGGCAAGACCATCGTCGCCGGGCTCGCGGTCCTCACCGCGGTGGAGGCGGGATATCAAACCGCGCTCATGGCGCCGACCGAGATCCTGGCCGAGCAGCATGTCATGACGCTGACCGCGCTGCTGGAGCCGCTCGGAGTGCCGGTGGCCATGCTCACCAACGCGGTGAAGGGCAAGGCGCGCGAGAGCGTGCTGACCGCGGCGGCCGAGGGCGCGCTGGGCTGCGTGGTCGGCACCCACGCGCTGGTGCAGGAGGTGGTGAAGTTCCGCCGGCTCGGCCTGGCGGTGGTCGACGAGCAGCATCGCTTCGGGGTCAATCAGCGCGCGACGTTGATGCGCAAGGGGCAGAGCCCGGACGTACTGGTGATGACCGCGACCCCGATCCCCCGCACCCTCGCCCTGACCCTCTACGGCGATCTGGAGGTCTCGGTGATCGACCAGCTGCCGCCGGGCCGGAAGTCGGTGGTCACCAAGGCGCGTCCGGAATCGGCCCGCGCGAAGATCTATCGGTTCCTGCGCGAGCAGGTGCGTGAGGGCCGCCAGGTCTACGTGGTCTATCCCCTGGTCGAGGAGTCGGAGGTGGTCGACCTGCGGGCGGCCACCGAGATGGCCGAGCGCCTGCGGCGCGAGGTCTTTCCCGATCTGAGCATTGGCCTCCTCCACGGGCGCATGCCGTTCGCGGAGAAGGATCGGGTGATGCGCGAGTTCAAGGCGGGCGCGATCCACGTGCTCGTCTCCACCACCGTGATCGAGGTGGGCATCGACGTGCCCAACGCGTCGGTCATGCTAGTCGAGCACGCGGAGCGCTTCGGCCTCTCGCAGCTCCACCAGCTGCGCGGCCGCGTGGGCCGCGGCCCGTGGAGGAGCTACTGCATCCTCCTCTCGGGGGCCGCGTCGGAGGAGGCCCGCCAGCGTCTCGCCGCGATGACCGCCACCAACGACGGGTTCAAGATCTCGGAAGCCGATCTGGCGCTGCGAGGCCCCGGCGACTTCTTCGGCACCCGCCAGTCCGGCCTGCCCGAGTTTCGCGTGGCCGACCTGCTGCGCGACGCGGCCGCGCTGGAAGCGGCCCGGCGCGACGCGGTGGCCCTCGTCCGCGAGGATCCGCAGCTGCGCGCGCCCGAGCACCGGGCGCTGCGGGGGGCGCTGCTGCAACGCTGGCGCGGCAAGATCGACCTGGCCGGAGTCGGCTGATGGTCCGCGGCGGGCTCCTGGGTCTGGGCTGCGCGCTGGCGCTCGGGGTGGGCGGGCCGTCCGCCGTCACGGCGCAGAACAGCGTGGAGGTGGCGCGGGCGCGGCAGATCCTCGAGCACTACACGGAGTGCGAGCGGACCCGGCGCTTCGGGCCGTGCTGGCCGCTGCTGTCCAAGCGCGTCCAGGCCGACTGGGCGCGGCAAGGCCGGCCCGGCGCGGCCGAGTACGCCGACGCGAGAGGTGCGGGCGAGCCGCGCTACGTCGACTTCCGCGTGATGCAGATCCGTCGAAGCCCGTCGCGGGTCGTGTTCGTCACCGAGGCCACGCGCGCGTCCGAGCGGGACGGGCTCCCGGACCGCGTGGAGTACGCGATCCTGCGGGAGGGCGACCAGTGGAAGGTCGACGGCCGGCGGGTCGGTGCATCGGAGACCACGCCGTGAGAGTGCTCGCGGGCGAGCTCAAGGGGCGGCGGCTCGTCACCCCGCGGGGCCGCACCACCCGGCCGACCGCCGATCAGGTGCGCATCGCCTGTCTGGACACGCTGATGCCGTTCCTCGCCGCGGGCCCGTTCCTCGACCTGTTCGCGGGCGCGGGCGGCGTGGGCATCGAGGCGCTCTCCCGCGGGGCGCCGTCGGCCACGTTCGTCGAGCAGGACGGCGCCGCACTGCACGCGCTGCGCGACAACGTGGAGCGGCTGGGCCTCCGGGAGCGCGCCCGCGTGGTGCGCGGCGACGCGGCGCGCGCGGTCGCGGACCTGGCCGCGGCGGGCGCGCGCTTCGCGGTGGTCTTCCTCGACCCGCCGTACGACTCGGCGCGCGCGACGCCCGCGCTCGAGGCGGTGGCGGCGGGGTCGGCGCTGCTCGACGGCGCGGTGGTCGTGCTCCAGCACGGCACCAAGACGCCGCCGATCGCCCCCATCGGCGCGCTCTCGCTCTGGAAGGCGCGCCGCTTCGGGGAGACCACCTTGACTTTCTTCCGGAGCGCCGCGTAAACTTGGCAGCGTTTTCGGACATTTCGCGATGGCGTGGAGGCCAGCGTGGGCAAGCGAGCGGTCTATCCGGGCATGTTCGATCCGATGCACAACGGACACCTGGACCTCATCGAGCGCAGCCTGCGCATCTTCGACGAGCTGATCGTCGCGGTGGTGGCCAATCCCTCCAAGGAGCCCCTGTTCAGCGCGAAGGAGCGTCTGGAGCTGATCGACGAGTGCACGACGGGCATCGGGATGGGCCGGATGCGCATCACGTCGTTCGACGGGCTCCTGATCGATCTGGTCGAGCGCGAGGGCGCCGACTGCGTGGTGCGCGGCCTGCGCGCGGTGTCCGACTTCGAGTACGAGTTCCAGATGGCCCTCATGAACCGCAAGCTCCGCCACACCGTGGAGACCGTGTTCATGATGCCGCACGAGCGGTACACCTACATCTCCTCGCGCCTCATCAAAGAGGTGGCCTCGCTGGGCGCGCCGGTCACCGGCATGGTGCCCCCGGCGGTCGAGGAGCGGCTCGCCCAGAAATTTTCGACTCACCGCTAGACCGCAGGCAAGGAGTCCCATGCTCGCCGACCGGATGAAGACGCTCGCCCCCTCGCCCACGCTCGCCATGCAGGCCAAGGCTCGGGCCCTGCGCGCGCAGGGCATCGACGTGATCTCCTTCGGAGCCGGGGAGCCCGACTTCGACACGCCTCGGCGGATCAAGGACGCCGCGGTGCGGGCGCTCGAGAAGGGCCAGACCAAGTACACCGAGGTCGGCGGCATCCCGGAGCTGCGCGCGGCGGTCTGCCAGAAGCTCAAGCGCGACAACGGCCTGGAGTATGCGCTCGACGAGGTGACCGTCTCCTGCGGGGCCAAGCACACGCTCTACAACATCGTGATGGCCCTGGTGAATCCCGGCGACGAGGTGCTGATCCCGAGCCCGTACTGGGTCTCGTATCCGGAGCAGGTGCGGTTGCTGGGCGGCGTGCCGGTTCCGGTGATCACGCACGAGTCCAGCGGCTTCGACCTCGATCCCGAGGCGCTCCGCCGGGCGGTGACCCCGCGGACCCGCCTGATCGTGCTCGACAGCCCGGGCAATCCGACCGGCGCGGTGTTCTCCCCCCAGAGCCTCGCCGAGGTGGCCAGGCTCGCGGTGGAGCGCGATCTCTGGGTCATCTCCGACGAGTGCTACGAGTCGCTGACCTACGAGGGCCGTCACGTGTCGATCGCCTCGCTCTCGCCCGAGGTGTCCGCCCGCACCATCGTGGTGAACACCTGCTCGAAGGCCTACGCGATGACCGGCTGGCGCATCGGCTACGCGGCCGGCCCCAAGCCGATCATCAAGGCGATGACCGACGTGCAGAGCCAGGTCACCTCGAATCCCACCTCGGTGGCCCAGTGGGCCGCCGTCGAGGCCCTCGGCGGGCCCCAGGACGAAGTGGCCAAGATGGTGGGCGAGTTCGACCGGCGCCGGCGGGTCATCGTGGACGCGCTCAACGCGATCCCGGGCGTGCGCTGCGTAATGCCGAAGGGCGCGTTCTACGCCTTTCCGAACATCTCCGCCCTCTTCGGCAAGCGATCGCGGGGCGGGGTGCTGCGCGGCTCCGCCGACGTGTGTGCGTTCCTGCTAGACGAGGCGCGCATCGCCACGGTGGCCGGCGTGGACTTCGGCTCGGACGCCCACATCCGCCTCTCGTACGCGACGGGACTCGACACCATCACGGAGGGTCTGCGTCGGATGGACGCCGCGGTCCGCACCCTCGAGGGCTAGGCCATGAAGATCGAAGGCTCCGCCGACATTCCCGCTGCGCGCGACCAGGTCTGGGCCGCGTTCCTCGATCCCGACACCCTCGCCAAGGCCCTGCCGGGTTGCGAGAAGCTGGAGGCGATCGGAGAGAACGAGTACAAGGCGACCATGAAGGTCGGGGTCGCCGCCATCAAGGGCACGTTCGAGGGCAAGGTCAAGCTGAGCGAGCTCGAGCCTCCGCATCGCTACCGCATGGCGGTCGAGGGCAGCGGCGGACCCGGCTTCGTGCGGGGCAACGCGGCCATGCAGCTCTCCGACGTCGACGGGGGCACGCGCGTGAGCTACGACGCCGACGTGCAGGTGGGCGGCCTCATCGCGAGCGTCGGCCAGCGCATGCTAGGCGGCGTCACCAAGATGATGCTCGATCAGTTCTTCAACCGGATGACGGAGCTCCTCACGTCGCACAAGACGTAGCGCTGGCCACCCCCGCTGCGATCCTGCTGACGGGCCTGCTGTCGCTCGCCGCCGCTCCCACGCCGATCGCCGGAGACTGCGCGGGCGGCGGCCCCGAGCAGCCCTCCCGCTGCATCTACCGCGCCGCGTTTCCGAGCGTGGGTCTGATCGCGCAGTGTCGCACCGACCACGACTGCCGCGTCGGCTACTACTACGGCGATGTCGACCGCCCGACGTGGCTCGAGCCGCCCGCGGATCATCCGGTGCTGCCGAAGCCGGACGTCATCTGGCGCGCCGCCACCTTCGCGGAGATTCGCTTCGCGTGCGGAGACGGCTGCCGCGTGTCCTACTTCTTCGAGGCCCGGCGCCGCCGCGTCTCCCCGCCGCGCCCCCAGGTCCTCGACGTGGACCTGCACCGGCTCCTCCTCGCCCAGGCCGACGGCCGCTCGGTCGCGGTCCGCCAGATCTTCTCCGGCCGCGAGGTCGCCCGCATCGACCGCGACTGGGCCCCCGGCCCCCTCGAGTCCGCCCTCACCGCACTGCACTTCGACCCCGACGGCCGTCTGACTATTTCCTGGCTCAAAGGCTCCGCGCGCACGCCGGTCACCGAGCGGCTCTCCATCCCCAGCATTCCGCGCTAGAGTCGGCGGAGCGGGCGCGGGGCGGGCCACGGGGCCGCCTGACCACGAGGCGCTAGCCTTCGACTGCGCGGGTAGCAGTTCCCATCCTGGCAGTGGGAGGCTTCGTCTGAGCGCGGCAGGAACGGGTCAGTTCGACCCCATGCCCCGCCCCACGCCCGCCCCGCCGGTCACCGGGAACGAGCGGACTACACGGAGTGCGGGGCGGCGACGGAAGCGGGCTGGCGAAGCGGCAACGTGAAGGGCAGCGTGAGGAACACGACGAGGCCGACGACGGTCAGCGTGAGCCGCACGCCGCCCCAGTCGCTGAGCAGCCCGTAGGCGAACGGCGACAGCGCGGAGGCGCCGATCCCGAGCGTGTAGAAGATCGCGTAGCTGCGGGCGCGCCGGTCGGTCGAGACCAGGTCGGCGACGGTGCCGTAGAGCACCGACGAGGTGCCGTTCAGCGCGATCCCGAGCGGGGGGAGCGCGACGAGGCAGGCCCCGAGCGGCAGGCTCAGCAGCACGAGGATACCGGCCCCGGTGGCCGCTTCCGTGATCACCACGGTGCGGATCACCCCGACGCGGTCGGCGAGCGCGCCGCACGCGAACTTGCCGATGGCCCCGCCCATGAAGACGAGCATGAGGGCGAGGCCCACCGACTGCACGCTCGCCCCCTTCGCGATCAGCAGGAAGGGCAGGAAGGTGAGGAAGCCGGTCCGCGTGGAGTTGTCGATCACGTGGATGGTCGACAGCGCGGTGTAGGCGCGCGGATCGCGAATGCCCCAGCCGCCGCGGCGGCTCGCCGTCGTCGCCGCCCGCGTCACTGGCTCGGCGCGCCCGGCCTGCAGGCGCGCGAGCAGCACGAGAATCGTCGCGGCCGCGAAGAGGCCGACGACCGCGTAGATCTCTACCGCGTGGCGCCAGCCGATCCAGGGCAGCGTCAGCGCCACCCCGGCGGGCACCGCCACCTTGCCGAGGTCGCCGGAGAAGTTGTAGGTGCCGAGCGCGGTGCGACGCGGCCCGGTCTCGTAGGCCTTCGACACCAGCGACGAGGAGAGCGGGTGCTGGCAGCCCGAGCCCAGCCCGGCCACCGCGAGGCAGAGGATCAGGGCGAGGAATCCGCCGGTCAGCCCCGCGGCCAGGAATCCCAGCGCGGTCACCGCCGTCCCGGCGGCGAGCAGACGCGCCTCGCCGCGGCGCTCGGCGAGCAGGCCGGCGGGCAGCTGGAAGCTCGCCATGCCGCCGGTATAGAGCGTCTTGAGCAGTCCGACCTGGGCGAAGCTCAGCCCGAACTCGGTGGCCCACACCGGTAGCAGGATGTAGAGGATGTCGGAGAAGCCGTCGTGGATGAAGTGCGCCCCGCAGGCGGTGGCGAGGACGGCGCGGGCGCGACGGCTCATCGCCCGCGATTGTTTCACATGTGTGACGGCGCGGGCAAATGCGGGCGGCTCACCACGTCGTCCGACCGGCCGCGCGCCAGCGTCCGAGGCTCACCGCGGCCACGTTGATGCCGCCGAAGATCACGAGCGCGAGCGCCATCGCCGCGAAGAGTCCCGAGAGGCCCGCGCCGAGCCAGGTGGTGACGAGCCAGCCGCCGGCGGCCGCGACCGCGAGCCGCGTGAAGCCGGCCAGGAGCGGCCACAGCAGCCGGCCCGCGCCCTGCGAGGCGAAGTAGAGCGAGAGCCCGGCGCCGAAGAACCCGTAGCACGGTCCGACGATCTGCAGATACCGGCTGCCCGCCGCCAGCACCTCGGGATCGGCCGTGAAGAGGCCGAGCCACACCCACGGACACAACGCGGCGACCGCCCCGATGGCCCCGGTGACCGCGGCCGCCAACGCCGTTCCCACCCACGCGACCCGCAGCGCGCGCGCCCGGTCGCCCGCGCCCATGCTGGTCCCGACCATGGTCACGAGGCCCGAGCCCAGCCCGAACACGATCGGAATCTGCAGGTACTCGAGCCGCGCTCCCATGCCGTAGCCGGCCAATGCCTTGTCTCCGAACGGTCCGACGAGCGAGGTCAGCAGCACCACCGTGAGATTGGTGAGGATGGTGTTGAGCGAGCCGGGCGCGCCCACCCGCAGGATCTCGCGGAACAGCGAAAGCCGGAGCCCTCGGCCGTGCAGCGCGGGCCGGACGAGGGATCGCCCCGAGCCGAGGAACACGAGCAGCGCGCCGCTCCCGAGCGCGAACGAGACGACACTCGCGGCGGCGGCCCCCGCGATCCCGAGGCGGGGCAGGGGACCCCAGCCGAGGATGAGGGCCGGAGAGAGCGCGAGGTAGATCGCGCTGCCGGCGACCATCACCGACGCGGGCAGCGCCATGTTCCCGCTGCCCCGGATCGCGCTCCCGAGCGTGTTGAAGAGCCAGTAGGCCAGCGCGCCGCCGAACAGCACGCGCGAGTAGAGGACCGCGGAGTCGAGCCCCGCGCCGCGCCCGCCCATCGCGTGGTAGAGCGCGGGACCGCCGAGCTCGAGGAGCAGGGTGAAGGCGACGGCCATGGCCAGCGCGATCACGATCGCGTGGACCACCAGCGCGTCGGCATCCGCGCGTCGGCCGCCGCCGATCGCGCGGGCCACCGCGGAGGCGACGCCGCCGCCCATGCCGCCGGCGGACATGGTCTGCATCAGCATGACGAGCGGGAAGACCAGCGACACGCCCGCGAGGGCGTCCGTCCCGAGCCAGCCCACGAAGACGCCGTCGAGCGTGCTCACCATCGCCTGCAGCACCATGACCAGCACGTTCGGGGCGGCCAGCCGGAGCAGCGTCCGCGCGACCGGGCCCTCCAGCAGCAGCCGCGTGCGCGGCGAGAGCGCGGCGGATGCCGGGACGGCCACCGAGGCCGCGGTCGCGCTCATCTCAGCGGCCCGCCGCCTGCTCGCCCCGGAGCGTCATGCAGGTGCTGGAGGCGCGCGCGACGAGGCGCTCCTTGTCGTCGACCACGTCGCACTCGACCAGGCCGATCGAGCGCCCGCCCTTCACCACGTGGCCGGTGGCCACCAGCGGCCCGGTCCTCACCGGCTTGAGGAAGTTGATCTTGAGCTCGAGCGTGGTGAAGGTCTCGTCCTCGTCCAGGGTGGCCGCGTAGGCGATGCCCATCGCGGCGTCCGCGATGTCGCACAGCACGCCGCCGTGCAGGGTGCCCATCGGATTGGCGTGGCGCCGGTCCGCCTGGAACTCGATCACCGCGCGTCCGGGCTCGACCTCGGTGAGGGTGAATCCGATCAGGGTGGCCACCGGCGGCGGGGGCAGCTCGCCGGTTTGGATCTTCCGGATGGTGTCGATCGCCTTGGACATCGGAGCCTCCTCATGGGGCAGCCGCCTGTTGACGACTCAGTGACTAGTAAAATAGTAGTCACTTGCTTTCGTGTCAAGCGGATCTGCTATACTCCACCCATGCCGAAGCGCTACAACCAGTCGTGCCCGGTGGCCAAGACCCTCGAGGTCGTGGGCGACCGCTGGACCCTGCTCGTGGTGCGGGACCTGCTGGGCGGGACGCGGCGGTTCCAGGATCTGCTGGGCACGCTGCCGGGCATCGCCCCCAACATCCTGTCCGCGCGGCTCAAGCTCATGGAGGAGCACGGCCTGATCCGGCGGCAGCTCTACTCGGATCACCCGCCCCGCGCCGAGTACGCCCTCACCGACCGGGGGCGGGAGCTGGGCATGGTGGTCGGAGCGCTCGCGGCCTGGGGGGGTCGGCACGTGCACCGGGAGACCCAGCTGGTGCACGCCGGGTGCGGGCACCCGGTCTCGGTCGGCTACTACTGTGAGGACTGCGGGGAAGGGGTGCGGGGCGCCGACGTGACCGTCACGCGGGCCCGATCTCGTCCAGGAACTCGATCACCGCGCGGTTGAAGGCCTCGGGCTGGTCGCGGTTGCCGAAGTGGCCGGCCGCCGAGAGCAGCACGAAGCGCGCCTGCTTCACCTTCTTCTCCATCACCCGCATCGGCTGGAGCGACGGGTCCTCGTCGCCGCACACCAGCAGCGTCGGCACCGCGATCTCGGGCAGCCGGTCCGTGATGTAGTCCATCTGCAGGAGCGCGCGGAGCGCGTTGGCGTAGCCGATCGGGGTCAGCATCCGGTAGTACTCGAAGATTTCCTGCCGCGCGCCCGGATCGAGCTTGATCCGCCCCGACACGTTGGGGTTCGAGGCGATCGCGAACTCGGCCATCGCGTCCATGCCGCCCTCGAGGGTGACCTTGATCGAGCGGGCGCGCATCACCAGGTTGTCGACGGAGAGCGGCAGGCCGACCGCGGAGGACGAGTCGACCACGAGGAGGGCCCGGACGCGCTGCGGGTGCGCGAGGGTGAGGCGAGTGGCGATGCCCGCGCCCAGCGAGAGCCCGCCCACCACCGCGCGGTCCAGCTGCAGGTGATTCAGCAGGTCGTGGAGATCGAGCACCCAGTGGCCGAAGGTGACCTTGGCCGGATCGGCGGGGCTCTCGGAGCGGGCGTGACCGCGCGGCTCCCAGAGGATCAGCCGGTTCCGCGCCGAGAGGGCATGGATGTTCGGCCGCCACATGCCCGCGTTGCCGCCGATGCCGTAGGCCAGGAGCACCGGATCGCCGTCGCCGTGGGATTCGTAGTAGATGCGGACGCCGTCGGAAGTGGTGAAGTGCGCCACGGGTCCCTCCCCCCGGGGTTGTGGTACAAGAGGATCCTATGGAACGGTCCTTCGCCGCGGAAGTCAAGCAGCTGACGCTCGGGGAGGGCCAGATCCTCCGGGGTGAGGGCATCCTGGCCATCACCAAGGCCCTGCTCCAGTCCGGCGTGTCCTACGTCGGCGGCTACCCGGGCGCGCCGGTCTCGCATCTGCTGGACGTCCTGGCCGACGCCAACGAGTCGCTGCTGAAGCCGATGGGGGTCTATCTCGACGCCTCGGCCAACGAGGCGGCGGCCGCCGCCCTCCTGGGCGCCTCCATCAACTACCCGATGCGCGGGGCGGTGACGTGGAAGTCCATCGTGGGCACCAACGTGGCCGCGGACGCGCTGTCGAACCTGTCCTCGGCCGGCGTCATCGGCGGTGCCCTCATCGTGGTCGGCGAGGACTACGGCGCGGGGGCCAGCGTCATCCAGGAGCGCACGCACGCCTTCGCGCTGAAGTCGTCGCTGCTCCTCATCGACCCGCGCCCGACGCTGCCCTCGCTGGCCCGCATGGTCGAGGAGGCCTTCGGCATGTCGGAGGCCTCCAATCTGCCCGCGGTGATCAGTCTCCGGATACGGGCCGCGCACATGCGGGGGAGCATGGTGTGCCGCGACAACGTGACGCCCGCGATCGGGATGAACGCGCGCCTGGAGCGCCACTCCTTCGACTACGGTCGCCTGAGCCATCCGCCGTCCACCTACGCGCAGGAGGCGCAGAAGTTCGAGCGGCGGCTGCCCGCGGCCCGCCGCTACGTCGTCGAGCGCGGGCTGAACGAGACGATCCCCGGCGAGGACAAGACCGTCGGCATCATCCTCCAGGGCGGGCTGACCCCCACCGCGCTGCGCGCGCTCGAGCTGCTCGGCATGGCCGACCCGTTCGGCCAGAGTCGTGTGCCGATGCTCGTGCTCAACGTGATCCACCCGCTGGTGCCCGACCAGCTCCTGAGCTTCCTCGAGGGCAAGGCGCGCGTGCTCGTGCTCGAGGAAGGCATGCCGAGCTTCATCGAGCAGGAGCTGAAGGCGCTGGCCCACGATCACGGGCTCACCACGCGCATCCACGGCAAGGACGTGGTGGCCGCGCAGGGCGAGTACGTGCCGGAGGTGGTGCTGGCCGCGCTCGCCCGCTTCCTCGGCGAGGACGCGGAGCGGCGGCGCCGGGTCCTCACCGAGCACGTGGGCCGCGGGCGGGCCGCGCTGCGGACGCCGCTGCCCAAGCGCCCGCCCGCCTTCTGCACCGGCTGCCCGGAGCGACCGGTGTTCAGCGCGCTCAAGATCGCGCAGCGCGAGCTGGGGGAGACCCACGTGGCCGCCGACATCGGCTGCCACGCCTTCGCCACGCTGCCTCCGTTCAACCAGGGCAACACCATCCTGGGCTACGGCATGAGCGTGGCCTCGGCGAGCGCGGTCGCGCCGAACTTCGACCGGCGGGTGATCTCGATCCTGGGCGACGGCGGCTTCTGGCACTCCGGGCTGACCGCCGGAGTGGCCAACGCGGTCTACAACAAGCAGGACTCCATCGTGGTGGTGCTGGAGAACTTCTACACCTCCGCGACCGGCCAGCAGGCCAATCCCTCCTCGGGGAAGAACCCGCGCGGGGATCGCGTGACGATGTCGATCGCCGACACCATCCGGAGCCTCGGCGTCTCCTGGATCAAGACGGTGAACCCCTACCGGGTGGCCGACACCTTGAAGGTGATCCGCGAGGCGATGACCACCGCCGCGGGCGGGCTCAAGGTCATCATCGCGCGCGCGGAGTGCCAGCTCGAGCGCCAGCGTCGCGTGAAGCCTCAGACCGCGAAGCGGCTCCGAGCCGGCGAGCGGGTGGAGACGCCGCGCTTCGGGGTGGACCCCGACGTGTGCACCGGCGACAAGTCGTGCATGCGCTTCAACGGCTGCCCGTCGCTCACCTTGAAGGAGAACCCGGACCCGCTGCGCGACGACCCGGTGGCCCACGTGGACCAGAGCTGCGTGGGCTGCGGGCTCTGCGGCGAGGTCGCCCACGCGGCGGTGCTGTGCCCGTCCTTCTACGAGGCCCGGGTCGTGCACAACCCGGGCGCGGTGGCCCGCGGGCTGGCCCGCACCCGGCGCCGCGTCATCGGCTGGCTCCAGCCCGCGTGATGGTGGCGCGCCGGCCCGTCTCGATCCTCATCGGCGCGCTGGGCGGGCACGGCGGCGGCGTGCTCACCGAGTGGATCGTCGGCGCGGCCGCGCATGCCGGGTACCCGGCGCAGTCCACCTCGATCCCCGGCGTGGCCCAGCGCACCGGCGCCACCACCTACTACGTCGAGATCTTCCCGGAGCGCGCCGGGTCGGGGCCGGAGCCGATCTTCTCGCTCTACCCGACGCCGGGCGACGTCGACGTGATCGTGGCCTCCGAGCTGCTGGAGGCCGCGCGCGCGGTCGAGACGGACTACGCCTCGCCGGTGCGCACCACGGTGGTTGCGAGCACGCACCGGCTCTTCTCGATCGCCGAGAAGTCGGTGCCGGGCGACGGGATCGTTCCGCGGGAAGGCCTGGAGGCGGCGATCCGCGCCCTCGCCCGGCGGTTCGTCGGCTTCGACGCCCTCGCCCTCGCGCGCCAGCACCAGACCGAGGTCAACGCCCTGCTGCTGGGCGCCCTCGCGGCCAGCGAGGTGGTGCCGATGACCGCGGCCGATTTCGAGGCGGCCATCCGCGAGGGCGGTGTCGCGGTGGAGCGCAACGTGCGCGGGCTCAAGGCCGGCATCGAGCTGGTGGCCGCGGGAGAGGCAAGCGCGCCCGCGCCGCGGCGCGACCGGCCGTGGCCCGAGGTTCGCGCCGAGCGGGCCGCCGCGCTCGGAGCTCGGGGCACGGAGTTCCTGGCCCTCGCGGCCCGGACCGAGTCCGAGTTCCCCGAGGCGCTGCTCGCCGTGCTCGGCGAAGCGCTGGCGCGGCTGATCGACTACCAGGACGCGCGCTACGCCGAGTCGTTCCTGGAGAGGGTGCGGCGGGTCCGCGCGCTCGACCGGGGCACGCGGCTCACGCAGATCTTCGCGAAGCGCCTCGCGGTCTGGATGACGTACGAGGACGCCATCCGCGTCGCGGACCTGAAGACGCGGCGCGACCGCTTCGAGCGCATCCGGCGCGAGCAGGGCGCTCCCGAGGACGCGGTGCTCGTGGTGACCGACTATCTGAAGCCGGACCTCGACGAGCTGTACGGGTTGCTGCCTGCCTCGATCGGCGGGCCGATCGCCCGGTGGGCGGAGCGGCGGTGGCCCGAAGGCCGGCCGACCATCGGCCAGCACGTGAAGACCACGGCGGTCCTCGGGTTCCTCCGCGTGTGGCTGCTGGCCCGGCTGCGATGGCTGCGCCCCTCGTCGCTGCGTCGCCAGGGCGAGTTCGCGCTGCTGGGCCGATGGGAGGAGGCGGTGCTGACCGCGGCGCGGCTCGACGAGTCGCTGGCCTGCGAGGTGGCCGAGCTGGCCACCGTGGTGCGCGGCTACGGCGAGGTGCGGCGGCGCCTCTCGCTCGCCGCGCGGCGCTTCCTCGACGAGACCGTGCTGCCCGCGATCGAGCACGATCGCCAGTCCGCCCGCGGCTACGGCCGATCCACCGCGAGCATCCGCGAGGGCCGCCACCGCCTCCTCGCCGATGAGAACGCCACCCGCCTCCCGCTCCCCTCGAGAACCCCATGACCACGACCGCGAACATCACGCTCACCCGCGACGGAGTCATCGCCACCGTCACGCTCAATCGCCCCGACCGCCGCAACTCGCTGAGCGACGAGATGCTGACCGACCTGGGCGCGGCCTTCATCGAGCTGCGCGACGATCGATCGATCCGCGTGGTGATCGTGACCGGCGCGCCGCCGGTGTTCTCCGCCGGGGCCGACGCCGGTCACGCCAAGGCCACCACCGCCGAGGAGCGGCGGCGCCTCTTCGCCTCGCGCAAGAGCCAGTTCCGCCGGCTCTTCGAGCGCGCCAACACCACGCTGGAGAACCTCGAGCAGGCCACCATCGCCGCGATGAACGGTCACGCGGTCGGGGGCGGCTGGGGGCTCGCGCTGGCCTGTGACTTCCGGCTGGCCGCCGCGGAGGCGCAGTTCTGGATCCCGGAGGTGGACCTGGGCGTGCCGCTCGGCATCGGCACCACGACCCGTTTCGTGCGGCTGGTCGGCCCCGCCCGGGCCAAGGAGATCATCATGGGCTGCGCGCGCTACTCCGCGGCCGAGGCGCAGGCCTGGGGCCTCGTGCATCGCGTGGTGCCCGGGGTCGAGCTGGCCAAGGCCACGCGCGAGTACGCCGAGCGCCTCGCGGCCAAGCCCACGAAGCCGCTGGCCGAGGTGAAGGCCCGCATCAACGCGATCGCCCGCACCGGCATTCCCGAGGTCAACGCGATGACCGAGGGCTTCCTCGACCGCGAGTGACCGCGGCGGTCCACCGGGTCGAGGCGACCAGCGGCCGGACGTGATCGATCGGCTCGCGCCCGAGCGGCGTGAGCCGTCGCCGTCGCGGTATCGACGCGCTCAGGATCCCCCCGGAGACATGCGGGGCGCGGCTTCCCGGCGCGAGCGCGACGGCCGGAGCCGCTGGTACACGTTCTGCCCCCGGGTCTCCTCGAGCAGGAAGCTGATCCCGGCGCCCACCAGCACCAGCAGCGCGCACACCGCGAAGGCGCCGCGGTAGGCCGCGACCGGGTACACCCGCGCCCCGTCGAGCAGCGCGCCCGTCCAGCGCGCGTCGAGGACCGCGCCGACCGGCCCCTGGGTCAACGCGGCGCCGACGAAGCCGCCCAGATTGGTCACCGCGACCGCGATGCCGGCCAGCCGCGGCGGGTTCACCTCGGCGCCGAGCGGCCAGGTGAGCACGAAGCCGCCGCCGACCACGCCCAGGAGCAGGAACAGCAGGCAGACCAAGGACAGCGGCAGGGTGCCCAGCGTCACCAGGAACCCGAGCCAGACCACGAACTGGCCGGTGGCGAGGATCGTGTAGGGCAGCTTGCGTCGGTGGAGAACCCGGTCGGAGAGATAGCCGGTGAGCGGGGCAGAGACGAGCAGCGCCATCGAGGGCAGCGAGGCGTAGAGCGCCGCCTGGGTGGAGCCGAGCCCGTAGACGTCACGGAGGAAGGGCACGCTCCA
>Ga0209966_1000017_pt1 | contig 71183 bp, 62 predicted proteins | sample RhisoiCoNPM_FD_187575 | JGI IMG/M metagenome (GOLD analysis project Ga0209966, IMG submission 187575) | Arabidopsis thaliana rhizosphere microbial communities from the Joint Genome Institute, USA, that affect carbon cycling - Rhizosphere... | ecosystem: Host-associated > Plants > Roots >... | reverse complement strand
GCGATCTGGCGCGTGAAGATCGCAATGTCCTTCTGCTTGATCGCGCTGCCGCCGCTCAGGCGGCGCTTCTTGACCTTGGTGACCAGGATCCCTTGGCGGCGCAGGCTGGCACTGACCACCAATTCGCCGCCGGCGCGCATCTCGCCGCGGACGAGCTTGCCATTCTTGTCCTTGCCCTCCCACTCGAACACGAACTCCTTGACGTTCTTCGCGTTCGACGCGGTAGCTGCTGCTGCTGCGGTGGCCATGGTGTCCCTGATGTCCGAGTTGCGTTGCGGGCGCCTATTCGTTGGTGACCGAGATCACCTCTTCCAGCGTCGTCACGCCGGCGCGGACCTTGATCAGGCCCGACTGGCGGAGGTCGCGCACACCTTCGCGCTGGGCCTGCTGCTCGATGTCCATCGCGTTCCCCTGCGAAAGAATGATGCGCTGGATGTCGTCGGTGATCGGCATCACCTGGTACAGGCCGACACGGCCGCGATAGCCGTTGCTGCAGTTCGAGCAGCCAACGGCCCGATAGGGCTTCCAGTTGCCATCGAGATCCTGCTCGGAGTAACCGGCCTTCAGCAAGGCTTCGCGAGGATAGTCGGCCGGCGTCTTGCAGTTCTCGCACAGGCGGCGCGCCAGGCGCTGCGCCGTGATCAGGATCACGCTCGAGGCGATGTTGAACGGTGCCACGCCCATGTTCATCAGGCGCGTCAGTGTCGTCGGGGCATCGTTCGTGTGCAGCGTACTCATCACCATGTGGCCGGTCTGGGCCGCCTTGATGGCGATGTCGGCCGTCTCGAGATCGCGGATCTCGCCGACCATGATGATGTCCGGGTCCTGCCGCAGGAAGGCCTTCAGCGCAACGGCGAAGTTCAGGCCCGCCTTGTCGTTGACATTGACCTGGTTGCAGCCCGGCAGGTTGATCTCGGCCGGATCCTCGACGGTGGCGATGTTCACGCCCGGCTGGTTGAGGATGTTCAGGCAGGTGTAGAGCGACACCGTCTTGCCCGAGCCGGTGGGGCCGGTCACCAGCACCATGCCGTAGGGCCGCTTGATGGCCATCAGCAGGCGGTCTTTCTCGATCTTCTCGTATCCCAGCGCCTCGATGCCGAGTTTGGCGCTCGACGGATCCAGGATACGGATCACGATCTTCTCGCCGAACAGCGTCGGCAGCGTGCTGACGCGGAAGTCGATCGCCTTGCTGCCGAACTTCAGCTTCATGCGGCCGTCCTGCGGCACGCGCCGTTCGGCGATGTCGAGCCGCGAGATGACCTTGATGCGCGACGCGAGCTTCTCCTTGATCGCCACCGGCGGCTGCGTGATCTCGCGCAGTTCGCCGTCGACGCGGAAGCGCACGCGGTAGTTGAATTCGTAAGGCTCGAAGTGCAGGTCGGACGCGCGCGCGTTGATCGCGTCGATCAGCATCTTCTGCAGGAAACGCACGACCGGCGCGTCCTCGACGTCCGCCGAGACATCGTTCGATTCACCCGCGCCGGCTTCCTCCTCCGTGACATCGAACTCGAAGTCTCCGGTCACCAGCGACTCGAGGGCCTCCGCAGCCGAAGCCGTGGCGGCATCGACCATGCGCAGCAGCTTGTCGTGCTCGACGATCACCCACTCTGGCGTGAGCTGGGTCGCGAACTTGATGCGCTCGGCGGCTTCCTGGTCGGTCGGGTCGGCGCCGGCGATGAACAGTCGGTTGCCGCGCTTGCCGAGAACCACCACCTGGTACTGGTTGGCAAGCTTGGCGTCGATGACGTTGCGCGGGAGCCTCTGCGGGTCGATCGAAGCCAGGTCGAGCAACGGCATCGCCAGAACGTTCGACAGCGTGTGGGCGAGGTCCTGCGGATTGACCGCGCCGGCGCTCAGCACCGCCGAGATGAAGCTCTTCTTCTGCTCCTTGGCGCTTCGGACGAGTTCCTCCGCGGTTCGCACGTTGAGCTTGCCGGCGTGGACGAGCACGCGCGCCACGCCAGACAAGGAACTCTGGGGGGCGTTGGCGAGGGTGTCCACGGGGGGCGTCAAGGGCTTGGCTGGAAGCGATTCATGATCGCCGATTCGCCAGACGCTGTAAACGATTCAGCCCGTCCTGCGAAGCGATCACTCGCTCCATGCCGTTCGAATGCCACACTTGACGGCCCTGCAATGTCGCGTGACTGCGAAATCCGACCGTGATGGTCGGGGTGAGAGGATTCGAACCTCCGGCCTCTACGTCCCGAACGTAGCGCTCTACCAGGCTAAGCTACACCCCGAATGACCGGTTCGACACCGGCCGCGCGATCAGCGGTCACGAAGACCGGTCAATCGACTGAGCCGATAAGTGTAGCAGAGCCTCACGGTACACCGACGGCGGCAGGTGCATCAAGGCCTGCTCGGCCTTCTCGATCTCGGTGCGCGCCGCGCTCCGCGTCGTGTCCACGGCCCCTGTCCGGCGCACGATGTCGATGATCTCGGGCAGTCGCTCGACCTCGCCATGTTCGATCGCGCGGCGGATCAGTTCGCGCTCGGCGGACGTGCCGCGGCTCATCGCGACCAGCAGCGGCAGCGTCGGCTTGCCTTCGCGGAGATCGTCGCCGACGGTCTTGCCGAGTGACTCCGTCGTGCCCTCGTAGTCGAGGAGATCGTCGACGAGCTGGAACGCCGTTCCGAGCGCTCGACCGTAGTCCGCGCAGGCTGCCTCGACCGCGGGCGAGGCGTCGGCCAGCAATGCCCCGAGCCTTGCGCTGGCTTCGAACAGCTTGGCCGTCTTGTAGCGAATGACGCGCAGGTAGTCCTCGACGGTGAGGTCGGGGTCGTGCATGTTCATCAGCTGCAGGACCTCGCCCTCGGCGATCACGTTGGTGGCATCGGCCAGCACTTCGAGGACGCGCAACCGGTTCACCGACACCATCATCTGGAAGGCGCGCGAGTAGAGGAAATCCCCGACCAGCACGCTGGCCGGATTGCCGAAGCGCGCGTTGGCGGTGTCGCGCCCGCGGCGCAGCTTGGAGTCGTCGACGACGTCGTCGTGCAGCAGCGTGGCCGTGTGGATGAACTCCACCGTCGCCGCCAACTCGAAGCGCTCGGGGCCACGGAAGCCGAGGGCCTGCGCGAACAGCAGCACCAGCAGCGGTCGGATGCGCTTGCCGCCGGCACTGACGATGTAGCCGGCGATCTGGTTGACGAGCGCGACGTCCGAAGCCAGCCGGCGGGCGATCAGCGCGTCGACCTCGGTCATGTCGGCCGCCATCAGGACGAGGGGCGAGGGGCCCGGGCGTCCTTGGGTGGGGGAGGCCGCCAGCGGCGCGGAAGTGGGGCTGCTCATGGCTCGTTGCGAGCATCGATTATAGGAAGCGGCGCCGTCGGCGCGTGCCGATGTGGGAGGACTTGCCAGACGCTGCTATACTTTCGGGCTCTGCGAATTTCTCCAGAGTGTGGTTCGCAGCGCCGTGGTTCTCCGGAGCCTGGGCCTGCGGGAAGAAAGGGCTGATATGTACGCGGTCATAAAAACCGGTGGCAAGCAATACAAGGTTGCAGCCGGCGAAAAGATCAAGGTAGAACAGATTGCTGCGGACGTCGGCCAAGAGATCGTGATCGACCAGGTGCTCGCCGTCGGCGACGGCGCGGACCTGAAGGTCGGGACTCCCTTGGTTGTCGGTGCGAAGGTCGTTGCCACGGTGGTGGCGCATGGCCGTCATGACAAGGTTCGCATCTTCAAGATGCGCCGTCGCAAGCATTACCAGAAGCACCAGGGCCACCGCCAGAACTTCACCGAGCTGCAGATCAGCGCGGTGAACGGCTGAACCCGACGAGGAGCTGAACCATGGCACAGAAAAAAGGCGGCGGTTCCACCCGGAACGGCCGTGATTCCCAGCCGAAGATGCTCGGCGTCAAGGCCTTCGGCGGGCAGGTCGTTCCGGCCGGCTCGATCATCGTGCGCCAGCGCGGCACCCGTTTCCACGCGGGCACCAACGTCGGCACCGGCAAGGACCACACGTTGTTCGCGCTGGTCGACGGCCAGATCGACTTCAGCACCAAGGGTCCGCTGAACCGCAAGACGATTTCCGTCAAGCCGGTCTGAGCGAGGCGCGCGCCGAGTCGAAGCCCCGGCTCGCCGGGGCTTTTTCGTTGGGCGCGCCGCTACCATCGAATCCACCATGAAGTTCGTCGACGAAGTCACCATCGATGTCGCGGCCGGCAACGGCGGCAATGGCTGCATGAGCTTTCGCCGCGAGAAGTTCATCCCCTTCGGCGGACCGAATGGCGGCGACGGCGGGCGCGGCGGCCATGTCTACGCGGTGGCCGACCGCAACCTGAACACGCTGGTCGACTACCGCTACTCGCGCCGCCACGAGGCGAAGAACGGCGAACACGGCCGCGGCTCGGACCAGTACGGCGCCGCGGCCGAGGACATCGTGCTGCGCATGCCGGTCGGCACGATCATCACCGACGCCGAGACCGGCGCGCCGGTCGTCGAGTTGCTCGAACCCGGCGAGAAGATCCTGATCGCCAAGGGCGGCGACGGCGGCTTCGGCAACCTGCACTACAAGACCAGCACCAACCGCGCGCCGCGCCAGAAAACGCCCGGCTGGCCCGGCGAGGCCCGAAAGCTCAAGCTCGAACTGCGCGTGCTGGCCGACGTCGGCCTGCTCGGCATGCCCAACGCCGGCAAGTCGACGCTGATTGCCGCGATCTCGAACGCCCGGCCGAAGATCGCCGACTATCCGTTCACGACGCTGCACCCCAATCTCGGCGTCGTGCGCGTCGGCCCGGAGCAGAGCTTCGTGGTCGCCGACGTGCCGGGGCTGATCGAGGGGGCCGCCGAAGGCGCCGGCCTCGGACACCGCTTCCTGCGCCACCTGCAGCGCACCCGGCTCCTGCTGCACATGATCGACCTGGCGCCGTTCGACGGCGTGGACCCGGTCGCCCAGGCCAAGGCCATCGTCACCGAGCTGAAGAAGTACGACGAGGATCTGCACGCCAAGCCGCGCTGGCTGGTGCTGAACAAGCTGGACATGGTGCCGGCCGACGAGCGCGCTGCACGCGTCAAGGACTTCGTCAAGCGCTTCAAGTGGAAGGGCCCGGTGTTCGAGATTTCGGCGCTGACGCGCGAGGGCTGCGAGCCGCTGGTGCAGGCGATCTGGAAGCATGTCGCGACCTACCAGACGCAGATCGTCGAGCCCGACGTGCGCTTTGCCGACCTGGAGGCCGACGACGCACCCGAGGTTTACGCGCCGGCAGCGGACGATCCGCGCTTTCGCTGAGGAGACCCCGTGGGAGAGGCTTTGCGCGCCGCGCGGCGCATCGTCGTCAAGGTCGGATCCAGCCTGGTGACCAACGAGGGCCGCGGCATCGACGAGCAGGCCATCGGCCTGTGGTGCGGCCAGCTCGCGCAGCTCGCGGCGCAGGGCCGTGAGGTCATCATGGTCTCCAGCGGCGCGATCGCCGAGGGCATGAAGCGCCTCGGCTGGCGCACCCGGCCGAAGGAGCTGCACGAGCTGCAGGCCGCCGCCGCCGTCGGCCAGATGGGCCTGGTGCAGATGTACGAGAGCAAGCTCTCCGAGCATGGCATCGGCAGCGCCCAGGTGCTGCTGACGCATGCCGACCTGGCCGACCGCGAGCGCTACCTGAACGCGCGCTCGACGCTGCTGACGCTGCTGGCGCTGAAGGTCATCCCGGTCATCAACGAGAACGACACCGTCGTCAACGACGAGATCAAGTTCGGCGACAACGACACGCTCGGCGCGCTGGTCGCCAACTTGGTCGATGCCGACGCGCTGGTGATCCTGACCGACCAGCCGGGCCTGTACTCTGCCGACCCCCGCGGTAATCCCGACGCGCGCTTCATCGACGAGGCCGAGGCCGGCGATCCGGCGCTCGAACGCATGGCCGGCGGCGCCGGCTCGAGCATCGGCAAGGGCGGCATGATCACCAAGGTGCTGGCGGCCAAGCGGGCGGCCAGCAGCGGCGCTTCGACCGTGATCGCCTGGGGCCGCGAGCCCGAGGTGCTGCTGCGCCTGGTGGCCGGTGAGGCCATTGGCACGCTGCTGGTTGCGCGCACCGCCAAGCTGGCGGCGCGCAAGCAGTGGATGGCCGACCACCTGCAGTTGCGCGGCGCAGTCGTCATCGACGACGGCGCGGTGCAGAAGTTGCGCGACGAGGGCAAGAGCCTGCTGCCGATCGGCATCGTCGAGGTGAGCGGCGAGTTCGCGCGCGGCGACGTGATCGCGGTGCGCAACCAGGCCGGCGTCGAGGTCGCGCGCGGGCTCGCCAACTACGCCAGCAGCGAGGCACGGCTGATCGCGCGCAAGCCCTCGGGTGAATTCGAACGGCTGCTCGGCTACATCGCCGAGCCGGAGATGATCCACCGCGACAACCTCGTGCTCGCCTGAACCGCCGAGCGCTCAGGGCAGATCGCCGGCCAGTGCACGCAAGCGCAGGAACTCGCGCCGATTGCGCGGCCCGTAGGTCAGGAAGGCCGGGTCCGGATCGTTCAGGTAGTCGAGCCTGGCCTTGTGCACGCCGTCGCGCGCGAGGCGCTGGCGCATCGCGGCCGGCTCCAGTCCGTACACGCGCGCCGCATTGAGGCCGAAGATCTTGGCCTTGCGCGCCGCCGTCAGCGCCGGGTAGCCGTAGCGCTGCTGGAACTCGGGGCTGATCTGGAAGGCGCGGAAGGCCAGGATCTGGTCCTGCGGGCTGCCGTACCAGATCGAATCGGTGCCCCACAGGAGGTGGTCCTCGCCCAGGTGCTTGAGCAGCTTGCCGAGCACATGCGCGGCGCGCTCGGGCTCGCGCATCAGGTAGCGCCAGGTGCTGCCGAGCTCGGCATAGACGTTGCCCTTGGCGCCGGCGCGCTCGACCGAGGCGATCAGCGCATCGACACCGGCGCCCGCCTTCGGGTCGTACGGCCCCTCGGGCACGCGCGGGTCGAAGCCCGAGTGGTAGACGAGGAAGTTCAGGTCCGGGTGGCGGGCGGCGGCTGGGCCGATGTCGCGGCAGGTCGAGAAGTCGTAGCCCTTGGCGCCGAAGGGCAGGCCCTTGTGCACTGCGATATTGCGTACGCCCAGGCGCCGCGCCTGCGCGAGGAAGGGCAGGCCGTGGCGCTCGTCGTCGAGGAAGAAGCCACCGTCGGGGCCGAACTGCGTGTAGGTCTTGAAGGCCGCCAGCGGCCAGCGCTCGCGCTGCGCGGCCATGCCGTCGATCTCGCCGGGCAGCGTGGGCATCGCGCGGCCGTGCAGCAGCAGGCGCTCCGTGCCGTCGAGTGCCTGCACGGCGCGGCGGGTGGCGCCGGCGGCCTCGAAGTCGAGCGGGTTGTCGGCGGCGGCGCCGGGCACATGCGAGAGCACGCCCATCGCGGTGTCGCTGTCGAGGAAGACGTCCTTGAGCAGCTGGTCGGCCGACAGGCACTCGAGGTGGTCGGTCTTGCCGCAGCCGGCCTGCGGCATGCCCTTGAAGGCTTCGGGCGACGCGCGCCGGCGCCAGGCGCCCTGCGGGTTCACGTGGTGCAGCTGCACGTCGAAAATGAACTCGTCGCCGGCCAGCACGAGCTGTGCGGCCGCCGGCTCATAGGCGACCTCGGGGGGCAGCACGTAGCCGCCGCCGCGCAGGCCGGCGCGCGCGAAGGCGCTATCGATCGCCGAGAGCGACGCCGCCGCGCCGAGCAGCGACACGAGGTAGCGGCGGCGCGGCAGGCCGACGCGGCGGGCGGCCACGGTCACCGCGTCGTGCGCGTCCGCACGCGCGGTCAGGGCGGCCCGTGTCAGCGGCACCGGCTCGTATTCGCCGTTGCTCGCGGCGTCCAGCTTGATCGGCAGGCGCCGACCGTCGGGGTCCTGGTCCATCGGCAACTCCCGTGGCGCGGGCTCGGCCGCACCTGCGGAGCATCGTAGTGGGCGGCGGTGCGGCTGGTCGCGCATGAAACGCCTTGAAGCAACTCGTCGCAAACAGGGGATGGCTGTGGACCGGGGCGACGCCTAGCTTGGCGCCACTTCGCGACACGGCGCCTCTCTGTTCTGCCATGACCTCCGCCACCACCCTCGCCAGCCCACCGCCCGACGCGCTTGCAACGCTCGTCGGCCGCAGCGCGGCGATGGCGGCGCTGCGCGAGCGCGTGCGGCGTGTCGCGGCCTCCGACTGCAACGTCCTCGTCACCGGCGAGACCGGCAGCGGCAAGGAATGCGTGGCCGAGGCGCTGCACCGGCTCGGCGCGCGCGCGGCACGGCCCTTCGTCGCGATCAACTGCGCGGCCTTCCCCGACTCGCTGCTCGACAGCGAGCTGTTCGGCTTCGAGCGCGGCGCCTTCACCGGGGCGACGCACGCCTACCCGGGCAAGGTGGTGCTGGCCGACGGCGGCACGCTGTTCCTCGACGAGATCGGCGACATGCCGGTCGCCGCCCAGGCCAAGCTGCTGCGCATGATCGAGACGCGCGAGGTGTTCGCGATCGGCGCGCTGCGGCCGCGCAAGGTCGACCTGCGCATCGTCGCAGCCACGCATTGCGACCTCGAGTCCGCGGTGCGCGCCGGGCGCTTCCGTGCCGACCTGTACTACCGGCTCAACGTCGCGCGCATCGAGATCGCCGCGCTGCGCGACCGCGCCGGCGATGTGCTCGAGCTGTTCGAGCATTTCGCGCGGCCGCTCGCGGCGCGCTCGTCCTGCGGGGCGGTGCGGCTGAGCGCCGCCGCGCACGACGCGCTGCTGCGCCACGACTGGCCGGGCAATGTGCGCGAGCTGCGCAACGTCGTCGAGGCCGCCTACCTCGCCTACGAGGGCGTGCCGCTGCCGCCGGAGGCGCTGCCGATCGCCGTCGCACCGGGGCAGGCCGAGTCGACGCTGATCCTCGAGGCGCTCGAGCGCTGCGAATGGAATCGCAGCAAGGCCGCCGAACTGCTGCACTGGTCGCGCATGACGCTGTACCGCAAGATGAAGCGGCTGCACATCCTGCCGGCCGGCGCGTGAGCCGCGCGCCGGTGTCGCGCGCACTGTCACAGCCCCCTGTGACACCGCGGCTCCCCTGAAGCGCGGCGTCGCTGTCACAGCGGCAACGTGACACGGCGGGCTGGCGCAACGCCGGCGTCCATCGCAAGTCCTTGATTCGCAAGGCATTGCCGCGTCGCGGTCCGGGTGGCACGCCACCTGCGATGGGCCGTGCATGCAGATTTCCGCGGTGCCTTCCTCCCTGCGGCGCGACCTGATCGACGCGGCCGAGCGCCGCGGCGCCTACGACTACGCGAACCACTTCGAGGTCGGCTACAGCCGCGACGAGGTGCTGCTGCGCTTCGCCCAGGTCTACCTCGGCAGCGGCATCGCCTCCGAGCGCGCCTGCATCGTGATGACGCCGGCCTACGCGAAGGCGCTGATGACGCTGCTGGACGACGCGATCGCGCGCTTCGAGGACGAGCACGGCCTCGTTGTCGCCGCGGGCGGCGAGGTGGCCGAGGACCGCGGCCATGGCGGCTGAGCGCCATGGCCAACGAGTTCGCCCTCGTCTCGCTGGCCGACTCGCTGGCCAAGCGGCTGGACAACGCCTACCCCGCGGCGCTGCGCGCGGTCCATGGCTGCGCCTTCCAGGCGATCGGCAGCGGCGGGCTGCTCGCCGACCCGACGGCCGAGGGCACGAGCGCGGTGCTGACCGTCTGGCCGCACCGCGTCACCGTCAACGAGCAGCTGCGCAACCTGCCGCCGCCGCCGCCCGCGCAGGCCGGGCGGCGCAACCGGCCGCTGACGCTCGACGTGCACCTGCTGCTGTCGGTGTGGACCGCCAACGCAGCGACCGAGCTGCTCGTGTTCGCGTGGATGCTGCGCGAGCTGCACCGCGAGCCGGTGCTCGACGCGTCGGCGTTGTCGAGCAACGCCGGCTGGGGCCCGGACGACGTGATCCAGCTGATCCCGGCCGAGATGAGCGTCGAGGACATGATGCGGCTGTGGGAGGCGATCACACCGTCGTACCGCCTCAGCGCGCCCTATGTCGCGCGCATCGTCACGATCGACGTGTTCGAGGACGAGGCGCCGCCGGTGCTGGCGCGGCGCTTCGACTACGGCGGGATGCCGTGATGAGCTTTACGGTCATCGAATCGGACGTGCGCCGCCTCTGGGCCGCGGTGCGCTTCGTCGACGCGAGCTCGGCGCGCGCGATCGACACACCGCTCGTGGTCGCTGCGCCCGGCACGCGCTGGCAGCGCAATCGTTCGGGTCTGTACGTGCTGGTGCAGCGCGATGGCGCGCCGGTACTGGCCGGCTACGAGAACGCCTTCGATCCCTTGCCCGCCACGCCGCCCGCGACGATCGACGCGACCGTCCACGACCCCGCCGGCCGGCGCCTGCCGCGCCGCTTCGCGCTGCCGCTGCCGCGCTCGCCGCTGCCCGCCGGGCCCACGGGCGAACGCTTCCAGCCGCTCACCGTCGTGCTCGACCCGGCGCCCGGCGCGCCGGTGCTCGCGACCTGGGCCGTGCTGCGGCTCAGCGTCACGCGCGGCGGCGCGCCGGCTGCGCAGGTCGCGGTGCGCGTGCGCCGTGCGGCCGGCGGCGCGCTGCTCGGCCGCGGCTGCAGCGACGCGCGCGGCGAGGCGCTGGTCGCGGCCGCCGGCATCGAGCAGGTCACCGTCGGCGACGGCGAGATCGTCGTCGAGCGCGAGGTCGACGCCGAGATCGAGCTCAGCGTCGACCCCGCCGCCGACCCCAGCGAGCCGCTCGACCCCGACGCACTGGCGCTGCGCCCTGGCGTCGTCCGCACCACCGTCGCGATCACCCTGGCCAGCGGCCGCCACGCGGCGCTGGCCATCGCGCTGCCCTGATCCCCGAAGGAGAGCACCATGCCTGAATACCTGGCCCCCGGCGTCTACGTCGAAGAAACCAGCTTCCGGGCCAAGTCGATCGAGGGTGTGGGCACCAGCACCACCGCCTTCGCCGGCCCGACGCGCAAGGGCCCGATCGCCGGCCCCGAGCTGCTGCCCGAGATCCTGACCAGCTACGCCGACTTCGAGCGCGTCTATGGCGGCCATGCCGACCTGCAGTTGACGGCCGCCGCACCAGCCGACGCGCGGCCGATCAACTACCTGGCACATGCCGTGCGCGCCTACTTCAACGAGGGCGGCTCGCGGCTGTACGTCGCACGGGTCTACCTCGCGCCGGCCGCCGGCGACGGCCGCGCGCGCACCGCCCCGCTCGGCGCAACGCCCGAGTCCGACGTCAACCGCATCCGCTTCGCTGCGCGCTTCCCGGGCCGCAGCGGCAACGGCGCGACGCCGACCACCGAGCAGCCGGCGCTGCGCGGCATCCAGACGCGCGAGATCGTCGCACCGGCGCCGCAGCGCGTGCTCGACAGTGCGCCCGACGGCTCGCTCGCGCGCACCGGCGAGGGCACGGCCGCCAGCGCCTTCGTCTACCTGCTCAAGCGCGCCGGCCAATGGTTCCTCCCGGCCGCCGACGGCACGCTGCCGGCCGCGCCGGCCGCTGCCGGGGCGCTGGCCAACGCCTCGCTGATCACGCTGGCGGTGATCACCACCGATGCCGACGGCGGCAGCCTCGCGATCGACGACCTCGGCTACGACAGCGTCCACCCGCGCTACGTCGGCACCGTGATGCCGGCGGTGCCGAACCGGCGTGCCGACCAGATCGAGAACCTCTACGCGATCCAGCTCGGCACCGGCGTGCACGCGCGCGCGCTGCTCGACGCGCTGTTCCCCGACGCGCAGAACACCGGGGCCGACGCCGCCGCGACCGCGCTGCTGCGCCGCAACGGACGGCGTGGCTCGTTCGCGCTCGAAGGCGGGCTCGACGGGGCCAACCCGACCGCGGCGGCCTACACGCCGGCCTTCGAGTCGCTCGCCAAGCTCGACGACATCTCGATCGTCGCCGCGCCCGGCTCCAGTGCCTACTCCGAGCGCGACGCGATCCGCAACGCGCTGATCACGCACGCCGAGGGGCGGCGCATGTACCGCATCGCTGTGCTCGACACCGACGAGCGCCTGAACGCCGGCGCCGCCCGCAATGCCCGCGCGACGATCGACTCCAAGTACGCCGCGCTCTACTACCCCTGGGTCGTGATCGCCAATCCGAACGCACGCCCGGGCCGCGACGACATCCCGCGCGAGATCGCACTGCCGCCGTCGGGCTTCGTCTGCGGCATCTATGCGCGCAACGACATCGAGCGTGGCGTCCACAAGGCGCCGGCCAACGAGGTGGTGCGCGGCGCGCTGCGCTTCGAGCGCGAGATCAGCTTCGGCGAGCAGGAGATGCTCAACCCGCTGGGCGTCAACTGCCTGCGCTTCTTCCCCGGCCGCGGCTACCGCGTCTGGGGCGCGCGCACCGCCAGCTCCGACCCCGAGTGGAAGTACGTGAACATCCGCCGCTACTTCAACTACCTCGAGAGCTCGATCGACCGCGGCACCCAGTGGGCCGTGTTCGAGCCCAACGGCGAGCGCCTGTGGGCCAACGTGCGCGAGACCATCGCGTCCTTCCTCTACAACGAGTGGCGCAATGGCGCGCTGCTCGGCAGCAAGGCCGAGGAAGCCTATTTCGTGCGCTGCGACCGCTCGACGATGACGCAGAACGACCTCGACAACGGCCGGCTCGTCTGCCAGATCGGCGTGGCCGCGCTGAAGCCGGCCGAGTTCGTGATCTTCCGCATCGGCCAGAAGACGGCCGACACGCGCGACTGACCCCCCACCGTCTTCGAGGAGCACGACCATGGCCCGCCAGGTTCCCTACGGTGCATTCAACTTTCTCGTCAACTTCGCCGGCTCGGAGGCCTTCGGCGGCTTCTCCGACGTCTCCGGCCTCGGCTCCGAGATCACGGTCGCCGAGTACCGCTACGGCAACGACCGCGAGAACCATGTCCGCAAGGTGCCGGGCGTGCACAAGGTCGCCGACGTCACGCTCAAGCGCGGGGTGATCGATTCCACGTCGGTCTGGCAGTGGATCACCGAGACCCGCACGACCGGCGTGCTGGCGCAGAAGGACGTGTCGATCACGCTGCTCGACGAGGCGCGCAACCCGGTGCAGACCTGGAAGCTGCGCAACGTGATCCCGATGAAGTACACCGGCCCGACGCTGGCCGCCAAGGGCGGCGGCGATGTCGCGATGGAGGAGTTGGTGCTGTCGGCCGAGGGCCTCGAGGTCGAAGCGGCCTGAATCGGATCGACGCGGAGCGCCCCATGTTCGGCCTGAGCTTCGTCGACGCGCCGCCGGTCGAGCCCGCGCACCCGGCGCGGGCCGACATCGCGCTGTTCGTCGGCTGGACCACGCGCCGCGCCGGCGTCGACCTGCCGCGCGGCATCGCCGACTGGCTGCGCGAGCGGGCGCTGGTGGCTGCAACGGACACCGACCCGCCGCTGCCGATCGACGGCTGGGACACCTTCGACGCGCTGTTCGACTGGCATGCACGGCCGCTGCGCGCCGGCGCCGCCCAGCGCGGCGACGATTACCTCGGCCTCGCCGTGCGCGACTTCTTTGCCAACGGCGGGCGCAAGTGCTATGTGCTGCGGCTCGGCGATCCCTGGCCGGTGCTGCCGCAGATCGCCGGCAGCCGGCGCGCCGTGGCGCTGGCGCAACTGCTGCCGCCGCCGCGCGACGCGCTGTGGCAGCGCGAGCACTGGCGCGGCATCGAGCAGGCCTGGGGCCTGGAGGACGTGAGCCTGGTGCTGGTGCCCGACCTGCCGGACCTGTTCGGTGCGCCGCGCGATCGGGTGCGCGGTGATGCGGCCGGGGAGCCGGCCGAGCCGGAGGTCTTCGTCGAATGCGGCATCAACCTCGTCGGCGACGACGCGGTGGCCGGCGTGCGCCGCGTTGCCGCGCCGCGGCTCGGCGACGAGGCCTTCGAGCAATGGAACGTGACCGTCGCGCAACTGCAGGAGCGGCTGGCGCGGCGCCGCCGCGACCTGATGCTGCTGCTGGCCGCGCCGCTGGCCACCCGCGATGCGCGCGCCGCGCGCGACCTGGCGCGGGCCGTCACCGTGCGCGGTAGCCAGCTGCAGATCGCGACGCCCTGGTTCGTGCCGACGCGCGAAGCGCGCACCCCCGAGGGCCTGCTGCCGCCCGACGGCGCGCTGGCCGGGCTGGTCGCGGCCACCGTGCTGGCCAAGGGGGCCGCGCGCACGGCGGCCGGCCGCGCGCCGCTCGGCGTGCTGGACGTGCACCCGACGCTGCCCGACGGCGCGCTGCGCACCGCCGACCTGCGGCCCGACGACGACGGCGCGCTGCTGCACCGCTTCGCCGTCTTCGGCCCCACCGCCGACGGCATCCGCCTGCTCAGCGACCGCAGCGCCAGCCGCATCGACGGCTGGCGCCATGCCGGTGTCGTGCGCCTGCTCGGCCAGCTGCTGCGCACCGCGCGCCAGGTCGGCGAGACGCTGGTGTTCGAACCCTCCGGCGAGGCGCTGTGGTCGCGCGTGCGCGGCCGCTTCGAGGATCTGCTGACGCGCTACTGGGAGGCCGGCGCGCTGCGCGGCGCGACGCCCGACCAGGCCTTCGGCGTGCAATGCGACCGCGGCACGACCAGCCAGAACGACATCGACCACGGCCGCGTCGTCGTCGTCATCGACTTCGTGCCGCAGCTCGCGATCGAGCGGCTGCGCGTCACGCTGGCGCTGGCCGAGGACGGCGGCGTGCAATGGACCGACAGCGCCGCGCTGGCGGAGGTGAGCCCGTGATCGGTGACCCGAGCCAAGCGACCGGCGCCCCGTTCGGCGTCTTCAACTTCCACGTCAGCTTCTCGAGCGACGCGGTCGAGGCCGGTGCCGGCGCCGAGTCGGCCGAGCTGTGCCAGGGCGCCTTCGCCGAGCTGACCGGGCTGGAGGCGACGATGGAGCCGCGCGTCGTGCGCGAGGGCGGGCGCAACTGGGGCGCGCACCAGCGGCCCGGGCCGGTCAGCTTCGCGACCGTCGTGCTCAAGCGCGGCATCACGCGCAGCCGCGACCTGTGGTGGTGGTTCGAGCTGCTCGGCAAGGGCAGCTACGCGGCGCGCATGAAGGCCGAGATCGAGCTGCGCGACGTGCGCGGCGAGCGCGTGATGGCCTGGAGCCTGCGCCGCGCGATGCCGGTCAAGTTCAAGACCGCGGATCTGAACGCGAAGGGCAGCGACATCGGCGTCGAGGAGTTGCACATCGTCCATGAAGGCCTGGAGCACGCGGCATGACACAAGAGATCGCTCGCGCTGAAGTGGTGATCGGCGACGGCCAGCCGATCCCGGTGCAGTTCAACCCGGCCTCGCTGCAGGTCGAGATCACCAACAGCATCAGCCAGCAGGGCGAGGCCGGCGCGACCCACCAGGTGTCGACGCAATCCAGCGCCAAGCTCGGCCTGGACCTGCTGTTCGACACCACCGCGACCGGCGAGGACGTGCGCAACCGCACCCGGCCGCTGCGCGCCGCGGTGCGTGCGCCGACCGACGCCTCGGGCGGCGCCGCGCCGAGCGATGCCAGCGCCGCCTTCGTGCCGCCCCGCGTGAGCTTTCAGTGGGGCACCTTCCTGTTCGCCGGCATCGCCGAGTCCTTCCGCGAGACGCTGGACTTCTTCTCGTCCGAAGGCGTGCCGCTGCGCGCGCAGATCGCGATCAGCCTGAAGGAACAGCCCAACGAGTTCACCGCCTTCGAGCGGCCGTCCGGCGGCCAGGCGCTGGAGACGCCGGCGGCCGGCGGCGCGGCCGGCGTCGCGGCGCGCGGTGGCGACCGGCGCGCCGCGCGCGCGATCGCCGGCGCCAACGGCGAGGCGAGCCTGCGCTTTGCGGGCGGCGCGACGCTCGGCGTGCCGCGGCCGGGCGGGCTGCTCGGCGGGTTGTCGCGAGGGGTCGGCGCCGGCGTGCAGCAGGCCTTCGCGAACCTCGGCGGCGCGCCGCGCAGCGCGCCGCCGAACCGCTTCGACGCACAGCGTCTCGCGCCCAAGCCCGCGCCGTCGGCGCCGCTGGCCACCGACCGCGGCGCCGGCTTCGGCGTCGACGGCCGCGCGCTGCCGCGCGCCGGCTCGGGGCTGCGTTCGGACGTGGGCCAGGGCCTGCCGCTGTCGTCGCGGCTGCGCTTCGGCGAGTGAGGCAGGAGACCCCCATGGCCGTGACCATCGACGAGATCGAGATCGAGCTGCCCAGCGCCGAGTCCACGCCGCCGGCGGCTGCGGCGCCGGCCGGGGCCGGCGCGGCGAGCTGGAACGCCGCCTTGGCGCAGCGCCTTGCCGATGAACTGCGCATCGCGGCGGAGCGCGCCGCGCGCATCGTGGCCGACTGACGCACGCCGGAACCTGCCATGACCGTCGCCGAACAGGAACGTCCGCTGTCGGTGCGCGCCGCCTACTCGGCGCGGCCGACGGTGCGGGTCGACGGCGCCGCGCTGCGCCTCGTCAACGAGAGTGTGCGCACCTGCGTCGTCGCCGAGGCCGAGGGCGGCCTGAGCACGCTGACGCTGGGGCTGTCGAACTGGGGCGTGACCGACGGCGGCATCGGCCTGCTGTTCGACGCCGGCGGCGCGATCGCGATCGGCTCGCGCCTCACGGTGCAGATGGGCGACCGCGAGGCGCCCGCCGAGGTGTTCCGCGGTGAAGTCCACGCGATCGAGGCGCGCGCCTCGGTCGGCGCACCGCCCGAGCTCGTCGTGCTGGCCGAGGACGCGCTGTTCGCCGCGCGCATGGCGCGGCGCAGCGCGGTCTATGCCGACCAGTCGCTCGACGACATCGTGCGCGCCGTCGCCGGCCGGCTCGGCCTGCGTGTCGGCGCCACCGATCTGCCGGGCGGCAGCGCGACCCACGCCCAGCTCAACGAGAGCGACCTCGCCTTCCTGCGCCGCCTGCTGGCGCGCCACGACGCTGACCTGCAGGTGGTCGGCGACGAGCTGCAGGCCGCACCGGCCGCCGCGGCCGCCCGCGGCGAGATCGAGATGACGCTGTACAGCCAGCTGCAGCAGGTGCGCGTGATCGCCGATGTCGCGCAGCAGTGCACCGAGGTCACGGCCGGCGGCTTCGACGTCGAGGCCGGGCGGGCCTTCAGCGCGTCGAGCCGCGGCGCCCACCTCGGCCCCGGCAGCGGCCGCTCGGGCGCGGCCCTGCTGCAGCCGCTGGCCGAGCGCAGCGAGCACCTGATGCCGCTGGCCTGCCGCGACGAGGCCGAGGCCCGCGCGCTCGCCGATGCCGCCTTCGACCAGCGTGCGCGCCGCTTCGTGCGCCTGCACGGCCGCAGCGAGGGCAACGCCGCGCTGCGCGTCGGCAGCACGCTGCGCATCGGCGGCCTCGGGCGGCGCTTCGACAACCGCTACGCGGTGGTCGAGGCGCGCCATGCCTTCGACACCACCGAGGGTTACCGCACCGAGTTCGTGGCGCAATGCGCCTACTTGGCGGAGCCCTGAGATGGACCGCGCGCCCGCCTCGATGACGAACCAGCCGCTGCCGCCGGTGCTCGGCCCCGCCTGGCTCGGCGGCCTGCACCTCGCGCAGGTGGTCGACATCGTCGACCCGCAGCACCTCGCGCGGGTGCAGGTCCGGCTGCACGCGGCCGATGGCGTCGCCGGGCAGGACGCACCGCTGTGGGCCGGGCTCGTCAGCCCCTTCGCCGGCAACGACCGCGGCGCCTTCTGGGTGCCCGATGTCGGCGACCTGGTCGTCGTCGCCTTCGTGCAGGGCGACGCGCGCCACGCGCTGGTGCTCGGTGGCCTCTGGCATGGCCAGGCCGCACCGCCCGAACGCATGGACGGCGCCGGCCGCAACTTCCTGAAGGTGATCCGCTCGCGCAACGGCGTGAAGATCACCTTCGACGACCAGGACGGCCGCGAGACGCTGCGGCTCGAGACCCCCGGCGGCCAGAAGCTCACGCTCAGCGACGGCCCGCCGGTCTGCGAGGTGGTGGATGCGAGCGGCAACAGCGTGAAGACCGAGGCCTCGGGCATCACCGTCACCGCCTCGGCCAAGGTTACCGTCAACGCGCCGCTGGTCGAGGTCAACGCGGGCAGCGTGACGGTCAACGCCGGGCTGTCGCGCTTTTCCGGCGTCGTGCAGTGCGACACGCTGATCAGCAACGCGGTGATCTCGGCCTCGTACACGCCGGGCGCCGGCAACATCTGGTGAGCGGCATGGGCGCCTTCGACACCCCCGTCCATGAGCGTCACGCCGTCGGGCTGCGCGGGCTGGCGGCCGCGGCGCCGGCGCTGTTGGTCGATGTCGAGGCCGAGGATTTCGTCGCCGCGCTGGTTGCCGCCTTGAAGAGCGCCCGCTGGCCGCGCTTCGGCTGGCCCGAGGGCCTGCCGCTCGCGGCGCTGTCGGCGCAGGCCGCGCCGCGCGCGCTGTTCCAGCCGATCCACCGCCGCTTCAACCTGCTGGTGCTCGACACGCACTGCGCGGCTTTCGGCACGCCGCGGCTGGACCCGCGCAAGATCGACTCGGCCGGCTTCGTCGTGCGCCGCTGGGCCGGGCCCGACGCGAGCGGTGCGATGCCCGACGCCGACGCGCTGGCCGATCCGCGCCACTGGCTGCTCGCGCAACCCGAAGGCTGGCGCCGCGCCACCGACGCGCGCGATCTCGACGCCGACCCGGACCCGGCGCGCCGTCCCCTGGCGCGCACCGGCAACGCCGCGGTCGATGCCGAACTGCGGGCCCGCGCCCGGCCGGCGCTCGCGGAAGCCGCCCACCCGCTCTACCCGCTGCCGCCCGAGGTGGCCGAGCACAGCGGCCGCACGCTGCTCTACGGCCTGCTGCCGACCGGCGACGCGCAACCGCGGCGGGCTGCGAAGGCGGTCGACTACGCGGCGGTGCGCGCCCCCGGCGCGGCGCGCGACGAGTTCGTGGCCCACCTGTCGCCCTACCTGCGTCGCACGGCGGGCGTGCGGCTGCTGCCCGAGCGCCAGGGCCGCTTCGATGCCCGCTGGCTGGACGCCGAGGCCGAGCCGCTCGTCGATGCCGACGAGCCCGACTCGACGCAGGCTCAGCGCCAGCGCGCGCAGTTCACCGCCTTCATCCGCCAGCTCGCGCTCGAGTTCGACCTGACCGGCGAGCGCGCCGCGCCGCTGCGCGCGCTGCTCGACGAAGTGCCGCTTGCGCACCGGCGCCACGGCGCGCCGGGCTTGGCAGGCTTCGGCGGCCTCGGCCTGAGTTGGCGCGAGCCGGTGTCGGCGGCCGCCTTCCTCGTTGGCTGCGCGCGCGTCGTCACCGAGCGCGATGCGCCGGCCGTCACGATCCCCGACGAGTTCGGCCCGGTGCCCGCTGGCTGGACCGAGCGCTTCGCCGACGCGGCCTTGACGCTGCTCGACGCCCGCAGCGCCGAGGCACGCACGCTCGAAGGCCGCTACGACGACGCCGACGCGCTGTACGCGATCCGCGCCTTCGTCCGCGTCAAGGGCGAGGCGCCGGGCTGCCCGCCGCGGCTGGTGTGGAGCGCGATGACGCCGCTGTACCGCATCGCGCCCTGGTATGCGTCCACCGGCGTGCCGCAGGCGCGCATCGCGCTGCCGCCGATCGACGCCGCCTCGCTGCGCGCGATGAAGCCCAACGTCGCCTTCGAGCTGCCGCCCTCGCTGCACAAGCTGCTGGCGCTCAACTCGCCGAAGGCGCTGCTCGGCGGCTCGGCCCAGCCGGGCAGCGACATCGGCATCGGCTGGCTGTGCTCGTTCAGCATCCCGATCATCACGATCTGCGCCTTCATCGCGCTCAACGTCATCCTGGTGCTGCTGGACTTCGTGTTCCGCTGGATGCCGTTCGTGAAGATCTGCCTGCCGGTGCCGCGAAGGAAGTGACGATGGCGCGCGACCCGTCCCTCGCTGCACCGATCGGCTGGCCGCTGCTGGCCGGGCCCGACGACGCCGGCCAGTGGCACTGGCCCGGCCTCGCGCGCAGCGTCGCCGACGGGCTGCGCGCGCTGCTGTCGGTGCGGCCCGGCGAACTGCTGATGCACCCGGACTACGGCGCCGGGCTGCAGGACTTCCTGCACGAGCCGAACACGCTCGCGGTGCGCGCGCGCATCCGCCAGCGCATCGAGGCCGCGGTCGCGCGCTGGGAGCCGCGCGCCGAGCTCGACCGCGTCGACGTCGCCGAGGCCGACGACGACCCGGCCGCGGTGCGCGTCGAGGTCCATTACCGGCTGCGCCGCGACGGCGAGCCGCAGCGGCTCGCGCTTTCGCTGAGCCTGGGAGGCTGAGGTGCCGCTGCCCGTCCCCCACCTCGACGACCGCCGCTACGACGACCTGGTCGCCGAGCTGCTCGCGCGCGTGCCGGCGCACACGCCGGAGTGGACGAACCCGCGCACCGGCGACCCGGGCGTCACGCTGATCGAGCTGTTCGCCTGGCTGGCCGACACGGTGCTGTACCGCGCCAACCAGGTGCCCGAGCGCCAGCGCCGCGTGTTCCTGAACCTGCTCGGCCTCGGGCTGAAGCCAGCGCGGCCGGCGCGCGGCCTGGTCGCGCTGCTGCCGGCGCCGGAGCAGCGCGACGCGCTCGACCTGCGCGCGCGCGCCCGCGTCGAGCGGCCGCTGCCCTTCGAGACGCTGCAGGAGATCGCGCTCGCGCCGGTCAGCGGCGAGGTCTACCTGAAGCGCCGCGTCGGCGCCGACAGCCACCCCGCGCTCGCCGAGACCATCGCCCAGCTCGGCCAGCTCTACGGCGGCCGCGCGCTCGACACCTACGAGACCACGCCGCTGTACGCCGACGGGCTGGCGGTGCCGGGCGGCGTCGACATCGTCGGCCAGAGCGTCGACCGCAGCGTCTGGATCGCGCTGCTCGCGCCCAAGGCCGCGCGCGGCGAGGACGCGGCCGCGCTGCGCCAGCGCGCGCGCGAGCTGCTCGCCGCCGACGAGGACGGCGTGCCGCGCCCGATCAACGTCGGCGTGATCCCGGCGCTGACGCTGGCCGACGATCAGCCGCTCGCCAGCGAGCGCGAGCGCATCGGCGCCGACTGGGAGATCTCGGTCGAGGGCGCGCGCGCCACCGACTACCACTCGCTCGAGGTGCTGCACGACAGCAGCGAGGGGCTGAAGCGCGAGGGCGTGTTCCGCCTCGTGCCGCCCGGTGCGGCGCTGATCGGCGTCGGTCCGTCGGCGCGCGGCGTCGACGCGCTGTCGGGCGTCGACGACGAGCCGCCGCGGCTCGACGACCCGGAGCGCCAGCAGCGCCTGGTCGCCTGGCTGCGGCTGCGCGCGGCGGCGGGCGTGCAGCAGCTGCGCCTCGCCTGGGTCGGGCTGCATGCGGTGCAGCTCGTGCAGCATGTCGGCCATGCCGGGCTGGTGGTGGCGCAGACCGCCGGCGTGCCGGGCGAGCAGGTCGCGCTGCCCTTCGGCGACATCGACCCGGTCTCGCTCGCGGTGCAGATCGCCGAGCCCGGCGAGGACTACCGCGACTGGCGGCGCGTCGACGACCTCGCGCTCGTCTCGCACCGCGCCGACGCGGCGCGCGACGCGCGCGCCTACGAACTCGACCCGCAATCGGGGCTGCTGCGCTTCGGCGACGGCGTGCGCGGCCGCGTGCCGGCGCCGGGCTCGCGCGTCAAGCTGGTCGACGCGCGCAGCGGCGGCGGGCGCGCCGGCAACCTGCCCGCCGGCACGCTGCGCGAGCTGGTCGCCACACCGCAGCGCGAGCGCGCGCCGCTGGCCAAGCTCAAGCTGCTGCAGCCGACCGCGACGCGCGGCGGCGAGGACGCCGAGACGGTCGAGGCTGCCGAGGCGCGCATCCCCGGCCACCTGCGCCACCGCGAGCGCGCGGTCACCGCCGACGACTACCGCGTGCTTGCGCTCGAGACCCCGGCCGTCGACGTCGCCCGTGTCGAGGTGCTGCCGCGCTTCGTGCCGCGCACACGCGCCTTCGGCGTGCCGGGCGTCGTGACGGTGATGGTGCTGCCGGGCACGCTCGACGGCGCGGTCGGCAGTGCGCCCAACCCGCGCGCCGACCGGCCGCTGATCGAGGCCGTGCACGCCCAGCTCGACGCGCGCCGGCCGCTCGCGACCGAGCTCTACGTGATCGGCTGCGAGTACCTGCCGGTCGCGGTGTCGGTCGCGGTCGGGCTGCGCGACGAGGCACCGAGGGATGCGACGCTGGCCGCGGTGCGCAGCGCGATCCGCCGGCTGCTGTGGCCGCTGGCGCCGGGCGGCTTCGACGGCCGCGGCTGGGCGCTCGGCCGCGCGCTGGCCGACCGCGAGCTCGAGGTCGAGGCCGCCCGCGTGAGCGGCGTCGCGACGGTCGCCGGCGTCAACCTGTTCGTGCGCGACGAGGCCGGCGCCTGGACGCTCGCGCCGCGCAACGCGGCCGGGCTGCAGCCCGTTGCGCTGGCGCCATGGCAGCTGCCCGAGCTGATGCAGGTCGTCGCCGAGGTCGGCAACGCGGCGCCGACGCGCGTCGACGCGCCGGCCGACGAACCCGGTGGCCGCGGCACGCGCGTCGCGGTGCCGGTCATCACCACCGTCTGCTGACCATGGACAGCAACGGCCAGCGCTTCTGGATGTGGTCGCGGCCCGGCGACTGGCGCGGACTCGACGGCTGCGTGATGGCGCCGCCGCCGCACGACGCCGCGACGCCGCGCCTCGCGCTCGCGCCCGAGCGACCGGCGCCGCCGGTGCGGCCCGGCGTGGAGCGTGCGCTGGCCGCCGAGACCGAGCTCGCCCGGCTGCCGGTGCTGCGCGACCGGCTCGGCACGCATGCGCGCTGGGACGTGTCGACGAACACGCTGATGGGCTATGGCGCCTTCGACGGCGAGGTGCCGCGCTACGCGACCTCGGCGTCCGGCGCGCCGCTCGACATGGCGCTCGACGCCGACGACGTGCTGCTGCTCGGCTTTGCCGATCGCATCGAGCTCGTCGACCTGCGCGAGCGCTTCGCGCCGGTCCGGCTCGCCTTGCCGGTCGTGGACGGGGGCGGGCCGTTCCAGCCGCAGGCGATCGCCTGCGATGCCCAGGGCGGCCGCTGGGCGCTCGACCGCGTGCAGCGCCGCGTCGCATGCATTGCCGGCACGCCCTGGCCCGAACGCGGCGAGGTCGTCTACGACCCCGGCACGTTCCGACCGTCGCCCGAGAACCCGGATGCGCCGCGCGTCGAGCTGCTGCCGACCGCGCTGCCGGCGACGCTGCGGCCGGTCGCGCTCGCGGCCAGTGCCGGCGGGCGGCTCGCCGTCGCGGGCTGGGGTGGCGACGGCGCGCTGACGCTGCTGCTGCTCGACGCCGCCGGTGCGGCCACCGCCGAGGTGCCGCTCGACGGCGCGGCCTACGCGCATGCGCTGGCCTGGATCGACGAGGCCACGGTCGCGCTGCGCGTCGCCGACCTCGGCGAGGCGCTGGCCTACGCGCCCGATGCCTTCCGCGCCGACGATGCCGACGGCGCGCTGCAACCGCTCGGCCGCCGCTACCCGAGCGCCGATACGGCGCCCGGCCGCTTCGTCGCCGCGACGCCGCGCGGCGGCCAGCCGCCCTGGCTGCCGCTGCCGCCGAGCAGCGGCGAGGCCGCGACGCTGGCCGACGCCGCCGGCCTGCGCCACAGCCGCCCGCTGGTGCCGCTGGCCTGGCGCGCGGTCGTCGGCGAAGGCCGGGCGCGCGGCCGCGCGATCGACAGCGGCGAGCTCGACACCGTCTGGCACCGCCTGTGCGTCGAAGCCGTGATCCCGCCCGGCTGCGGTGTCGTCGTTGAGCTGGCCGCCGACGACGAGCCCGACGTGCCTGGGGCGTGGTTCCCGCATTGGTTCGGCGACGCCGCGGCGATGCCTGCGTCCCTGCCCGCCGACACGCCGCGCGCCGCGTGGCTGTCGACCGCCACCGAGCTGCCGCACCGTGCCGGCCTGCTGGGCTGCGCGCCGCAGCGCCAGCGCGCCGGGCTGTTCAGCGTGCTGGTGCAGCGCGCCGGCCGCCAGCGCCGCGACCTGCGCGGCCGCCGGCTGTGGCTGCGGCTGACGCTGATGGGCCATGGCGGCGCGACGCCCGAGATCGCCGCGGTGCGGGCCTGGGGCCAGCGCTTCTCGCCGCTGCGCCAGTACCTGCCCGAGCTCTACCGCGACGAAGCGGTCTATGACCGCGAGGCCACCGGCCACGCGACCCCGCACGATTTCCTCGCGCGCTACAGCGAGCTGTTCGAGGGCGTGCTGACGCCGATCGAGGACGCGATCGCCGACGCGCGCGTGCTCACCGATCCGGCCGCCACGCCCGAGGGCTGGCTGGACTGGCTCGCCGCCTGGACCGGCGAGCGCTTCCCGGCCCGCCTGCCGCGCGAGCGCCGGCGCGACTGGCTGCGCCGCGCGCCCGACCTGCGCCGGCTGCGCGGCAGCGTCGACGGGCTCGCGCTCGCGCTCGACATCGCCACTGCCGGCGCGGTGAGCGCCGGCCGCGTGATCGTGTTCGAGGACTTCCGCCTGCGCCGCACGCTCGCGACGCTGCTCGGCATCGAGCTCGGCCGCGACGACGACCCGCTGCTGCCGGGGCTGGTGGTCTCCGGCAACTCCTATGTCGGCGACACGCTGATCCTCGGCGACGCGGCCGAGGACGGCGGCCTCACCGAGACGCAACGCGAGTTCCTGGCGCTGTTCGGGCTGGGGACCGATGCTGCGGCCGATCAGGCCACGCTGGCCACCGTCTACGAGCGCACCGCGCACCGCGCGACCGTGCTGGTCCACGAGGGGCTGGACGAGGACCTGCAGGCGCTGATCGCGAGCGTCGCCGCCGAGCTGGCGCCGGCCCATGTGCTGCTCTCCGTGCGCGCGGTGCGCGAGCCCTTCCTGGTCGGCATCGCCTCGCTGGTCGGCATCGACAGCTACCTGCGCGCCGCCGAGCCGCCACGGACGGCGCGCATCGCGCGCAGCGACATCGGCCGCGGCGACCGCCTGCAAGGCGGCGGCGCCTTCGACTGGCGGCTGGAGGACGGCGTGCCCGGCGCCTGGTCCGACAGCGTGCCGACGGCGGTGCTGTCGGCGCCTGCTGAAGTCTCCCCCGGCCAGCCCGTGCCGCTGGACGGCAGCGCCTCCGTGCCACCTGCGGCCGGCGCGATCGCGCGCTGGCGCTACACCCGATTGCCCTGACGACCCAAGGAGACCGCCATGCCCCGCCTCGAGATCAACACCCCGTTCGAGACCGACCAGCCCCGCATCACCGTCGAGGTCGATGCCAATGCGCCGCTGGCGCGCGGCCGCCACAACTACCAGCTCGAGGTGGTCGACGACTCGGGCAACGTCTCGGCGCCCGACCGCGTCGTCGTCATCGTCGCCGACCGCACGCGGCCGACCGCCGTGCTGACCGGGCCGCGCATCGTCGACGTCGGCCGCTCCTTCGACCTGAGCGGCGAGCAGTCCTTCGACATCGGCGGCGTGGTGCGCACCTGGCGCTTCACCTACCTCGGCCCCGAGATCATCACCTGAGCCCCGGAGCCCGCCATGCCCGTGCTCGCGATCCGCCAGCCGATCGAGCAGCGCGAACCGGTGCTGCGGGTCGAGAACCGGCTCGCCGTCGGCGCGCACCGCTTCGCGCTGGTCGTCACCAACGACCGCGGCATCGAGAGCGAGCCCGACGAGTTCGTCGTCACCGTCACGCGGCTGGTGATCCGCGACCCCGTGATCCCCGTCGTCGATCCGCTGCGAGGAGAGCTCCGTGACCCCATCCGCTGACTTCGATTTCGCCGCCGTCGACCCGCTGCCGGGCCAGCTGCGGCCCGACCGGCCGTACTACGACACCGGCGTGCTGCTCGACCGCGAGGACTTCGCCGACGAGCAGGGCTACCACCGCGGCCGGCTCGCGCGCGGCCTGGGCTACCTCGGCGGCAGCGGCACGCTCGTCGGGCTGAAGGCGGTGGCGCGGCGCGACGGCGGCGTGCTCGAACTGAGCGTCGGCGGCGGCCTCGCGCTCGACCGCCATGGCCGGCTGATCGAGGTGCCGCGGCCCTGGTGCCTGCGGCTCGAACGCTGGGCCGCCGCGCAGAGCGCCGATGCATTGCGCGCTGCGAGCGGCCCGCAGGGCGTGGTGGCGGACCTCTACGTCGCCTTCCAGGCCGCCGGGCGCGGCCGCACGCCGGCCTTCGCGCAGGGCGCCTTCGACGCGACCGACGCGCTGGTGCCTTCGCGCGTGCGCGACGCCTTCCGCTTCTCGCTCGCGCTGCGCCCCGAGGCCGCGCCCGATCCGGCCGACCCGGCCCACCTGCCGCGCATGCGCTTCGCCGCGCTGCGCGCGCTGGCGCCGGCCGAGCGCGTCGACGCGATGCGCCAGGCCCTGCTCGACGGCTGGGACGAGCGGCTCGCGCGCCCGAACGGCGAGGCGCTCGCGCCGCTGCAGGAACACGGCCCGGGCACTGATCCGGCCTCGGTCTTCCTCGCCCGCGTGCGCTTGCCGCTGACCGGCGCCGAGATCGACGGCCGGCCCGAGATCGACTTCGCGGCCTTCGGCGACCCCTTCATCGCCAACGAGCCGCGCGCCTTCGTCGTGCCCACTGATCTGTTGTCGCAGGTGTTCGGCGCCTGAGGAGAACCCCATGGACCTGCTCACCAAGCGCTTCGTCATCTCCCCCGAGCAGGCGCGCGATCTGCGCGAGGCCAACCTGCTGGTCGAGGAATCCCACCGCGTGCGGCCGCGCTACTTCGACGGCAAGTTCCTCGCGGCGCGCGACCTGACGCGCGACCAGGCCTATGTGCTGGCGCGCCAGGCCGCCTATGCGCGCGCGCTCGGGCCGGGCGTCGTCGAAGGGCTGCAGGTGCGCGCCGGCGCGGTGGCCAGCGACCTCGAGGTCGACGGCGGCTTCGGCTACACGCCGGCCGGCGAGCTGGTCTCGCTGCGCGGCGGCGTGCGCGTGTCGCTGGCGCAGCTGTTCAGGCTGCAGACGCTTGCGGTGCAGTTGCAGCAGCTGAAGCTGCCGCGGCCGCCGCTGCGCAACCGCACCGGGCTCTTCGTGCTCGGGCTGCGCGCGCTGGAGTTCGAGGCGAATCCGGTGGCCGCCTACCCGACCCGCCTGGATGGGCCGCGCCAGGTCGAGGAGGGCGACATCGTCGAGGCCAGCGCGCTGACGCTGAGCTTCGTCAGCGACGCCGCGCCCGAGCGCATGGACCGGCTGCGCGGCGAACTGGCGCGCGATGCCTTCGTCGCCCGCCAGCTGCCGCCGCTGCCGGCCGAGGTGCTGCCGCTCGCGCTGGTGGCGATCGCCGGCGACATGGTGCGCTGGGTCGACACCCACCTCGTGCGCCGCGTCGCCGGCCAGGCGCAGGCGGACACGCTGGGCTTCGGCTTCGCGCCGCGGCTGCTGCGCGAGGCGCACCTGGCGCAGTACCGCGCCCAGCTCGCCGAACTCGGCCAGCGCGGCCTGCCGGCGCGGCCCAGCGCCGCGTCCTGGTTCGGCGCGCTGCCGGCGGCCGGGCCGATGCCGGCCAGCGCCGTCAACCCGGCCGACTTCAGCCAGAGCTGGTTCCCGCCCGGCATCGATGCCGAGCTCGCGCTGGTGCCCGAGGACGAGATCGCCGCGCTGGTCGAGGAATCGCTGGTCCTGCCGCCGCTGGACCTGACGCTGCCGCCCGAGGCGCTGGCCGCGAGCCCGGTGGCGATCCTGCTGCCGGTGGCGCGCGAGTCGCTCGCGCGCGCCGCGCAGCGGCTCGAGCAGCGCTTCGAGCGCACGCTGGTTTCTCCAGCGCCGCGGCTGGGCGCCAAGCTGCCGCTGGCCGCGATCCGCGACCTGGCCGCGACCCGGCTGACGCTGCCGCCGCTGACGCTGCCGCCGCGCACCGTGGACGGCGTCGACGCGGTCTGGGCCGAGCTGCTCGCGGCGCGCAGCGAGCTGTGGTTCATGCGCCGCCGCCAGCTCGCGCTGCGGCCGCAGATCGAGGGCACGCCGGTGGCGATCGTCGCGCCGGCCCACCGGCTGCGCGACCTGCTGAACCTCCGCCTGGTCGGCGATCTCGGCACGCGCGCGAACGCGGTGCTGGAGAACGCCGACGTCGGCGCGCGCGCCGACCTGTCGCGCCTGCTCGCGTCGGAGCGCTTCGCATCGCCGCTGCTCGCCAGCGCGGCGATCGCCTCGCTCGAAGGGCGGCGCGAGGTGAGCGAGGCCGATGTCGCGGCCGTGGCCGAGCGCCTGGCCGCGCCGGGGGTCGGCGAGGGCCTGGCGCGGCTCGAGGCCGAGCGGCCCGACCTGGTCGCCGACGAGACCGCGCTGCGGCGCCTGGCCAGCAGCGACCGGCTGCTCGAGCTCGACCGCGCGCTCGCCACGTCCGACCGCTTCGAGGCCACGCGCGTCGCCACCGAACTGCGCGTGCCCTCGCGCGGCGCGATCAATTTCGACCGCGTGCTGAACCCGCGCTAGGGCCTGTTCACACCCCAGGAGCCTGCCATGCGCATCCGTTCGCCCCAGGACCGCCCGCTCGCGCTCGGCGCGACCGAGATCGCGGTGCAGGTGCAGCCGCGGCCGGCCGGCCGCGTCGACGCCGGGCCGCAGCGGCGCATGAACGCGTTCGCCGGCCGCGCGCTGACTGCGCCCCTGCTGAGCGCCGAGCAGGACCACCGCGCACGCCGCGTCGCGCTGCTGTGGCGCGCGCTGTCGGCCGGTGTGGTCGACGGTCTCGCGTTGGCCTTCGACGAGGCCACGCTGGCGCCGATCGCCACGGCGGCCGATCCGCCACCCGCCGCCGGACTGGACCTCGCGCCGGCGCGGCCGATGCAGCTGGAGCCCGGCGTCGCGCTCGACGCGGCGGGCGAGGAGGTGGTCGTGCCCAGCGCGGTCGGCTTCGACGCGCTGGCGCTGCCGCTGGTCGCGCCGAACTGGCTGCTCGACGGCGAGGCGCCGCCGCCGGCCGGCGTGTCCGACGGCTCGCGGCTCGACAGCCGCCGCGTCGGCCGCGCGCTGCGCTCCGAGCTGGCCGCCGGTCGCGCGCTGCCGCGCGCCGGCCTGGTGCTGCTGCAGGCCATCGAGACCCACCGCGTCGATGGCACCGATCCTTTCGACCAATGCGAGCGCGACCTCGACGCCGAGGCCTTCGAGGACCAGCAGCGCCAGGACGGCGGCCGCCTGCTGTTCTACGCCTGGCCCGACGAGTGGCTGCCGCTGTGGGCGCCCGATGTCGCGTGGCGCAACCGCCTCGCGCATGCGCTGTTCGACCGCGAGGCCGCGCTCGGCGACGCGCGCTCGCTGCCGTGGCTGGCCTTCGGCGTGCCGCTCGCGCTCGTGGCCTTCAACGCCGGGTGGCAGCCGCTGTTCGCCGACCGTGCCGCGGTCGTGCGCGCCGGCGGCCGGCCGCGCGAGGCTGATCCGCTGCGCCGCCGCGGCAGCGGCGACCGCTTCCTGTGGCAGGCGCGCATCGAGCAACTCACCGAGCACCTGGCCGAGTCGCGCGCTGCCGGCGCCGACATCGCCGCGCTGGCGACCGAGCTGCGCCGCCTGCCGCCGGCCGGGCTGCTGCCGGCCGACGCGATGGACGTGCGAGCGCGCGTGCAGCGCTTCTTCCCGCCGGCGATCGATGTCGTCGCGACGCCGGTGCCGCTGGAGCAGCTCGACCTGGTGCTGGAGGAATCGGCGGGCTTGGCACCCATCGACCTGGCACTGCGCGAACGGCTGCAGGTCCATGTGCCGGTGCCGCAGGCGCTCTACGACCCGGACCTGCTGGTCGTCGAGCGCGCCGACGCGAGCGGCGAGATCGGCCAGACGCTGGCGCGCTTCGTCGAGGCGCGCGGCGACTGGCTGCGCCGCCGCCAGGCCCTGCGCGGCAAGGAGCATGCGCTGCGCGCCGCGCTCGACGGCGCGGCGACCCCGTCGCCGCCCGCGATGGCCGACGACCCCTTGCGCCTCGAGGACGAGGCGCCCGGGCTCGCCGCCGACGCGCCGCCGCCCGCCGGGCTGCTGCACCGCTCGGCGCGCGCCGACGGCATGCACCAGCACTTCGTCGACGGCATCGCCGACGCGCTGGTCGCCGGGGCCGAGGACCGGCTCTACGCCTGGGTGCTGATCGACCGCGAGCAGCCGCCGCAGCAGCTGATGCTGCAGTTCCACACCGCCGCCGGCGGCTGGGAGCACCGCGCCTATTGGGGCGCGAGCCGGATCGCCTGGGGCAGCGAGGGCACGGCCTCGCGGCTGCAGCAATCGGCCGAGCTGCCGGCGCCGCGCTGGACGCGCGTGTCGGTGCCGGCCGCGGCGCTGGGGCTGGCGGACCGGTCCATCGACGGCATCGCGTTCACGCTCTACGGCGGACGCGCCTGCTTCGGGCCGGCCGGGCTGCTGCGCGGCACCGCCGAGTCGCCCTGGCTGACCGCCGCGCGGCTGGCCACCGGCCGCCAGCACGGCGACGGCGAGGGCTGGGACCTGGTGGCCGACGCCGACCGCGACGCGCCCTTCGAGGCGGCGTTCGGCACGACCAGCGGCGCGACCGCCAACAACGCGGGCCGCGAGGCCAGCGAGCTCGCGACGCTGCGCGCCGACGCCGACATCGCCGCGCTGCGCATCGACCCGCCGGGCCAGGGCCGCGCCGACGCGCGCACGCTCGCGCAACTGATCGCCGAGCGCGGCCTGCGCGCGCTGGTGCAGGATCTCGCCGGCCGGCTCGACGAGGCCGACGACGCGATCAACCTCGGCTACCTGCGCGTGCAGACCGACCTGTACCGGCTGCGCCAGTCGGTGCTGAAGCAGACCCAGGCGACGCGCTTCGCGGTGTCGCCGGCGCTGACGCAGATCGCCGACCTCGACAACGCCAGCGCCACACGCGAACAGCTCGCGGACTTCTACGCCGCGGTGAAGAGCGGCCAGACCCAGGTGCAGCGCGACGAACCGGCGCCGGTGTTCGGCACGCGGGCGACCGTGCTCGCGGCCGCTGCCGCCGTGGCGCCGACGCCCGCGCCGATGTTCACCGCGCGGCTGCTGTCGCGCGACGTCTCGTTCGCCGCCGCGGCCGCCGCGCCGCCGCCGGCGCCGGCACTGAGCGGCGTCCTCGGCACACGGCTGGCGCGCGAGGCGCTGAACCTCGCCGCGCTGCGCGAGCTCGACATCAAGGTGGCGCCGTCGCCCTCGGTGACCGACGCCGACGCGATCACCGGCAAGGCCGAGATCCGCACCAGCTCGATCGCCGCGCGCATGGAGCGTCCGCGCTCGGTCGAGGCCAAGGACTTCACCGTCGCGACGCGCTTCGACATCGTCGGCAAGCTGGCGGCGCTCGGGCTCGACATGGACGAGCTGGAGGTCACCGGCCTCGCGGTCGCGGACGGCAGCGACGCGGAGCGCTTCGACGCCGTCGGCCAGCCGCGCCGCACGGGGGTGACCAAGCTCGGCGCGCTGCGCGACGCCCGCTACGCCGGCGTGCTCAGCGACCCCGACCCGCAGGACACGAAGCGCGACGAGTCGGCCTATTTCCTCGGCGGCGTGGACCTGTCGGACCACACGATCGCGCTGCTGCGCCGCGCCGAGGGCGTGGTGCGCCGCTACCGCGACGCCTGGGAGCGCTGCCGCAAGGCGCTGGTCGCCATCGAGCCGCTGCTCGGGCAGGCGCAGGCGCGGCTGGCGGTCGCCGCGCGCGAGCTGGCCGAAGCGCGCCAGGACGTCGCCACCGCCCGCGCGCTGCTCGCCGAGGAACAGCGCCGCGCCGACGCGCTGAACGCCGCGCGCGACCGCGTGATCGCCGAGCAGGTGCGCTTCCTCGCCTTTGCGCGGCCGCGTCTTGCGCGGCGGAGCATCGCGCTGCCGTCGCGGCCGCTGGACTCCGCGCTCGAACCCGACGCGGTGCCGGCCTGCCTGGCCGACCATGGCGCGGCACCGGCCGAGTTGCAGGCCATGCTCGCGGTGCTGCGGCAGGCGCCGCTCGACTGGTTCCCCGCGATCCGGCGCCAGCTGCCGCTGCTGGTCGACCGGCTCGAGCTGGCCGACGGGCTGATCGCGTCGCTGCGTGCACCGGCGCTGTCGTTCACCAGCGCGACAGTGGCCGCACCGTTGGCGCAGGTCGCGTTCGCGGCGAGCTCGGCGCAGTTCGCCGTGGCCTCGCAGGCCCGGCTCGCGGCGCTGCCGCAGGCGCAGGCGGCGCTCGGCGGCGGTGTGGGGCTGGTCGCCAAGCTGGCGCTGATCGGCCGTGCCGCGTCGCTGCACGACCTGCTCGCCGGCGCGCTGGCGCAGACCGCGCTGCAGCGCCGCGCGGCCGAGGAGTTCGAGCGCATCGAGGCCGTCGCGTCCTGCCTGCACGCGCGGCTGTCCGGCGTGCGCGCGGCGCTGCGGCTCGAATGGGCCGAGCAGTTCAGCCAGTTCGACGCCGCGCGCGGTGCGCTCGACCTCGGCGACCTGACCACGCTGCCGCGCTTCGGCGAGCTGCCGGCCGAGCAGCGCGAGGACCTGCGCGAACTCGCGGCCTGGTTGCGCGGCCGCGCCGACGCCGGCAACCCGCGCGCCGTCGCGGCACTGGCCGACCTGGTGCGCGTGTGCGTGCTCGCGGCCAGCCTTTCGCCGGTCGGCGAGATCGTCGCCGGCCGCGTCGTCCGGCCGCTGCCGCTGCGTCCCGGCGTCATGCTCGACGTGCGGCCGCTGCTGCCCGACAAGCTGCGCATCGGCATGCAGGTGCGGCTGTTCGACGCCGATCGCGTGGCCGGCAGTGCGGTGGTCGCGGACATCGTCGATGGCGTGGCCGCGGTGCAGATCACGCAGGCCACGGTCGCCGGCTTCGTGCCGACCGCGGCGACCGCGGTGCAGTTCCTGGCGCGCTGAGCGATGGACGGGATCCATGTCCACCGCCTGCGACTGCGCGCCGGCCGCGAAGGCCCGCCGCCGGGGCTGGCGGCGCGGGTCGAGGACGCGCTGCGGGTGTCGTCCAGGCCGGCGGCGCTGGCGCACCGGCGCGTCTGGATCCGGCGCCTGCGGCTGAAGGCGCCGCGCGGCGCGAGCGCGCAGACGCTGGCGCTGCTGTTCGAGCGCGAATGGGCGGCGGTGGCGGCCGGCGCCGAGCCGCTGGCCAGCGCCGGGCCGGCGGCCGCGGCGGTGTGGGCCGTCGACGAGGGCGAGGCGCGCCTGTGGCTGCTGCGGCGCTGGGCAGAGGCGATGCGCGACAGTGCCGCATCGATCGCGCGGGACGAACCCTGGTTCTGGGCCCGCGTGGCGCCGCGGGCGAGCCGGCTGCCGTCGGTGGTGGAGCGTGTCGCGGCGCTGCTGGTCGAGCGCTGGGACGAGGGCCCTCCGGCGCGCGAACGGGCATGGCGCGGCCGGGCCTGGGCCGCGCTGGTCGAGTGGGGTCTCGCGCCTGCGGTCTGGGCGGCCTGCGACGCGGGGCAGCGCGCGGTGCTGGGGACGATCGCCGCGCCGGCACCCGTGAGCGCGATCGGAGCTGGCGCGACCATGGCCCCGACCGTCGTGGCAGCGGTGCCGCCGGCTGCGCCGGTGATCGACGACGGTGGCGCCAGGCCGAACGCGCCGACGCCCCTTCGGCCCGACGCCGTGGCCGAGCGATCGGCCGCCGCTGGGGCATCGACGGGGGCAGCATCGCGTCCGCCTGACGATCCCGCGCGTCGGCCGATGCGGCCGTCGGGCCTTCTCGCCACTCCGGCCGCGCCCCTGTTGATGGCGGGCGCGACGGCGGCTTCGACGCCAGCGCGCGCGAGCCCCCCGCTGGCGGCTGCCACGCCCCTGTACAGCGATTGGGCCGGCCTCGCGCTGCTGCTGCCGGTGCTGCTGCGCGCCGGCTATGGCGACGACGACGGCCCGTGCCATGGGGCGCTGTGCGTCGCGCTGCTCGCGCGCGCCGCGCAGCGCCACCGTGCCGACGCGGCGGCGCAGCGCTGGGTCGAGCAATGGTCGGCATGGCACGACGCGCCAGTCACCGCCGAGGACCTGGCGGCCTGGTGGCGCCGGATGCGCCTCGCGACGCTGCGCGACGCGCGCCTGCCCTTGCGCCGGCTGATCCAGCGGCCCGGCGAGATCTGGTCGTCGCCGCACCGCCTGGATGTCGCGTTCCCGCTGCGTGCCGCCGACCTGCGCGTCCGCCGCGCCGGCTTCGACATCGACCCCGGCTACGTGCCCTGGCTCGACACGGTGATCCGCTTCCATTACGCGTGAGTTCGATGGATCGCCTTGCCCCACCCATCACCCAGGCGCCGCGCGGCCGCGAGATCGCGCTGGCCGCGCTCGGCGCACTGCTGCCGCGGCCCGAGGCCGACGCGCCGCCCGAAGCGCGCTTCCTGCACCAGGCCACCGCGGCGCTGGCCGACCTGCAAGGCGCCTGGCAGGCGGCGCTCGCGCTGCCGGCGCCGGCCGACACGGCGCTGGTGCGCGCGGCCGGGCGGCTCGGGCTGGCGCCGGTGGAGATGCTCGCGGTCGCGCTGGCGGCGGCCGTCGAGGACGATCCGGTCGTCGGCCGCGTGCTGGCCTGGCTGCAAGCCCCCGGCGGCGGCGCGCGGCCGACGCTGGCGCTGCTCGCGCGGGCCTTTGCGCCCTTGCTCGACGGCGGTGCCGGCGACGCCGATCCGGCCGCGCGCGAGGCCGGGGCGCTGTACGCGCTCGCCTGCGGCAACGCTGTGCGGCGCGGCCTGTTGCTGCTCGACGGCGAGGACCGCCCGCTGTGCGAGCGCGCATTGCGCGTCGCCCCCTGCATCGCCGCGGCGCTGGCCGGTGTCGAGTCGGACGGGCCCGGCCTCGCCGCGCCGGCGCTCTGGTCGCCGCCCGAGGGCCTGGCCGCGCTCGACGAAGCGCTCGCGCTGTGGGCCGCGCGCCTTGCCGCGACGCCGCGCGCGACGCTCGCCGTGCGCAGCGCCAGCCCGGCCGAGGCAGGCGGCGTCGCCGCGGCGCTGGCCGCGCGGATCGGGCTGCGGGTGGCCTGGTTCGGCGCCGAACTGCCGGCGGGGGCCGAGGCCTGGCTCGCGATCAGCGGCCGGCTGCCGGTGTTCGTGCTCGACGCCGCGCCCGGCGAGCTGCGCACGCTGCCAGCGCTGGCCGGCCATCCGACGCCGGTGCTCGCGGTGCTCGGCCCCGACGGCGGCCTGCGGCGCGACGACGCGGCGGTGGCCGACTGGCGCCTGCCGCGGCCCGACGCTGCCGAGCGCCGCGTGCTGTGGCGCGCCGCGCTCGGCAAGGTCGATGCGGCCGATGCCGCGGCCCTGCGCTACCGCGCCGGCTACGCCCAGGTGGCCGAGCATGCCCGGCTCGCGCGGCTGCTGGCGCCGCCGCCGATCGACCCGCTGCACGAGGCCGCCGTGCCGTCGACCGGGGTGATCGCCCAGGCCGCCGGCATGACCTCGGCCGGCCGCGCGCTCGACGCGCTGGCCGAGGCCTTGCCCGACGCGCTGCCCGAGGCCGCGCTGGTCGTCGGCGAGTCACTGCGCGCCGAACTGGACCGCGTGCTGGCGCGCTGCGCCACGCGCGAGCGCCTCGCCGGCGGACTCGGTGCCGCTGCGCGCTCGCGCCCCTGCGACGGCGTGCGGCTGCTGTTCACCGGTGGCTCGGGCACCGGCAAATCGCTCGCCGCGCAATGGCTGGCGGCGCGGCTCGGGCTGCCGATCTACCGCGTCGATCTCGCGGCGATGCTCAGCAAGTGGATCGGCGACACCGAGAAGCACCTCGCCGAACTGCTCGGCCGCGCCGAGCACGCCGATGTCGTGCTGCTGTTCGACGAGGCCGACACGCTGTTCGGCAAGCGCACCGAGATCGCGACCGCGAACGACCGTTTCGCGAACGCGCAGACCAACTACCTGCTGCAGCGCATCGAGTCGCACCGCGGCATCGTCGTGCTGACGAGCAACAACCGCAGCCGCTTCGACCCGGCCTTCGTGCGGCGGCTCGATTTCATCGTCGACTTCGGCGCGCCCGACGCGCAGGCGCGACGCGCGCTGTGGAGCGCGCACCTGGGCGCGCAATCCGTCGAGCCGCAGGCGCTGAACCGGCTCGCGGCGCTGGCCGACCTGGCCGGCGGCCAGATCCGCAACGCCGTGCTCGCCGCCGCCGCGCAGGCGCTCGCGCGCGAGGACCTGGCCGACGGCGTGCGCGCCGAGTACCGCAAGCTCGGCCGCACGCCGCCCGCGGGGCTGTGATGGGGGCGGTGACGCTCGCCGCCAACCGAAGCGCGGCGCCGGCGCGCACCGCCGCTCGGCCGCCGCCGCGCACGCGCGAGCCCGCGCCCGCGCCCGGCCTGCCGCGCTACCTGCGCGAGCGACCGTCCGGCGAGCCGCTGCCACCGGGCGTGCGCGCCGAGATGGAGGCCCGTTTCGGCGAGCCGCTCGGCGACGTGCGGCTGCACCGCGGCGAGCGCGCCGCGGCGTCGGTGGCAGAGAGCGGCGCGTCGGCGTATGCGGCCGGCGCCGATGTCGTGTTCGGCGACGGCGCCTACGACCCCGACGGCGAGGAAGGCCGCGGCCTGCTCGCTCACGAGCTGACCCATGTGCTGCAGCAACGCCGCCACGGCCGACCGAGCCCGCAGGGCAGCGGGGTGGCCGACGGCGGCGCGCGCCGCGTGCCCGCCGGCGGCGACGCGGCCGAGCGCGAGGCCGAGCGCAACGCGCAGCGCGTGCACGGCAGCGCGCCGCTGAGCGCGAGCGAGCTGCCGCGCGAGCCGGTGCAGCGCGGCCTGCTCGGCCGCGCCGCGTCCTGGGTCGGCGACCGGGTGTCGGACGCCAAGGACTGGGCGCTCGACAAGCTGCGCGATGCCGCGCTGGCGATCGTGCGCCGCGTCGCGCCCAGCCTCGAGCCGCTGATCGAGGACGGTCCGATCGGCTGGCTGGGCCGCAAGCTCGGCGGCGTGTTCGAGGGCATCACCGACACGCTCGTCGCGCTGAACCCGATCGCGCTGCTGCGGCGGCTGTCGGGCACTTTCGCGGGGCTGGTCGAGCGTGCCGCAGCGATCGTCGCCGCGCTCGCGTCGGGCGACTGCCAGCCGCTGTTGAACGCGCTCGGCGACTTGCGCGACTTCGTCACCGAGACCGCCGGCGCGGCCTGGGACCGCTTCATGGACGTCGTCACCCCGATCGGCGAGTTCTTCAGCGACGTCTACCAGAGCTACATCTCGCCGGCACTCGACTGGCTGGGCGAGATCGGCGGCGCGGTCTGGCAGGGCATCCTCGATTTCGGCCAGACGCTGTGGGACTGGACCGAGCCGATCCGCGACGTCGCCGGCCGGGTGTGGAACTGGGTCAAGGAGCAGCTGTTCGGCCCTGACGAGGCCGGCGTCGGCGAGGCCGGCGGCAGCGGCGGCATCGTCGGCTGGATCCGCCGCAAGGCCGGCGAGGCCTGGGACTGGGTCAAGGAGCGCACGCGGCCGGTGTGGGAGCCGGTGGCCTCGCTCGCGCACAGCGTCGCCGAGCTGCTGCCGCCGCCTTTCCTGGCGCGCTTCGGCGAGCGGATGAACACGCTCGCCAGCGACCTGAACGCGACCGACGAGGCGGTGGCCGAGGGCGACGGCGTCGCCGAAAGCCGCGACACGCTGGCCTCGGTGCTGCCCTCGGTGCAGCGCGTGATGGGCACGCTGCGCGGCGTGATCGCCGGCGCTGGCGAGTGGATCGCGGGGAAGGTCGGTGCGGTCGGCGGCTTCGTCTCGCGGTTGATGGGGGCGCTGCGCGGCAGCACGCTGTTCTCCTGGCTCGCCAACCTGCTCGGCTGGCTGGAGAGCGCAGCGACGCAGCTGGTCGAATGGGCGCAGCAGGGCGTGCATGCCCTCTTCGACGGCATCGTCGCGGCCTTCGATGCGCTGACGCCCTTCGTCGAGGCGCTGGCCGGCGTGGTGCGGCGGCTGATCGGCGTGCTGCGCAACCTGATGAACATCGCGCAGCTGATCCTCAGCGCGGTGTGGAACGCGATCCCCTGCTGCATCCGCGAGCCGCTGAAGGACTTCATCGTCAACCAGATCCTGGCGCGCATCCCGGTGTTCGGCCAGTTCTTCAGCGACCCGGCGCTGTGGCCACGGGTGCGCGCGACGGCGCTGCGCATCCTGCGCCAGATCTTCGTCGACGGCGATCTGGCCGGCGCCGCCTGGACCTTCTTCCGCGCGGTGCTGCGCGTGCTGGGCCTGCCGCCCGAGCTGGTGGTGCAGGTGCTGGCCAAGGCGGCCGGCGCGATCGGCTCGATCCTTCTCAACCCGGTCGGCTTCATCGTCAACCTGGTGCGCGCTCTTTACGCCGGCGTGAGCCGCTTCTTCGGCAACATCGCGACCCACCTGCTCAACGGCGTCAGCGGCTGGCTGTTCGCGCAGGCGCGCGAGGCCGGCATCGAGCCGCCGGCCGACTTCTCGCTGCGCTCCATCCTCGGCTTCGTGCTGCAGGTGCTGGGCATCACGGTGGAGAACATCTTCGCGCGGCTGGCCGCCCGGCTCGACGAGCGCACCGTCGCGCGGCTGCGCACGATGCTGGGCGTGGCCACCGGGGTGTGGCGCTTCGTCGCGATCCTGGTCACCCAGGGTCCGGCGGCGCTGTGGGAGGAGATCCAGGAGCAGCTCGGCAGCCTGTGGGACCGCGTGCTCGACGCCGTCGTCAACTGGGTGACGGAAGCGGTGATCAACCGCGCGACGCGCTGGCTGCTGGCGCTGCTCGACGTCACCGGGATCATGCCGGTGATCAACACGCTGATCGCGGTCTACAACGCGATCGAGTCCTTCGTGCAGTACCTGCGGCAGATGCTCGAGATCGTCTCGCGCATGCTCGACGGCATCCTCGGCATCGCCCAGGGGGCGATCGACGCGGCCGCCGGCTACCTGGAGGACGCGATGGGCCGGGCGATGCCGGTGGTCATCGGCTTCCTGGCCAACCAGTTCGGGCTCGGCCGGCTCGGCGCGCGGCTGCGCGAGCTGGTCGAGGCGGTGCAGGCCCGCGTCAACGCGGCGATCGACTGGCTGCTCGACCGCGCGATCCGGCTCGGCCAGGCGCTGATCGACCTGGCGCGCCGCGGCGCCACGGCGGTGCGCGACGCGGCCGGCGCGGTGCTGCAGTGGTGGCGGCGTCGCGTCGGCTTCAGCACCCCCGACGGCGAGCCGCACGAGCTCTACGCCGAGAGCGAGGACGCCGAGCTGATGGTCGCGTCGACGCCGCAGCGCTACGCCGCCTTCCTGGCCGCGCTGCCGGCCAGCGCTGGCCGGACCGAGGCCGAGCGCGTCTACGGCGAACTGCAGACGCTGCGCCGGCGCGCGCGCACGCTCGCCGGTGCGGCGCCGCCGGCGGCGGCGGGCGGCGGCAGCGACCCGTTCACGTCGAACGATCCGCAGGTGGTGTCGGCGGCGATCGTCGCGCGCATCGAGCAGCTCGCGACGTTGACGGCGACGCTGATGCCCACCGGTGGCCGTGTGTCGACGCCGCCGGAGTTCTCGTCGATCACCGGGGAGGGCTGGGGCCGCTCGGTGCGCATCGACCTGCTGAATGCCGAGCGCGCGCACTGGCCGGTGCGCGGCGGCGAGCCGAGCGTCACGTCGGCGCGCTGGCAGCGCCTCGCCAAGCGGCGCAGCGACGGCAATGCCGGCGACCACCTCTACGTCAAGGGCCATCTGCTGAACCACAACCTCGACGGTCCCGGCAACCTGTGGGAGAACCTTGCGCCGATCACCCAGGACGCCAACAACCGCGGCGGCGGCTCGATGCTGCATGCCTTCGAGACCGCCGTGAAGACCGCCGTCGACAACCGCGGTTCGGTGCGCAGCTTCGCCGTCACGATGGCCTACGGCCGCGGCAACCGCGGCGCCGCGCTGCGCGACATCGACGGCGAGCTGGCCGGGGCGCGCGGTGCGCGCCGCCGCGAGCTGGAGGCCGTGCGCGGTGTCGTCGACGAGGAGCAGCACATCCCGAGCAGCGTGTCCTGCCGCGCGGAGATCCTTGGCCGCAACGGCCAGCGCACCAGCCGGCTGAACGTGACGGTGGACAACACCATCACGACGCAGTGGCGCAACTACACCGTGGAACCCTAGGTCCGCCAGCGCTGCGCGGCGGCTTCCGCCACCGCGGAGAGCGGCAGGTTCGCAGCGCGCTGGCCGCGCAGCCACTTCGCGTCGTTGCCGTCGAACAGCGACTCGCGCAGCAACTGCGTCGCGTCCAGCGCCTCGAGGTCGAGCGCATGCTCGTCCAGCCGCGTCAGCGTGCGCAGGATGTCGTCGCGCAGCCGCGAGCGCTGCTTGGTCTTCGGATCGACGATCTCGCCGTCGAGCCCGAAGCGGCAGGCCTGGAAGCGGTTGAAGGTGTAGACGAGGTAGTCGTCCTCGCTCGGCTCGAAGGGCTTTTCCTCGCGCAGTTGGCGGCAGATGCACTGCAGGTAGCAGGCCAGCGCCGCGGCCTTGTCGACCGCGAGCGGCGTGTCGCACACGCGCAGCTCGATCGTGCCGAATTCGGGCTTGGGCCGGATGTCCCAGTAGAAGTCCTTCATCGACTGCACGACGCCGGTGGCCGTCATCTTGTCGAAGTAGGCGCCGAACTCGTCCCAGGAGTGCACGAAGGGCGCGCGGCCCGACAGCGGGAAGGCGAACACCGAGTTCAGCCGTGCCGAGTCGAAGCCGGTGTCCTGGCCCTGCACATAGGGCGAGCTGGCCGACAGCGCGATGAAGTGCGGCACGTAGCGCGACAGCGCGTGCAGCAGCCACAGTGCCTGGTCGCCGTCGGGGCAGCCGACGTGGACATGCTGGCCGAACACCGTGAACTGCTTGGCCAGGTAGCCGTAGAGCTCGTGGATGTAATGGAAGCGCTCGCCGGGGAAGATCTGCTGCCGGCTCCAGTGCTGGAAGGCATGGGTGCCGCCGCCGGCGATCGCGATGTTGAGCTTGCGCGCCGCGCGTGCGAGCTGGTCGCGCATGTCGCGCAGCTCGTCGCGCAGCGGCCCGTGGCGGCGCTGGATCGACGTGCCGATCTCGATCATGCTGCGTGTGATCTCGGGCTTGATGTCCCAGGCGCCGGTGTGCTTCGCGGTCTCGCGCAGCAGGTCCTGGGCCTGCGGCGCGAGGTCGTAGTCGTGCGTCGACAGCAGCTGCAGCTCGAGTTCGACGCCCAGCGTCAGCGGCTCGGACGAGGTGAAAGCTTGAAGGGGCATCGTGGTTCGCCGTGGGGTGTCACACCGGTCGCGGGACGTTCGACGGCCTGCCGAGCGGACGCCGAGGCTCCGGCTTTGCCGGGCCGATGGCGTCGTCCCCTCGAGAGGGAGCAGCGAAGCCGCAACGGGGGTGGGTCATTTCAGTCTTTCGGCGGCACTTCGCCGGCGACTTCGCGCAGGCCGAACTGTGCCCACACCGGGCCGGTGAGTTGCATCAGCGTCACCGCGATCAGCAAGGCCTGCAGCACGCCGGCGTCGACCTCCGGCAGCTCGCTCGGCCAGCCGTAGGTGCTGGCGCCGAGCAGCAGCGCGGTCTGCGCCATCGGCTGCAGCGCCAGCGTCAGCGCGAGGGCCTGGCGCCCGCTCAGGCCGCTGGCGCGCGCCAGCGCCGCGACGGCCAGCCCCTTGCCGGCGAACCGGGCCACGATGATCGCCAGCACCCAGGGCCACAGCGTCGCGAAGCCGCCGATCGTGCTGACGAGGCCGAGGCTGACGAACAGCAGCACTGTCAGCGCGGCCCCGGCGACGCCGAGGTGGGGCTCGACGGCGAGCCGGTGGCCCATGCGCTCGCGCGCCACCATGCCGGCCAGCAGCAGCGCGAGCAGCGGCGACAGCGACCACTGCGCCGCCAGCAGCGCACCGAGCACCAGCAGGCCGATCTGCAGCACGCCGCGCGCCTCGGCTCGGCGGATCGGCCCCGACAACCAGTTCAGCGCCAGCCCGAGCAGCGCACCGAGCAGGAAGGAGCCGCACAGCACGTAGACCGAGTTCGCCAGCGCGGCCGGCAGCTCGGCGCGCACCGGCACGTCGGCGCTCGAGATCACGAGCCAGATCTTCAGCGCCAGCACCGCGACCACGCTGTTGAGCGTGCTCATGATCAGCAGCCTCTCGGTCACCTGGCCGCGCGGCTGGGTCTCGTGGACGGCGGCCATCGTGATGACCGGCGAGGTCGCCATCGCCACCGCGCCGGCCAGCGCGGCCGACAAGGGCGGCGCACCGAGGGCGACGAGCGCCCCGGTGACCGCCAGCGCCGCGAGCAGAGCCTCGGCGACGCTTTGCAGCGCGAGCGCGGGGTTGTCGATCAGCCAGCGCGGCCGGATGCGCGCGCCGAGCTCGAAGACGAGCACGCCGACGGCGAGGTCGAGCAAGGGCTTCCAGGGATCGAGGTCGGTGCGGTCGAGCAGCCGCAGCGCCAGCGGGCTCGCGATGACGCCGACCAGCATGTGACCGCAGGCGCGCGGCAGCCGGGTCCAGCGGCGCACGGCTTCGCCGGCGACCACCGCGATGATGATCAGCAGCGCGATGCCGAGCACCGGGTCGGCGCCGCGCAGGCCTTCGAGCGTCCACAGCGGCGCGGTGACGGCGGCGGAAGCCGGGGCAGAGGCGGGCAGCAGGTCGTTCACGGGTCGGTGGCGGTGGGGCGGAGGTGGATTGGCGCGCCGGCGCGCGGCCGACTGGCTTGAAAGCGGCGGGGCCGGCCCCACAATCTTCCGCGCCCGATGTCGCGGCGCGGCCGGGTGCTCGTCCGCCTCGGCTGGTGGCAGGGCATCATGCCCTGCCCCGCAACCTTACAACAAGTTGTCATTCGCCTCGCCATGACCAAGCAGACCCTGTCGTTCCAGGCCGAGGTGCAGCAGCTGCTGCACCTCGTCACGCACTCGCTGTACTCGAACAAGGAGATCTTCCTGCGCGAGCTGGTCTCCAACGCCTCCGACGCCTGCGACAAGCTGCGCTTCGAGGCCTTGAACGACGCCGCGCTGTACGAGGATGCGCCGAATCTCGAGGTGCGCGTCGCCTTCGACAAGGACGCGCGCACGGTCACGATCACCGACAACGGCATCGGCATGAACGAGGCCGAGGCGATCGCCAACCTCGGCACCATCGCCAAGAGCGGCACGCGCGAGTTCGTCGGCAAGCTCTCGGGCGAGCAGGCCAGGGACACGCAGCTGATCGGCCAGTTCGGCGTCGGCTTCTACAGCGGCTACATCGTGGCCGACCGCATCACCGTCGAGACGCGCCGCGCTGGCGCCAAGCCGGAGGAGGGCGTGCGCTGGGTCAGCGCCGGCACCGGCGACTTCGAGGTCGAGACGATCACGCGGCCCGAACGCGGCACCGCCGTCACGCTGCACCTGCGCGAGGGCGAGGACGAATGGCTCGCGCAGTGGAAGCTCAAGTCCACGATCGCGAAGTACTCCGACCACATCTCGCTGCCGATCCTGATGCGCAAGCAGGAATGGAACAGCGAGAAGGGCGACTACGAGACCCAGGACGCGTGGGAGACCGTCAACAAGGCCGCGGCGCTGTGGACGCGACCGAAGAGCGAGGTCACCGACGCCGAGTACAAGGCTTTCTACGAGCAGCTCAGCTACGACAACCAGCCGCCGCTGGCCTACACGCACAACCGCGTCGAGGGCCGCAGCGAGTACACCCAGCTGCTCTACGTGCCCGCGCATGCGCCGGGCGACCTGTGGAACCGCGACAAGCGCGGCGGCGTCAAGCTCTACGTGAAGCGCGTCTTCATCATGGACGACGCCGAGGCGCTGATGCCGGTCTACCTGCGCTTCGTCAAGGGCGTGATCGACTCGGCCGACCTGCCGCTGAACGTCAGCCGCGAACTGCTGCAGGAAAGCCGCGACGTCAAGGCGATCCGCGAGGGCTCGACCAAGCGCGTGCTGGCCATGCTCGAGGAGCTGGCGAACAGCGAGGACGCGACGCAGCGCGAGCGCTATGCCAGCTTCTGGAAGGAGTTCGGCGCGGTGCTGAAGGAGGGCGTCGGCGAGGACCACGCCAACCAGGAGCGGCTCGCCAAGCTGCTGCGCTTCGCCTCGACCCAGGCCGACGAGGGCGTGTCGTTCGCGGACTACGCCTCGCGCATGAAGGAAGGCCAGGAGGCGATCTACTACATCACCGCCGACACATTGGCCGCGGCGCGCCACAGCCCGCAGCTCGAGGTCTTCCGCAAGAAGGGCATCGAGGTGCTGCTGCTGACCGACCGGGTCGACGAGTGGATGCTCGCCCACCTGTACGAGTTCGAAGGCAAGCCGCTGCAGAGCGTCGCCAAGGGCGCGGTCGACCTCGGCAAGCTGACCGACGAGACCGAGCAGAAGGAGGCCGAGGCCGCTGCCGAGGCCTTCAAGCCGGTGCTCGACAAGCTCAAGGAGGCGCTGAAGGACCGCGCCAAGGACGTGCGCGTGACGACCCGGCTGGTCGACTCGCCGGCCTGCCTGGTGGTCGAGGAGGGCGACATGAGCGGCCACCTCGCGCGCCTGCTGAAGCAGGCCGGCCAGGGCGCGCCGACGAGCCGGCCGATCCTCGAGGTGAACACCGGCCACGCGCTCGTCAAGCGCCTCGACGGCAGCGAGCGCTTCGACGATCTGGCCCAGGTGCTGTTCGACCAGGCGGTGCTCGCCGAGGGCGGCACGCTCGAGGATCCGGCCGCCTACGTGCGGCGGGTCAATGGTCTGCTGACCGGCTGAGCGGCCGGCGGCCCGGCCGTCAGGACGCCTGCATCGTCGCGATCTGCTGTGCGAGCTGTTCGCACTGCCCGGCCCAGTAGGCCGCGCTGCCGAACCAGGTGAAGGCGGCCGGGAAGGCCGGGTCGCTCCAGCGCTGCGCCAGCCAGGCGCTGTGGTGGATCATGCGCAGCGTGCGCAGCGGCTCGACGAGGGCAAGCTCGCGGCGGTCGAAGTCGCAGAAGGTCTCGTAGCCCTCGAGCAGCGAGGCGACCGCGGCGCCGGAGCCGGCGAGGTCGCCGGGCAGCAGCATCCACAGGTCCTGCACGGCGGGGCCGGTGGCGCAGTCGTCGAGATCGACGAAGTGCGGGCCCTCGGGAGTCCACAACAGGTTGCCGGGGTGGCAGTCGCCGTGCAGGCGCAGCGTGCGCAGGCCGGGCAGGGCATCGAAATGCTGCTCGGCGAGCCGTAGCGCCGCCTCGGACAACGCGGCCCAACGGCCGCGCTCAGGCCCCGGCAGATCGCCATGGGCGAGCAGCCACTCCCGAGGCGTCCAGCCGAACGAACGGGGGTCGATGCGGCGGCGCGTACGGAACGGCTGCCGCCCGCCCACCACGTGCAGCCGGCCGATGAAGCGGCCGATCCACTCCAGCGTCTGCGGGTCGTCCAGCTCCGGCGCCCGGCCGGCGCGCCGCGGCGCGGCCGCCCAGCGCTGGCTGCCGCGCACCGCGAGGGTTGGCGGGTTCCCCAGGCAGGCGAGCCCGGTAGAGCCCGGTGCCGCTTCCAGCGTCAGCGGCGCGACCACCGGCACTTCGGCGGCGGCGAGCTCGAGGGCGAAAGCATGCTCCTCGAGGATCTGTTCGTCGCTCCAGCGGCCGGGGCGGTAGAACTTGGCGACCACCACGCGACCATCGTCGAGCGGTACTTGGAAGACGCGGTTCTCGTAGGAGTTGAGCTGCAGCAAGCGCCCGTCGCCGGCCAGGCCGACGTCGGCCAGCGCGTCGAGCACGGTGTGCGGCGTCAGGTCCTGGAAGGGCGGAGCATCGGGGGCGGTCGGCATGCGACGATGGTCGCATGCGGGCGGCACGGGCTCAGCGCGGTCCGCGCGGCAGACTGCCTTCGTCGGCCGTCAGCGGTGTCTGCGTCGAGGCCGAGAAGCCGCTGGCGACGCTGTCGAACCGACTGTCCGGCGCGAAGAAGGAGTCCTGCGGGAGGCCCGAATCGGCCCACAGCGCCGAGCGTTCGGCGCGGCGCGCGCGCACCGTGTCCGACAGGTTGCTGCGGGCGGACAGGAAGCCCGGCGTCGGCTGGGCCGCCATCGGCGCCGTGCGCGTCGCGCTGCCCGGCAAGGGCAGCAGCAGTTGCAGCTCGGCCGGCGGCGGCAGGGTCTGCGGCGTGCACGCCAGGTAGCGGATGCGGCAGGCGTCGAGCACGGCCTGCTTGATCGCGCGGGCGCGTCGCGAACTGTTGCGCTCGGTCTCGAGGTCGACGACCGCCAGCACTCGCCCGTTGGCGCTGCACACCACGAAACTGACCTGCAGCGGACCGAGCAGCTCGTACCAGTAGCTGGCGCGCTGGCCGTCGCGCGGCTGGCACAGACGCACCAGCGGCAGCTTGGCGAGCACGACGTGCTGAGGCATCGCGTCGTGCAGCGCGCGCAGCGCGCGACGTTCGTCGGCGTCGAGCACGGTGCGGGCCATCAGCGACCACTCGGAGGGCAGCGCCAGGCGCCGGGGGGCCACTGCCGACCGGCGGCCCAGCAGGTAGCCGGCCGACGCCAGCGCAGCGGCGAACAGCAACAGGATCGGCCAGTCGGTCAGGGACATCGGTCAGGGGCCGCCGCGGCAGGGCGTTGGGGCGCGATGCTAGCGGAGCAACCAGCGCACAGCATCCCCTCCTTGGAGGTCGCGGTCCGGGACTACGGGTCGCTCGGCGGCGATGCGCCGAGCCGACGACGCGCTTCGCCGACGGCCTCGAGGATCTGCTCGAGCTGCAGCGCATGGCGGCGCAACTGGTAGCTCGCCTCGGCGGCATGCGATTCGACGAGCTCCTCCAACTGGCTGCCCAGGGTGTCGGGCGGCAGCTGAAGCCACGCCTGGGCTTCGGGGCCGTCGCGGCGCACCGTGGCGCCAGCCTGGCGCGCGATGTGCAGCATCGCCTGGTTCTCGCTGAGCGCATGGATCAGCAGGCGGTCGGTGCCGCGATTGCGCGCGTGGACGATCGCGTGCTCGAACAGCCTCGCCCCGTAGCCGCGGCCGCGCGCTGCGAGCGCCACCGAGACGCCGAACTCGACCATCGTCGGCCGCCAGCCGCCTTCCGGCGCTGCCGCGTAGGCGAGATGGGCCATCGCGACCAGTTCCAGGCGGCGGTTGAAGATGCCGAACACCTCGTCGCGGTTGAAGTCGATGCTGCCCACGTAGTCGTCGATCTGCGCATCGCCGGCGGCATGGCCGAAGCGCAGCCAGCGGTCGCGCTCGTCCAGCGCCTTCAGATGCGCCGCGATGCGCTCGCGGTGGCGCGGGCCCAGCGAACGGATCGGGACCCAGTTCACCAGGCGGCGCGACCAGTCGGTGCGTGGACGCGCCGCGGCGGGCGCGGGAGGGGGATCGGGGGGGGTGTTCATTAAGGGTTAACCCTCAATGTACGCAGAAGACGATCTCCCTGCACGGCGCTTGCTACCGCTCCCCGGCGGCAACAGGGGCGATGGCGATCACTCTGAGATATACTGCTCGGCTTTCCCGGAAACAGGTCCCCCGGGGAAGCGCGTCGGCTGCGTCGGCCTCATCGAAGGCGTTGGCTGCGCGAGCGGGTGTGAGAGGGTTCACCGTGGCGGTCGGCATCACCGGTCGCCAAGGGAACAAGAACCGCCGATCGTCCGTGCATTGGGGCCGGTTCCACTCAGGATGTCCATGAAAACCTTCAGCGCCAAACCGGCCGAAGTGACGCACGAGTGGTTTGTGATCGACGCGACCGACAAGGTTCTCGGCAGGGTTGCCAGCGAAGTGGCCCTCCGTCTGCGTGGCAAGCACAAGCCCATCTACACGCCTCACGTCGATACCGGCGACTTCATCGTCATCGTCAACGCCGACAAGATCCGGGTCACCGGGGCCAAGGCGACCGACAAGATCTACTACCGCCATTCGGGCTACCCGGGCGGGATCTACGCGACCAAGTTCAAGGACATGCAGGCCAAGCACCCTGGCCGCGCTCTGGAGAAGGCCGTCAAGGGCATGCTCCCGAAGGGTCCGCTGGGTTACGCGATGATCAAGAAGCTGAAGGTCTATGCCGGTGCGTCGCACCCGCACACCGCCCAGCAACCCAAGCCGCTGGCGATCTGAGGGGATGGCGATGATTGGCAATTGGAATTACGGGACCGGCCGCCGCAAGTCGTCGGTGGCGCGCGTCTTCATCAAGAAGGGCACGGGCCAGATCACGGTCAACGGCAAGCCGGTCGAGCAGTACTTCGGCCGCCAGACCTCGATCATGATCGTCAAGCAGCCGCTGTTCCTCACGAACAACGTCGAAGCCTTCGACATCAAGGTCAACGTGCATGGCGGCGGCGAGTCCGGCCAGGCCGGTGCGGTGCGCCATGGCGTCACCCGCGCGCTGATCGACTACGACGCGGCGCTCAAGCCCGAGCTGAGCCGTGCCGGCTTCGTGACGCGCGACGCGCGCGAAGTCGAGCGCAAGAAGGTCGGCCTGCACGGCGCGCGCCGTCGCAAGCAGTTCAGCAAGCGCTGATCGCGCGACCCGCTGCAAGAAAGCCGCCCTCGGGCGGCTTTTTTCACGCTCGCCCGGACTACTACCCGCGGTTGCAGTTGCCCCGCTGCGGCAGCCCCTGCACCCCTAGAATCGGGGGTCTGTTCCAGAGGGCTTTGGTCCGGTTCTTGTCATGCGTTGGAAGCTCCTCCGTCGTCGCCTGTCGATCAGCGCCCCGCGCATGATCGTGCGCAGCCACCTGCCGTGGCCGCTGCGCTGGGCGGTGCTGGCGCTGATGCTCGGTTTTTCCGCGGCGCTGGCGCTGTGGGCCTTCGAGTTCGGGCGCGAGATCGCCGGGCTGGACCGCCAAGAACCCGTGGAACGCACCGACCAGCAGGTCGAACTGCAGCAGTTGCGCGCCGAACGCGACAAGGCGCAGAGCATCGCGAACACCGCCGAGAGCCTGCTGAAGGCCGAGCGCACGACGCAGGAACGGCTGGCGGCCCAGCTCAAGGCGCTGGAGTCCGAGAACCTCGGCCTCAAGGGCGATCTCGGCTTCTTCGAACGGCTGCTGCCGACGGCCGCTGGGCAGGGCGTGGCCGTGCGGGGTCTGCAGGCCGAGGTGGTGGCGCCGGGTCAGCTGAACTACCAGCTGCTGGTGATGCAGCCGGGCCGATCGCCGGGCGAGTTCAGTGGTCGCTACGAGCTTCAGTTGCATGGCGAGCTCGACGGCAAGCCTTGGAGCCAGCCGCTCGATCCGGCGACTTCGGCCGCCTTGCAGTTCAAGCAGTACCAGCGCGTCGGAGGCACGTTGGCCTTCCCGGAGCTGGCCGAGGTGCGCGGCGTGCAGGTGCGCGTCGTCGACGGCCGCGGCGCGGTGCGCGCGAGCCAGGATATCCAGCTTTGATCCGGGAGACCGCATGTTCGGCACACGCAAGCAACCTCCGATCCGCACCCTGGTTGGCGAAGGTACGGTGATCGAAGGGGAGATCCGCTTCACCGAAGGCCTGCGCATCGACGGTCGGGTGCTCGGCAACGTGTTGGCGCTCGGCGACGGGCCGACCTTGCTGGTGGTCGGCGAGAAGGCGAGCATTGCCGGGCGTGTCAAGGCTGGCCATGTGATCGTCAACGGCGAGGTGCGCGGCCCGCTCGAGTCGCAGGACCTGCTCGAGCTGCAGCCCAAGGCTCGCATCGAGGGCAACGTGCGCTACGAGCGCCTCGAGATGCACCAGGGCGCGCAGGTCAACGGCGAGCTGCGCCCGCTGAGCGCCGACGACAAGCCGGCGCTTAAGCTCGCGTCGGCAGCAGGGCCGATTGCCGTCGGTCACAATATGCGGGTGGCGGGCGACCGCCCTTCCCAGCAGGAGCTTCCATGAACGCCGTAGCCGAGCCGATCGCCACCGAGATGCCGTCCGCGCCCATCCTCTTCACCGACAGCGCAGCCGACAAGGTCAAGCAGCTCGTCGACGAGGAAGGCAATCCCGAACTGAAGCTGCGTGTGTTCGTGCAGGGCGGCGGCTGCTCCGGGTTCCAGTACGGTTTCACCTTCGACGAGATCGTCAACGAGGATGACACGCGCATGGAGAAGAACGGCGTCACGCTGCTGATCGACGCGATGAGCCTGCAGTACCTGGCCGGCGCCGAGATCGACTACAAGGACGACCTCGAAGGCGCGCAGTTCGTCATCAAGAACCCGAACGCGACCAGCACCTGCGGCTGCGGCTCGAGCTTCTCGGCCTGAGCGTTTCCTGCGCCACGAAGAGGCCGCCTGCGGGCGGCCTTGTTCATTTCATGCGGGATACAGCGCACCGAGCACCCGAGAGCCCGCCGCGCCGGTGACCGACGGCAGGTTGCCCGGTTGGCCGAGCACATGGGCGCGCGCCAGCCAGGCGAAGGCGCTGGCCTCCACCTGCATCGGCGGCAGACCGGCCTCGGCGGTCGACGCGACCGCGACACCCGGCAGTGCGGCGGCGAGCCGGCGCATCAGCTCGTCGTTGAGTGCGCCGCCGCCGCATACCAGCAGGCGGCCGGCCTCCGGCAGGTGGCGGTGCAGGTCGGCGGCGACCGAGCGGGCGGTGAGCTCGGACAGCGTTGCCTGCACGTCGCGGGGGTCGGCGGCAGGCGCTGCCATGGCGAGCAGTCCATCGAGCCAGGCGCCGTGGAAGTCGTCGCGGCCGGTGCTCTTCGGCGGCGGCAGCGCGAAGTAGGGCTCGGCCAGCGCCGCCGCGAGCAGCGCCGGCAGCACCCGCCCGCCGGCGGCCCAGCGTCCGGCGTCGTCGTAGGGCCGCCCGAGGTGGCGCAGGCACCAGCCGTCCATCAGTGCGTTGCCCGGGCCGCAGTCGAAGCCGCGCACGCTGCCGTCGGCGCCGAGCAACGTCAGGTTGGCGATGCCGCCGAGGTTGAGCACCGCGAGACTCACCCCCGGTCGGCCGAAGCAGGCGCGGTGGAAGGCCGGCACCAGCGGCGCCCCCTGGCCGCCGGCGGCGAGATCGCGGCTGCGCAGGTCGGCGACGACGGGCAGCCCGCTCAGTTCGGCGAGCAGCGCCGGCGCGTTGACCTGCAGCGTGTAGCCGGTGCCGTCGACGGCGCCGGGGCGGTGGCGCACGGTCTGACCATGCGCGCCGATGGCACAGACCACGGCCTCGGGGCAGGTGCGGCGCAGCGCCGCGACGACTTCGGCATACCCCCGCGCCAGCGCGTTGGCTGCCAGCGCGGCGCGGTGTAGTTCGTCGGGGCCGGGGGCGTTGAGCGCCAGCAGTTCGTCGCGCAGTGCCGGGGCGAAGGAGCGGTGCTCGTGCGCGTGCACGGCGACCGCGCCGCCGTCGAAGGACGCGAGCACGCCGTCGATGCCGTCGAGCGAGGTGCCCGACATCAGGCCGATCCAGCAGGAAGCTCCTGAGTTGCTCATCGGACGATTGTCGACCGCGCCGCGGCCGCGCGGCTCACTCGACAGCCGTCAGGCGGCGCGGGTCGACCGCGGCGAGCTGCGAGCGTGCGGCGTCGGCCTGCGTCGCGAAGCGGGCGCGGGCGGCGGCGGAGATCGTCATCGCCTCGGACTGGCGGGCGATCTTCAGCGGATCGACATGCTCGCCGCGGACGCGGAACTCGAAGTGCAGATGCGGCCCGGTGGCCCAGCCGGTGGCGCCGACCGCGCCGACGGACTGGCCCTGGTCGATACGCTGGCCGCGCCGCACGTCCATCCGGCTCAGGTGGGCGTAGCGCGTCTCGCGGTCGCCGGCGTGGCGGACGATGACGACATTGCCGTAGCCGTTCTGCCAGCCGGCAAAGTCGACCACACCGTCGCCGACCGCGCGCACCGGCGTGCCGGTCGGCGCGCCGTAGTCCACGCCGAGGTGGCGGCGCCAGGTCTTGTGGATCGGATGCAGACGCATCGCGAAGCCCGAGGTCACCCGCGAGAAGGCCATCGGCGAGGCAAGGAACAGGCGGTTCTTGCTGCGGCCATCGAGGTCGAAGTAGGCGCCGCGCACCTTGCCGCCGGGCAGTTGCTCCTCGAACCAGACCGCGTCGTGCACCTTGCCGCCGTTGACGAACTGCGCCGCCAGCACGCGGCCGGAGGCCTGGTTCCAGTGCACCGGCTCGCCGTCGGCGGTGAGCGCCTCGTAGACGACGGTGAAGCTGTCGCCGCGCTTGAGCTCGCGGCGGAAGTCGATGTCGGTGCCGAACAGCTCGGCGAGCTGCACCGTCACCGCGTCGGGCAGACGCGACTCGTCGGCGGCGGCGAAAAGCGAGCTTTCGATGGTCCCAGAACCCAGCCGTGTCTCGGTGGTCAGTGGCGCCTGCTCGGCGAGGGCGGTGAGCCCGAGCGTGTCGCGGCGGATCGTCAGGCGGGTGAAGTGGGTTCCGAACTGCTCCGGCGCCGCGGCCGGCGAGCGCGCCATCAGCGACAGCAGCCGGCCGTCGCGGGCCTGGGCGCGCACCACCTTGCCGGCGCGGCCTTCGAGGAGTTTGCGCGCCGTCGCGTCGCGGCGCAGGAAGGCAGCCGCCTCCGGATCGTCGATCCCCAGGCGGGTGAGCAACGTGTCGGCGGTGTCGCCAGCGCGCGTCAGGTCGCTGCGGTAGAGGTCGAGCGCATGGGTTTCAAGCGCTTGCAACTGGGCGTCCAGCGACGTCGGCGTGACGCTTTCGGTCACGACGCTGCGCGGCAGGTCGGCAGCGTCCGGGGCCAGCGGCGCGACGCCGAAGGCGGTGACGGCACTGCCGAGCAGCATGATCGCCACCGCGGCGGTCAGGCGGCGCGGATGGCGCTGCAACAGGAGGTCGGTGCGCGCGAGAAGTCGCGCGGCGGCAGAGACGTTGTCCAAAACCCAAGGGTCCCGAAGATCTGGCCGGCCCCGGCGCGGCAGGCGCGGAGTCGGCGGGTGGTACGAGCACGCTGTGGCTGCCGAGGTCGGGGCGTCCTCTAGAATCCTGGCCACTGCGCTGGCTCGCGATTGTATCGGTGGCCCCCCGCGCGGCCATTGTGGAAACCCGACCCGGCCATGACCCCAGAAACCTCTCAGGATTGCCCAGAGGCCGGACCTAACGGCGCTCAACTGCATTCTTCCGACGGTAAGAAGTCTCCCCATCCGATCAACGATCGCGTCCGGGCGGCCCTCACCGTCAGCCTGCGCGGTTGTGACGAACTGCTGCCGCAGGACGACTGGCTGCACAAGCTCGCCAAGTCCGATGCAACCGGCGTGCCACTGCGCATCAAGCTGGGCCTGGACCCGACCGCGCCGGACATTCACCTCGGCCACACCGTGGTGCTGAACAAGCTGCGCCAGCTGCAGGACCTGGGGCACCAGGTGATCTTCCTGATCGGCGACTTCACCTCGATGATCGGCGACCCGTCGGGCCGCAACACGACCCGCCCGCCGCTGACGCGCGAGCAGATCGAGGCCAACGCCCAGACCTACTACAAGCAGGCCAGCCTGGTGCTCGACCCCGAGCGCACCGAGATCCGCTACAACTCCGAATGGTGCGACCCGCTCGGCGCGCGCGGCCTGATCCAGCTCGCATCGCGCTACACGGTGGCGCGGATGATGGAGCGCAACGATTTCCACCAGCGCTTCCAGGCCGGCACGCCGATCAGCGTGCACGAGTTCCTCTACCCGCTGATGCAGGGCTACGACTCGGTGGCGCTGAAGGCCGACCTGGAGCTCGGCGGCACCGACCAGAAGTTCAACCTGCTGGTCGGCCGCGCGCTGCAGGCCGAGTACGGCCAGGAGCCGCAGTGCATCCTGACGATGCCGCTGCTCGAGGGGCTCGACGGCGTCGAGAAGATGTCGAAGAGCAAGAACAACTACATCGGCATCACCGAGCCGGCGAACACGATGTACGCCAAGCTGCTGTCGATCCCCGACACGCTGATGTGGCGCTGGTACACGCTGCTGAGCTTCCGCTCGGAGGCCGAGATCGCCGTGCTGCGCGCCGAGGTCGACGCCGGCCGCAACCCGAAGGACGCCAAGGTGGCGCTGGCGCGCGAGGTCACGGCGCGCTTCCACGGCGCGGCAGCGGCGGAAGGCGCGGTGGCAGACTTCGAGCTGCGCGCCCGCGGCGGCGTGCCGGACGACATCCCGGACGTGGCGCTCGGCGGCGCGCCGCTCGCCGTCGGCGCGCTGCTGAAGCAGGCCGGGCTGGCGCCGTCGACCAGCGAGGCGCTGCGGCTGGTGGACCAAGGCGGCGTGCGCATCGACGGCGCGGTCGTGTCCGACAGGGGCCTGAAGCTCGCCGCCGGCACCTATGTGGTGCAGGTCGGCAAGCGCAAGTTCGCGCGCATCGCGCTGACCTGAGCCCGACGCGGGCGCGGGCCACAATCGCCGGCATGTCGCCGGTCACGCTGCATCTGAGGCTGTCGGTCGCGGCCGCGCTGGCCACGATCGCGCTGAAGACCGGCGCCTGGTGGCTGACCGGCTCGGTCGGCCTGCTGTCCGACGCATTGGAGTCGCTGGTCAACCTGGCCGGAGCGATGTTCGCATTGGCGATGGTCACGCTGGCCGCCCGTCCGCCGGATGCCGCGCATCCCTACGGCCACCACAAGGCCGAGTACTTCTCCAGCGGCTTCGAGGGCGTGCTGATCTTCGCGGCGGCGCTCGGCATTGTCTGGGCGGCGATCGACCGGCTGCTGGCGCCGCAGCCGGTCGAGCAGCTCGGGCTCGGGCTCGTGCTGTCGGTGGCCAGTTCGGTCCTCAACGGCGTGCTCGCCTGGTCGATGCTGCGCACCGCGCGGGCCCACCGCTCGGTGGCGCTCGAAGGCGACGCGCGCCACCTGTTCACCGACGTCTGGACTTCCGCCGGCGTCGTGCTCGGCTTGCTGGCCGTGGCCGCGACCGGCTGGTTGTGGCTGGATCCGGTGATCGCGCTCGCCGTGGCGGCGAACATCCTGCGCGAGGGCGCCGGGCTGGTGCGCCGTGCCGCCAGCGGGCTGCTCGACGAGGCGCTCGAGCCCGAGGTGCTCGCGCAGATCGAACGCACGCTCGACGAGTTCCGCCATGAGCACACGATCCGCTTCGACGACCTGGCGACCCGCCGTGCCGGCCAGCGCCGCTTTGTCGACCTGCACATGCACATGCCTGGCGCCTGGAGCCTGCAGCGCGCCGCTGCGCTGCGGACCAGCGTCGAGCAGGCGCTGATGGCCGCCGTGCCGGGTCTGCGCGCGACGATCCAGCTCCTGCCGATGGATGTCGAGGCGCATTTCGACGACAAGCGGGAGAACCCGCTGTGATCGCGCTGCTGCAGCGCGTCGCCGAGGCGCGCGTCGAGGTCGGTGGCCGCAGCGTCGGCGCGATCGGCCCCGGGCTGCTCGTGCTGGTCTGCGCCGAAGTCGGCGACGGCGAGGCCGAGGCCGATGCGCTGGTCGACAAGCTGCTGAAGCTGCGCGTCTTTGCCGACCCGGCTGGCAAGATGAACCTGAGCCTGCGCGATCTGGTCGCCGACGGCCGGCCGGCCGGGCTGCTGCTGGTCTCGCAGTTCACGCTGGCGGCCGACACCCGCGGCGGCAACCGTCCCAGCTTCAGCGCGGCGGCGCCGGCCGAGCTCGGCCGCCGGCTCTACGAGCGCGCGCTGGATCGCGCCCGTGCCGCGCACCCGGAGGTGGCCGCCGGGGAGTTCGGTGCCGACATGCAGGTGCACCTGGTCAACGATGGACCGGTGACTGTGCCGCTTTGGGTCCGCCCCGCCGAGGTCGGCGTGAAGCTTGCAGCGAGCGACGGACCATGAGCGCCTGGCGTCGACTGAACAACCGCATCGACCGCTGGCTCGATCGCCGCAGCCTGCACGCGCCGGTCGAGTCCGTGCAGGTGCTGGGCGTGGGCGGTGTGCCCTGCCTGGCCTCGGTGGCGCTCGAGCGCGCGGCCCAGCAGGCCCAGGCGCTCGACCGTGACGCCCGGCTCAAGCAGGTGCTCGCGCCGCAGGGCACCCAGCCCGACGGCGCCGCATCGCGCTGGCAGTTCCACTTCGAGCTGCCGCGCGCGCGCGCCAGGCTCGCCGTCGACTGGTACCTCGACGGCGACGTGCGCGGCGGCCGCTTCGGCCACGAGACGATCGCGGTGCGGGCCGAGCCCTTTCCGCCGTCGGAGAGCGTGCTGGCCCAGGGCGTGGCCGAGGGCAAGGTGCGGTATGCGCGGCTTGGCCGCGTCTGGAAGGACGAGCGGCGGCGCACGCCCGACCTGCCGATGGCGTTCCGCGATTCCGACGTCGCGGTCGCCGACCTCGCACGCCGCGGGCTGGCGGTCGAGGCGGCGAGCTTCACGCTCGGCGTCGCGGCCGAGTCGGGCGGCGCGCTGGTCTGGGTGGCGCGCACCGGCACCGCCGTCTACCGCTGCCCGTTCCGCTGAGGCGGCGCGGCCGCCCGGAAAGCAAAAAGCCGCCCGGGTCGGGCGGCTCTTGCCGGTCGGCGCGGGTCTGCGCGTCAGTCGGCGTACTGTCCCGCGGCCTTGATGACCGGGCCCCACTTGTCGATCTCGGCGAACACCCACTTCTTGTGCTCCGCCGGGTTGGTGCGCGAGTCGGTCACGACGACCGCGCCCAGCGCTTCCTGGCGCTTGATGAACTCGGCGTCGGCCAGCGCCTGCTTCAGCGCGGCGTTGACCTTGTCGAGCACCGGCTTGGGCGTGCCCTTGGGCGCATACAGGCCGTGCCAGATGGTGACGTTGAAGCCCTTCATCCCCGACTCGTCGAGCGTCGGCAGCTTGGCCAGCGTCGGCGTCGTCAGGCGCTTGGTCGTGGTGACGGCGTAGGCCTTGACCTTGCCGCCCTCGATCTGCGAGGTGGTGTTGGTGGTCTGGTCGCACATGATGTCGACCTGGCCGCCGATCAGGTCGGTCATCGCCGGGCCGGTGCCCTTGTAGGGCACGGTGGTCATGTCGACCTTCAGCGTGCTCTGGAACAGCAGGCCGCACAGGTGCGAGGCGGCGCCGAGACCGGCGTTGGCGAGGTTGATCTTGCCCTTGTTGGCGTCGACCCACTTCATCAGCTCGGCGTAGTTGTTCGCCGGCAGCGTCGGGCGGCCGATCAGCGTCATCGGCACCTCGTTGATCAGGCCGAGGTACTCGAACTCCTCGGTCTTGTACTGCAGCGAGCGGTACAGCGACGGCGAGGTGGCGATCGCGATGTGCGCCAGCAGCAGCGTGTAGCCGTCCGGCGCGGCCTTCGCGACCTTGGTGGCGCCCAGCGTGCCGCCGGCGCCGCCGACGTTCTCGATCACGATGGTCGCGTTGCCCAGCGGCTTGCGCAGCGCCTCGGCGAAGTCGCGCGCGACCTTGTCGGTCGGTCCGCCGGCCGCGAACGGCACGACGATGGTGATCGGCTTCTCCGGATAGGCTTGGGCCCAGGCTCCCGTGGTCGAGAGGGCGGCCACAGTGGCCAGCAGCAGGCGTCGCATCATTCGTCTCCTACAGCGCAGTGCGCGAAAGCATGGAGCGGATGCTAGGCACGGTGGGCCGTGCACCGACGTCGGGAACTACGTAAGCACGCACCCTGAGCGGAGCGTGCGCTCAGTCGTAGCGCCGCAGGTCCTCGATCACCTTGCCGTCGTTGGGCAGCGAGCCCGGCGCGAGCAGCTCGACCTCACCGCGCAGCTTGGTCACGTCCCGCAGTGTCTCGACCAGTCGGGCCGCCAGCCCTTCGGCCACCTCCGCCGCCTCGACGCGCAAGGTCATCGTGTCGGCCGCCATCTCGCCGGCGACCACGAGCCGCGCGCGCGCCACGCCGGCGTGGCGACGCACGATCTCGGCCACCTGACCGGGATGCACGAACATGCCGCGCACCTTGGTCGTCTGGTCGGCGCGACCCATCCAGCCCTTGATGCGCCGCGCGGTGCGGCCGGTCGGGCAGCGGCCGGGCAGCATCGCGCTCAGATCGCCGGTGCCGAAGCGCAGCAGCGGATAGGCCGGGTTGATGACCGTGACGACGACCTCGCCCACCTCGCCATCGGGCACCGGGTCGCCGGTGCCCGGGCGCACGATCTCGACGATCACGCGCTCGTCGAGCACGAGGCCCTCGCGGGCGCGCGTCTCGTAGGCGACCAGGCCGACGTCGGCGGTCGCGTAGCACTGCGACACCTCGATCCCCTGCGTGCCGAAGTAGGCGCGCAGCGACGGCGGGCAGGCCTCGCCCGAGACCAGCGCCTTGGTGAACGACAGCGGCGTGCCGGCCTCGGCCGCCTTCTCGAGCAGGATGCGCAGGAAGCTCGGCGTGCCGCAGTAGGCCTCGGGGCGCAGATCGGCGATCGCCTGCAGCTGCAGCTCGGTGTTGCCGACGCCAGCCGGGAACACGGTGCAGCCGAGCGCCTGCGCGCCGGTCTCCATCATCGAGCCGGCCGGCGTCAGGTGGTAGCTGAAGCTGTTGTGCACCAGCTCTCCGGCGCGCAGGCCGGCGGCGTGCAGCGCGCGCGCGACGCGCCAGTAGTCGGCGGCCTCGCCTTCGGGCTCGTAGATCGGGCCGGGCGACTGGAACACGCGGCGCGCCGGCAGTGGTGCCGCGAAGGCCGCCCAGCCGGCGGCCGAGTAGCCGCCGAAGGGGTCGGTGTTGCCGGGCCGCGCGCGCGCGGCCTTCTGTTGCTCGAGCAGCTCGTGCTTGCGCGTGACCGGCAGCGTCGCGAGCGCTGCGCGCGAGCCGATCGTGCGGGCGTCGACGCCGGCCAGCCGCTCGGCGTAGGCGGGGCGGCCCTGCGCCAGCGCCACCTGCGCCGGCAGGGCGGCCATCAGCGCGCGCTCGCGCTCGGCCGGATCGCGTGTCTCGTCGGGGCTGTAGAACTCAGTCATCGGGGTGCTCGCTCCAGCGGGCCAGGCGCCGGCGCAACTCGTCGGTGAACTTGCGCAGGTCGGCATGGCTGCACAGCAGCCGCGTATCCCATTCAGGCGAGCCGGCGGGACGCTTGACGATCCGAGCACGGATCGTGCCCGTGCCCTCCAGCGCGACGCGCGCCACCGGCCGGCCGGACCACTCGTAGCTGTCTTCGCGCAACGTCAGCTTCGCCTCGCGCAGCTGGCGCGTCAGCGTGGCCAGCGCGTCCTCGGCATTGAACGGCGGCGGGGCGAAGAAGTCGTCGCTCATGCCAGCCAGCGCTTGCGGCGCTTGTAGCTCTTCACGTCGCGGAAGCTCTTGCGGTCGCCGCCGCCCACGCCGAGGTAGAACTCCTTCACGTCCTCGTTGTTCGCGAGGTCTCTGGCGGCGCCGTCCATCACGATGCGCCCGCTTTCGAGGATGTAGCCGTAGTCGGCGTAGCGCAGCGCCATGTTGGTGTTCTGCTCGGCCAGCAGGAAGGTCGTCTTCTCCTTCTGGTTGAGGTCGCGGACGATCTCGAACACCTCTTCGACGATCTGCGGCGCCAGGCCCATCGACGGCTCGTCGAGCAGCACCATCTTCGGGTTGGCCATCAGCGCGCGGCCGATCGCGCACATCTGCTGCTCGCCGCCCGAGGTGTAGGCGGCCTGCGAGCCGCGGCGCGTCTTCAGCCGCGGGAAGTAGGCGTAGACCTTCTCCAGCGTCTCGGCGACCGCGGCCCTGCCGTCCTTGCGCGTGTAGGCGCCGGTCAACAGGTTCTCCTCGATCGTCAGGTGGCCGAAGCAGTGGCGGCCCTCCATCACCTGGATCACGCCGCGGTCGACCATCTGCGCGGTCGACAGCGCCTCGATGCGCTCGCCGCGCAGCTCGATCGAGCCCTTGGTCACCGCGCCGCGCTCGCCGGCCAGCAGGTTGCTCACCGCGCGCAGCGTCGTCGTCTTGCCGGCGCCGTTGCCGCCCAGCAGCGCGACGATGCCGCCCTCGGGCACCTGCAGCGAGACGCCCTTGAGCACCAGGATCACGTGGTTGTAGATGACCTCGATGCCGTTGACGTTCAGCAGGATGTTGTTCATCGACGTTCTGTCTGGAGCCCCTCCCGTGGGGCGGGAGGGGCGGGGGAGGGTGCGGGTCAGCTCTGGCAGTCTTCGGGCGTGCGGCGCGTGAGCTTCTTCTCGGCCGCGTACTTGTCGGCCGCCGCCTTCACCATCGGGCGGATCAGGGTTTCGTCACCCTGCAGCCAGTCGGACGTGAAGACCCATTTCGTGCCGTCCCAGGTGTGCACGCGGGCCCAGTTGGCGCCCATGTGGTCGGCGCAGCTCGTGCTGACGGGGCGCATCACGCCGGCGAAGCCGAGCGCGTCGAGCTTCTTCTGGTCGAGCGCGAGGTTCTCGTAGCCCCAGCGCACCTGCTCGCCAGTCATCGGCTTGCCCTTGCCGTAGCGCTCCTGGGCGCGCTTGACGCCTTCGACGGCGAGCATCGCGCTGATCAGGCCGCGCATGTACAGCACCTGGCCGACTTCCTCCTTCGGCCCGGTGCCCTGGCCCTTGGCGTGCAGCGTGGCGAGCACGTCCTTGACGACCTTCGCGCCGTACTCGGTGCCATGCTGGATGGTGACCGCGTTGTAGCCCTTCGCGCCGTCGCCGACGTCCTTGACATCCGGCTCGGCGCCGGCCCACCACACGCCGTACATCTTGTCGCGCGGATAGCCGGTGGCCTGCGCCTCCTTCAACGCGGTCCCGTTCATCACGCCCCAGCCCCACAGCAGCACGTAGTCGGGCCGGTTCTGGCGGATCTGCAGCCACGCGGCCTTCTGCTCGACGCCCGGGTGGGTGACGGGGATGGCGTTGAACTCGTAGCCGTGGAGCTTGCTGCGCTCCGTCAGCATCGGGATCGGCTCCTTGCCGTAGGGGCTGTCGTGGTAGACGAGCGTGATCTTCTTGCCCTTGAGCTTGTCGAAGCCGCCTTCCTTCTTGGCGATGTGCTGGATCAGCACGTCGGCGGCCACCCAGTAGGTGCCGAGCAGCGGGAAGTTCCACTTGAAGACGTTGCCGTCGGCGCTCTCGCTGCGGCCGTAGCCGGCGGTGATCAGCGGGATCTTGTCGATCGGCGCCTTCTCGGTCAGCGCGAAGGTGATGCCGGTGGACAGCGGCTGGAACACCGTCGCGAAGGGCCTGCCCTTCAGGCGCTCGTAGCATTCGACGCCCTTGTCGGTGGCGTAGCCCGTCTCGCACTCCTCGTAGGTGAGCTTCACGCCGTTGATGCCGCCCTGGGCGTTGACCAGCTTCAGGTAGTCGACATAGCCGTTCGCGAACGGCGTGCCGTTCGGCGCATAGGCGCCGGTGCGGTAGACCAGTACCGGGAAGAACTGCTCCTTGGCCTGAGCGTAGGCGGGGGCTGCCGCGAGCACCGCGCTCGCCGTGGCGGCCACCAGGCTGGCGGCGAGCACAAGGGACTGCAATTTCATGTCTCTCTCCTAGGCGGGGTGAATGCACTCTGCGGTGCGGGCGTGAACATCAGTGCGGGAAAGGCCAGAGGCGCAGCTTCTCCTTGGCCGTCGACCACAGCCGCGCGAGGCCGTGCGGTTCGACGATCAGGAAGAAGACGATCAGCGCGCCGAAGATCATGAAGGTCAGGTGCGCGGCCAGCGCGGTGTCGATCGGGATGCCGAACCAGTAGGGCAGCGCGTCGAGCACGATCGGCAGCACGACGATGAAGGCGGCGCCGAAGAAGCTGCCCATGATCGAGCCGAGCCCGCCGATGATGACCATGAACAGCAGTTGGAAACTGCGGTCGATGCTGAAGGCCGCCGGCTCCCACGACCCCAGGTGCACGAAGCCCCACAGCGCGCCGGCGACGCCGACGATGAAGCTCGACACCGCGAAGGCCGACAGCTTGGCGTACACCGGCCGGATGCCGATCACCGCGGCGGCCACGTCCATGTCGCGGATCGCCATCCACTCGCGGCCGATGTGGCTGCGCACGAGGTTCTTGGCCAGCAGCGCGAACACCGCCACGAAGGCGAGGCAGAACAGGTACTTCTGCGCCGGCGTTTCGATGGGCAGGCCGAACACCTGCAGTCCGGCGACGCTGACCGACCCGGAGGCCGAGTCGTTGGTGAACCACTTGATGCGCAGGAAGGCCCAGTCGGTGAAGAACTGCGCCGCCAGCGTGGCCACGGCGAGGTACAGGCCCTTGATGCGCAGCGACGGGATGCCGAACAGCACGCCCACCAGCGTGGCGGTCGCGCCGCCGAGCAGCAGGGACACGATCAGCGGCATGCCCGGGATGCGGACCTGGAAGTTGTAGGCCGCGTAGGCGCCGATCGCCATGAAGGCGCCGGTGCCCAGCGAGATCTGGCCGCAGTAGCCGACCAGGATATTCAGGCCGAGCGCTGCCAGCGACAGGATCAGGAACGGGATCAGGATCGCGCGGAACAAGTACTCGGGCGCGATCAGCGGCACGACCGCGAAGGCGAACACGAGCAGCGCGCCGATCGCGATGCGGTCCTGCAGGATCGGGAAGACCTGCTGGTCGGCGCGGTAGTTGGTCTTGAACTGGCCGTTTTCGCGGTAGAGCATGGTTCAGACCCGGTCGATGATCTTTTCGCCGAACAGGCCCTGGGGCCTGACGAGCAGGAACAGCAAGGCCAGCACATAGGCGAACCAGATCTCGATGCCGCCGCCGAGCATCGGGCCGATGTAGATCTCCGAGAGCTTCTCGCCGACGCCGATGATCAGCCCGCCGATGATCGCGCCGGGCACGCTGGTCAGCCCGCCGAGGATCACCACCGGCAGCGCCTTCAGCGCCACCAGCGACAGCGAGAACTGCACGCCGAGCTTGGAGCCCCAGATGATCCCGGCGACCAGCGCGGCGAAGCCGGCGACGCTCCAGACGATCACCCAGATGCGGTTCAGCGGGATGCCGATCGACTGCGCCGCCTGGTGGTCGTCGGCCACGGCGCGCAGCGCGCGGCCGGTCGAGGTCTTCTGGAAGAACAGCGCCAGCGCGCCGACCAGCAGCGCGGCAATGAGCGCTGCGACCAGGTCCTCCTGGCTGATCAGCACGCCGCCCTCGAAGGTCGACTGGAACAGGAAGATCGGGTCCTTGGGCATGCCGACATCGATCTTGTAGATGTCGGAGCCGAACAGCGTCTGCCCGAAGCCGTCGAGGAAGTAGGTGATGCCCAGCGTCGCCATCAGCAGCGTGATGGCTTCCTGGTTGACCAGCTTGGACAGGCACAGCCGCTCGATCAGCCAGGCCACCGCGACCATCACCGCCATCGCGGCGATGAAGGCCAGCACGTTGCCCAGGACCTTGCTCTCGATGCCGAGCGCGGCCGGAATCCACTCCGAGAAGCGCGCCATCGCGAGCGCCGCGAACAGCACCATCGCACCCTGCGCGAAATTGAACACGCCGCTGGCCTTGAAGATCAGCACGAAGCCGAGTGCGATCAGCGAATAGAGCATGCCGGCCATCAGGCCGCCGAACAGCGTTTCGAGGAAGAAGCCCATCGTGTGTCCCGTCCGCCTCAGTGGCTGGTGCCCAGATAGGCCTTGATGACCTCGGGGTTGGCGCGCACCTCGTCGGGCGTGCCGTCGCCGATCTTCTTGCCGTAGTCGAGCACGACGACGCGGTCGGAGATGTCCATCACGACGCCCATGTCGTGCTCGATCAGCACGATCGTGGTGCCGAACTCGTCGTTGACGTCGAGGATGAAGCGGCACATGTCCTGCTTCTCCTCGACGTTCATGCCGGCCATCGGTTCGTCGAGCAGCAGCACCTGCGGCTCCATCGCCAGCGCGCGGCCGAGGTCGACGCGCTTCTGCAGGCCGTAGGGCATGCGGCCGACCGGCGTCTTGCGGTAGGGCTGGATCTCGAGGAAGTCGATGATGCGCTCGACGAACTCGCGGTGCTGCATCTCCTCGCGCTCGGCCGCGCCCCAGCGGATCGCCTGCTGCAGCAGGTTGCTCCTCATGCGCAGGTTGCGGCCCGTCATGATGTTGTCGAGCACGCTCATGCCCTTGAACAGCGCGAGGTTCTGGAAGGTCCGCGCCACGCCCATCTCGGCGACCTGGCGGCTGTTCATGTGGCTGAAGGTCTTGCCGCGGAAGGTGATCGAGCCGTGCTGCGGCGTGTACACGCCGTTGATGCAGTTGAGCATCGAGCTCTTGCCGGCACCGTTCGGGCCGATGATCGCGCGCACCTCGTGCTCACGGACGTCGAAGCTGATGTCGGTCAGCGCCTTCACGCCGCCGAAGGCCAGCGAGATGTTCCGGACCTCCAGCACCACGTCACCGGTCGTGGCCATCAGGCAGCCCTCCGCGTGGCAGGGTAGGTGGGCACGTCGGCGATGCGCAGGTCGGCGGCCACCATGCCGGTGCGGCCGTCCTCGAACTTGACCTGCGTCTCGATGTACTGCGAGGTCTTGCCGCCGTACAGCGCGTCGATCAGCACCGCGTACTTGTCGCCGATGTAGCCGCGGCGGACCTTGCGGGTGCGCGTCAGCTCGCCGTCGTCGGCGTCGAGCTCCTTGTGCAGGATCAGGAAGCGGCTGACCTGGCTGCCGGCGAGCTTGTCGTCGGCGGCGAGGTCGGCGTTGACCTTCTTCACGCAGTCGATGATCAGCTCGTAGACCTCGGGCTTCTGCGCCAGGTCGGTGTAGCCGGCATAGGCGAGGTTGCGTCGCTCGGCCCAGTTGCCGACCGCCTCGAAGTCGATGTTGAGCGCGGCGCAGACCTTGTCGCGCTGGTCGCCGAAGGCCACCGCCTCCTTGATGTAGGGAAAGAACTTCAGCTTGTTCTCCACGTACTTGGGCGCGAAGAGGCCGCCGTCGAAGGGGCCGCCGACGATGCGGCCGACGTCCTTGGCGCGGTCGATGATCTTCAGGTGACCGCCGGCGTCCAGGAAGCCGGCGTCGCCGGTGTGGTACCAGCCCTCGGCCGTCAGCACCTCGGCGGTGGCGGCCGGGTTCTTGTAGTACTCCTTCAGCAGCCCGGGCGACTTGACCATGATCTCGCCGCTGGCCTCGACGCGGATCTCGACGCCTTCGATCGGCACGCCCACCGTGTCGGCCCGGACCTCGTGGTCGGGCTGCAGGCAGACGAACACCGCGGTCTCGGTCGAACCGTAGAGCTGCTTCAGGTTGATGCCGATCGCGCGGTAGAAGGTGAAGAGGTCGGGCCCGATCGCCTCGCCGGCGGTGTAGGCCACGCGCACGCGGGAAAAGCCCAGCGTGTTGCGCAACGGGCCGTAGACGAGCACGTTGCCGAGCGCATAGGCCAGCCGGTCGCCGAACGACAACGCCTTGCCGTCCATGCGGGCCGGGCCGACGCGCCGCGCCACCGCCATGCAGCGCTCGAACAGCCAGCGCTTCAGGCGCCCGGCGTCCTCCATGCGGATCATCACGCTGGTCAGCAGCCCCTCGAAGATCCGCGGCGGCGCGAAGTAATAGGTCGGCCCGATCTCCTTCAGGTCGATCATCACCGTGGCGGCCGACTCGGGGCAGTTGACGACGTAGCCGCACACCAGCCACTGCGCATAGCTGAAGATGTTCTGGCCGATCCAGGCCGGCGGCATGTAGGCCAGTACCTCCTCGGCGGCGGTCAGCTTGTCGAAGCGCGCGCCGGCAGCGGCGCGGTCGATCAGCGTGCGGTGGCTGTGCACCACGCCCTTCGGGTTGCCGGTGGTGCCGGAAGTGAAGAACATGGCGGCGACGTCGTCCACGCCGGCGCGGTCCACCTCCGCCTGCACGAAGCCCGGCTGCTGCGCGTTGAAGGCGCGGCCGGCGTCGAGCAGCGCGTCGATCGATGCCAGCCCAGGGGCGTCGTACTTGCGCAGGCCGCGCGGGTCGTCGTACCAGATGCGCGCGAGCTGCGGGCACTGCTCGCGGACGTCGAGCAGCTTGTCGACCTGCTCCTGGTCCTCGACCACCGCGAAGGCGACCTCGGCGTTGTTGATCGGGAACACGAACTCGGCCCCCACCGCGTCCTGGTACAGAGGCACGGGGATGGCGCCGAGCGACTGCGCCGCCAGCATCGCGGCGGAAAGCCGCGGGCGGTTTTCGCCGATCACCACCAGGTGCTGGCCGCGCCGCAGCCCGGCGGCGGCAAAGCCGCCAGCCATCTCGCGCACCAGCGTCGCGAGCTCGCGCCAGGTGGTGGTCTGCCAGATGCCGAGATCCTTCTCGCGCAGCGCCGGGGCATCCGGGCGCTGGGCAGCGTGGTCGAGCATCAGCCGGGGAAAGGTCGTCGGCACCGTCGTGGTCTCCTGCACCGCGGAGGCCGCCTGCACCCACAGGCACGGCGGCTCGAATGCTGGGCATGCTAAGCAAGAGTTTGACGCTCACCTGTCGTTATGACGACAATCCCCGGGTGAGCCCGGGCGGGACTTTCCCTTGCCTTGCCGGGCTGGAAGCCGCCTTGGTCAACGCCGCCCCACTGCGCGAGCGCGCACGCGCTCCCACCACCGAGGAGCTCGATGGCATCCCCTGGCTCGCCGTGCTCGAGCCGGCGCAGCGTGAGCGCGCCGTCGGTGCGCTGCGCGTCGTGCGTGCGGGGGTCGGCGAGCACCTGTGTCGCCTGGGCCGGCCGGCGAGCTACTGGTTCGGCGTCGTCGACGGCCTGCTGAAGATGAGCAACGACGGCGAGCAGGGCGCGCCGATCACCTTCACCGGCATCCCGCCGGGAGCCTGGTTCGGCGAGGGCACGCTGCTCAAGCGCGAGAGCTACCGCTACAACATCGAGGCGCTGCGGCGCAGCCTGGTGGCCGGCCTGCCGATCGAGGCCTTCCACGAACTGCTGGCGACCAGCATCCCCTTCAACCGCTACTTGCTCCACCAGATCAACGAGCGGCTCGGCCAGTTCATCGCCGCGCGCGAGATCGACCGCATGACCGACCCCGACACGCGGGTCGCGCGCAGCCTCGGCGCGATGTTCCACCCGGTGCTGTATCCCGGCGTCGGTTCGCTGCTGCGCATCACCCAGCAGGAGCTGGCCTACCTCGTCGGCCTGTCGCGCCAGCGCGTCAACGAGGCGCTGAGCGCGCTGCAGGCCGAGGGCCTGATCGCGATCGAGTACGGCGGCCTGCGCGTGCTCGACCTCGCCGGCCTGCAGCACCGCCAGCGCTCCTGAGCGGCTGGCGCTGCTGCACCGCACTATCCCTTGACCGAGGGGGGCGTGTTCGCCGGGATGGGGGGTGGGCGGCTGTCATCTGCGGGCGGCACCATGCGCTCATGCGAACGACTCTCGTGCATTTCGGCCTGGTCTGGGCCGCCGCGCTCATCGCGCTGACGGGCGCAGGTGCGGCCTGCGCGGCACCGAGTGCGCAGGCGCAGCAGGTCGTGGCCCAGTTCGTCGACCCTGACACGCCGGCTCGGCGCAGCGGTGCCGTGCGCACGGCCGCTCGGCCGCCGATGGCACTGCCGGCCGCCGCGGCGGCGTCTGCCGGCGCGCGTGACGAGGGCGCGCCGGGGGTCGGCCCCCTGCTGCTTGCGCTGTTCGGCCTGGTGCTGCTGATCGGTACGCGCACGCGCCGGCGCGACGACTGAGCGAGTCGCGCTCAGCGGTTCATCGTCCCGGCCGCCACATGGCCGGCCGGCACATGCGGCGCGGCGCTGTCCACATGCCGCGTCTGGTCGTCGAAGAAGAAGTCCGGCTCGAACTCGGCCAGGAACTCGCCCTTGGGCAGACCGCCGAGGAACATCGCCTCGTCGACCTCGATCTGCCAGCCCATCAGCGTGCGCACCGCACGTTCGTGCGCCGGCGCGCTGCGCGCAGTGACCAGCGCCGTGCGCAGCCGCATCGCCGCCGTGCCCTCGCGCTGCAGCCGGTGCAGCGCCTCGAGCAGCGGCTTGAAGGGCCCGGCCGGCAGCGGGCTGGCGGCGCGCTCGCGCTCGTGGGCCTGGAAGGCGTCCAGCCCGCCGGCCTGGAACACCTGTTCGGCCTCGTCGGAGAACAGCACCGCGTCGCCGTCGAAGGCGATGCGCACCTCGCGAGGGTGGGCTTCCGAGGCGCGTGCCGAATGCGTGGCGACGCGCGCCGCGGGCACGCCGGCGTCGAGCGCAGCGCGCACGTCGGCCTCGTTGGCGCTGAGGAAGAGGTTGGCCGCCAGCGGCTTGAGGTAGCGCCACGGCGCCGCGCCGCGCGTGAACACGCCGCGCTCGATCGTCAGGCCGTAGTGCTGGCAGGAGCGGAACACGCGCATGCCCGAGACCGGGTCGTTGCGCGACAGGATCACCACCTCGACGCGCTGTGACTGCGCGTCGTTGAAGGCGAGCAGCTTCTTGACCAGCGAGAAGGCCACGCCGCGCTGCGCCGGTGCCTCCAGGCGCTCGAGCTGCAGCGCCATGTAGGCGCGGTCGTCGCGCTGCTCGTCGAACAGGCGGTTCTCCTCCTCGAAGTCGAACAGCGCGCGCGAGGAGATGGCCACCACCAGGCGGCCGGCGAGGGAGACGGACATGCGCCGATGCTAGCCGGGCGCCGCCGTCCGCCGCGCTACTGCACGAAGCCGATCGGCGACCGGCGCCCGTGCTGCTCCGGCAGGTCGCGCACCTGCACTTCGCCGCGGCCGGCGAGCTTGGCGTTGCCGAAGGCCGTCATCCACGCGCGGCGCATCTCGCGCGGCGCCAATTCGGCCATCGCGTCGAGCACATCGGTGGGCGGCTCGGGCGCGAAGCGGCTGCCCCAGTCGTGGGCGGCGCGGATGCCGGCGTAGAGCTTGCCAGCGATCCTGCGCGCCGCCGCGGCGTCGGGCATCTGCACCTCGAACACGTTCATGCGATTGAGGATCGGGTCGGGGATCGCGCGCTCGTCGTTCGCGGTGGCGACCCAGATCACCTGGCTGGCGTCGATCGGCACCTCGGCGTACTCGTCGGTGAAGGCGCCGGCGGTGTCGTGCTCCAGCAGGCTGTAGAGCGAGCCGAGTGGGTCGTAGGCGTGTTCGCCGCCGGCCTTGTCGATCTCGTCGACCACCATCACCGGGTTGGCGTACTGGCCGTCGACCAGCGTCTCGAACACCTTGCCGGGGCGTGCGCCCTTCCACTGGCTGGACGCGCCGCTGAGCACCCAGCCGGCGGTCAGCGAACTCATGCTGAGAAAGCCCAGGCCGGTGCCGAGCAGCTGCGCCATCTCGCGCGCGAAATGGGTCTTGCCGACGCCGGGGGGGCCGAGCAGCAGCATCGGCGTGATCTCGAGAGCGTCGCGGCTGTCGGTGCACAGCGCGAGCTGGCGCTTCACGTCGTCGAGCACCTCGTGGAAGTTGGGCAGGTCGTCGTAGAGGTGGTCCATCGCCGGGATGCCCGAGGGCTTGACCTGGAAGCGCTCGGGGCCCTTCTCGAGCATGCGTTCGTAGGTCGCGCGCAGGTTCTCGTGCTCCTTGTGCGGCAGCTTCTCGAGCCGGCGTTCCACGTCGTTGACGCGGTAGACCTTGCGCATGTGCGCGATCGGCAAGCCCGCGCGCGGCATGGCAACGAGATCGGTGGCGGTGGTTGTCATCGAGAACCTCCAGAGAACGGCAAACCGGTCAGTCCATTGCAGCAAAGGCTACGGACGGGATCGCGCCGATCAACGGGGCAAACCCCGGGCTGATCGCGTGCAAGACACATGCCTGTCCAAGGTGGGCCTGCGGCAGCAGTTCGACGCTGCGAGTGCCAGCGGGGCGCGGCTACCATCCGCGGCGACCCGACGATCCGGCGCCCCGATGCCCCTCATGCCGACCCCGCGCGACCCTGCCGCAGCGCCCGACCTCTCGGCGACGCTCGCGTCGGGCCGCTGGCTGATCTGGCTGCTGGCGGTGCCGGTGCTGGCGCTGCTGGCCTTCCTGATGGCGGCGCAAGTGCGCCAGCAGCGCAGCGCCGCCGAGTCCGCGATCGAGCGGCGCCACGAGGAGCGCGTGCGCACGCTGCACAACCTGGCGCGGCCGGCGATCGACCATGTGCACGACCTGCGCGTGCGCATGGAACAGGTGTGGGCGCATCCGCCGGCGCTCGATGCCGCGCTCGCCACCGCGCTGCGGCCGCGCCTGCTCGACGGCCGCCCCGACGGCTACACGCTCGACGGCGCCGCCGAGCCGCTGCGCGCGCGCTACGGACAGCTGCTGTGGTACGCGCCGGACGGCAGTGCGCCGGCCGCCGACCAGTTGCGCCGCGCACAGGCCTTCCTGGAGCATGCGCGCCCGGCCCATGCGCGCGCGGCCGGATTCACCGCGTCGTGGTGGCTGCCGACCGGCACGGCGATGTCGGTCGGCTACCCGTGGTTCGATTCGGCCACGTCGCTGCGCTCGCTGAACGAGCACGCGCTGATCTCGCTGGCCGCCTACCGCGCCCGCGGCGACGACGAGCGCCGCGGCCTGGCCGAGCGCGAGCCGAAGCGCGACAGCTACTGGAGCCCGCCGTACTTCGACGACGCGAGCGGCATGCTGACCGTCTCGCATGCCGGGCTGGTGCGCGTCGACGGGCAGTACCGCGGCGAGGTGATGCTCGACTTCCGCCTCGACGACCTGCAGACGCTGCTGGCCGGCTGGCGCGAGCTGCCCGGGCGGCAGTGGATCATCGACGAGCGCCAGCGCGTGCTGGCCGACTCGGCGCAACCCATCGGCCCGGCGCGCCGTCCCGACAGCGGGCCGACGCTGAAGGTCGCGCTGGCCGACCGGCTGCCCGCAGGGATCGAGGTCGCGATGGTCGATGCGGCGCTGCGCCAGCCCGGCGTGCTGGCGCGCCACGACGGCTGGGCGCTGATCGCCGGCAGCGCGGCCGGCTCGCCGTGGACGCTGGTGCAGGCGCTGCCGGTCTCGGCCCTCGACGCGCAGACGGGCCCGACGCTGCGTCCCTATGTGCTGATCGCCGTGGCGCTGCTGCTCGCCTTCGTGGCGGGCCAGTTGCTGCTGTCGCGCCGCTTCGTGCAGCCGGCGGCTCAGGTGCTGGCCTACCTGCGCGCGCTGCAACACGACGCCGCCGCGCCGCCGCCATCGCTGGACGCGCGCTGGCGCCCCTGGGTCGAGGCGGTGACCGCGACGTTCCGCAGCCTTCGCGAGGCGGTGCAGCGCGAGCGCCGCAGCGAGGCGCTGAAGGCGGCGATCACCGACCATGCGCTGGTCGCGCTGATCTCGACCGACGAGGACGGCCGCGTCGTCGAGTTCAACCCCGCCGCCGAGGCGATGTTCGGCATCACCCGGGCGCAGGCGGCCGGCCGGCCGGTTGGCGAGTTGATCGTGCCGGCGCGCCACCGCGCCGCCCACGAGGCCGGCATGGCGCGCATGCGCGCCGGCGGTGCGCCGCGCGTGATGGGGCAGTTGCTCGACCTGCAGGCGGTGCGTGCCGACGGCCGCGAGTTCCCGGTCGAGATGCGGCTGTGGCGCACCGAGGTCGATGGCGTGAACCACTACACCGCCTCGCTGGCCGACGTGACCGAGCGGCGTGCCCAGGCCGAGCAGATCGACCGCCAGCGCGAGGCGCTGCGCCAGAGCGAGAAGCTCACCGCGATGGGCAGCCTGCTGGCCGGCGTCGCGCACGAGCTGAACAACCCGCTGGCGATCGTGATGGGCCGCGCCAGCCTCCTCGAGGGCAAGGCCGGCGAGGGCGAGCTCGCGGCCGATGCGCAGCGCATCCGCGAGGCGGCCGACCGCTGCGGCCGCATCGTGCGCACCTTCCTCGCGATGGCGCGCAGCCGGCCGGTGCAGCGCGCCGAGGTACAGCTCAACGATCTGGTGCGCGCGGCGGTCGAGCTGCTGCAGTACGGCTTTCGCAGCCACGGCATCGACGTTGTCGTCGAGCTCGCGCCCGGTCTGCCGACGGTCCACGCCGACGCCGACCAGCTCGGCCAGGTGGTGCTGAACCTGCTGGTCAACGTGCAGCATGCGCTGGCCGGCGCACCGGCGCCGCGCCGCGCGTGATCTGGATGTAGAGCGTGGCATCGCCGGTGTGCAGGTCATTGTGATCGAGCAGCCGCGTTGCGATGTCG
>Ga0209966_1000014_pt1 | contig 81913 bp, 74 predicted proteins | sample RhisoiCoNPM_FD_187575 | JGI IMG/M metagenome (GOLD analysis project Ga0209966, IMG submission 187575) | Arabidopsis thaliana rhizosphere microbial communities from the Joint Genome Institute, USA, that affect carbon cycling - Rhizosphere... | ecosystem: Host-associated > Plants > Roots >... | reverse complement strand
CCGCGCAGGCCGCCCGCAGCGCGGCGGCGTCGAAGGCGACCGGGCGCGTCGCGAGCACCTCGCCCTCGAGGTCGCCGCCGACGCGGGTGATGCCGAGCTTGAGCGTCGCGCGGTAGGTCTTGTCGGCATCGAGCGCCGCCTGCGAGAACTTGGTCGCCGCGCCGAAGCACAGCGGCAGCAGCCCGGTCGCCAGCGGATCCAGCGTGCCGGTGTGGCCGCCCTTCTCGGCGCGCAGCATGCCCTTGACCTTCTGCAGCGCGTCGTTGCTCGACCAGCCGATCGGCTTGTCGAGCAGGAGCACGCCGTGCAGCGCACGGCGCGGCGGCTTCGGCGGACGCGCGACGGCGGTCATGGGGCTCAGTCGTCCTTGGCCCGCGTCGCGTTGGCCTGGTGGATCAGCGCGTTCAGGTCTGCGGCGCGCTCGGTCGTGCGGTCGAACTGGAAGTGCAGCGTCGGCACGGTGTGGATCTGCAGGCGCTTGAACAGGCCATTGCGCAGCCAGCCGGCGGCTTCGTTGAGCGCCAGCTGGCACTCGGTGGGGTCGCCCATCAGCACCGAGAAGAACACCTTGGCATGCGCGTAGTCCGGCGTGACCTCGACCGCCTGCACGGTGATCATGCCGATGCGGGGGTCCTTCAGGTCGCGGATCAGCTCGGCGACATCGCGCTGGATCTGGTCGGCGACGCGGAAGCTGCGGTTGGGGATGGCGCGCTTGTGTTTCATGGTCTGGGCTCCTCAAGGACAAACCCCGCCGACTTTCGAGGGCGGGGTTTGCAGCCAGGGCGAACTCCGCTTTACAGCGTTCGTGCGACTTCCTTGATCTCGAATACCTCGAGCTGGTCGCCTTCCTTGATCTCGTTGTAGTTCTTCAGCTTGATGCCGCACTCGAAGCCGGTTGCGACCTCGCGCACGTCGTCCTTCAGGCGGCGCACCGACTCGACCTCGCCGGTGTAGACCACCACGTTGTCGCGCAGCAGGCGGAAGCGCGCGCCGCGGCGCACCACGCCCGAGGTGACCATCGAGCCGGCCACGGTGCCGATCTTGGAGGCCACGAAGACCTGGCGGATCTCGGCGGTGCCGAGCAGCTCTTCCTTCTGCTCGGGTGCCAGCATGCCGCTCATCGCCGCCTTGATCTCGTCGACCGCGTCGTAGATGATGTTGTAGTAACGCAGGTCGACCGCGTTGCCCTCGGCCAGCTTGCGCGCGCCGGCGTCGGCGCGGACGTTGAAGCCGATGATGACCGCCTTCGACGCGATCGCGAGGTTGACGTCGCTCTCGCTGATGCCGCCGACCGCCGCGTGGACGATCTGCACCTTGACCTCGGCCGTGCTGAGCTTGAGCAGCGAGGCGGCCAGCGCCTCCTGCGAGCCCTGCACGTCGGCCTTGATGATCAGCGGCAGCGTCTGCGCCTGGCCTTCGCCCATGTTCTCGAACATGTTCTCCAGCTTCGCGGCCTGCTGCCTGGCGAGCTTGACGTCGCGGTACTTGCCGGAACGGAAGGTCGCGATCTCGCGTGCGCGGCGCTCGTCGGACAGCACCATGAACTCGTCACCGGCCTGCGGCACCTCGGTCAGACCCTGGATCTCGACCGGGATCGCCGGGCCGGCCTCGGTGGCGGGCTTGCCGTCCTCGTCGAGCATCGCGCGCACGCGGCCATAGGTCGCGCCGGCGAGCACGACGTCGCCGCGCTTGAGCGTGCCGCTTTGCACCAGCACGGTGGCGACCGGGCCGCGGCCCTTGTCGAGCTGGGCTTCGATCACCAGACCCTTGGCCGGTGCGTCGACCGGGGCCTTCAACTCCAGCACCTCGGCCTGCAGCAGCACCTGCTCGAGCAGGTCGTCGATGCCTTGGCCGGTCTTGGCCGACACGTGGACGAAGGGCGAGTCGCCGCCGAAGTCCTCGGGCACGACCTGCTCGGCGATCAGCTCGCTGCGCACGCGCTCGATGTTGTGGCCGGGCTTGTCGATCTTGTTGATCGCGACGATCAGCGGCACCTCGGCGGCCTTCGCGTGGGCGATGGCCTCCTTGGTCTGCGGCATCACGCCGTCGTCGGCCGCCACCACCAGGATCACCAGGTCGGTGGCCTTGGCGCCGCGCGCGCGCATCTGCGTGAAGGCCTCGTGGCCCGGGGTGTCGAGGAAGGTGATCATGCCGCGCGGCGTCTCGACGTGGTAGGCGCCGATGTGCTGCGTGATGCCGCCCGCTTCGCCCGCCGCGACGCGGCTGGTGCGGATGTAGTCGAGCAGCGAGGTCTTGCCGTGGTCGACGTGGCCCATCACGGTGACGACCGGGGCACGCGGCTTCAGCTCGGCCTCGGTGGTCGCGTGTTCTTCCTCGAGGAAGGCGTCCGGATCGTCCAGCTTGGCGGCGAAGGCCTTGTGGCCCATCTCCTCGACCAGGATCATCGCGGTCTCCTGGTCGAGCTGCTGGTTGATCGTGACCATCTGGCCGAGCTTCATCAGCTGCTTGATGACCTCGGAGGCCTTGACGCTCATCTTGTGCGCGAGGTCGGCGACCGAGATGGTCTCCGGCACGTGCACCTCGTAGGTCTGGGCCTCGACCTGCATCGGCGGCGGCGCGCCGTCGCCGCGGTCGCCGCGGCGACCGCCGCCGCGCGGAGCCTTCCAGCCGCCGCGCCCGCCGGTGTCGGGACGACCCTTCTGCGCGGCGCGCTTCTTGGCAGCGTCATCAGCCCAGCTCGACGACAGCTTCTCGGACTTGACCGACTTCTTGTCGCCCGGCTTGGCGGCGCCCGGCGCAGCGGCGCCCGGTGCGCCCGGCTTGGCCGCCGGCTTGTGGATCGTGCCCTTGATCTCGGCCGGCTTCGGCTCCTCGGGCTTCTTGGCCACGAGCACCTTCTTCGGCGCGTTCATCATCGCGCGGATCGCCGAGGCTTCGTCCTCGGCGGCCTTGCGACGCTTGGCGAGGTCGTCGGCCTTCTGCTTCTCCTCGGCCTCGATGGCGGCCGCCTTGACCACGCGCACCGCCGGCTTCGGCGGCTCGGCGGGCTTGGCCGGCGGCTCTTCGGCCTTGGGGGCCGGTGCGGGCGCGGTCTTGGCTGCCGGCGGCGCGGCGGCAGCGGCGGCCAGCGCCGCGGCGGCCTGCTCGGCGGCGATGCGCTGGCGCTCCTCGGCGGCGGCGCGCTCGGCGGCCTCCTGGGCTTCGCGCTGGCGGCGCTTCTCGGCCAGGTCTTCCTCCTGGCGGCGCAGCAGCTCGGCCTGGCGGCTCGCCTCTTCCTCGCGCTTCTGCAGCTCGGCCTCGTCGACCGCCGGCGCGGCAGGCGCTTCCTCGGCCACCGGCGCGTCCTCGCGCTTGATGAAGGTGCGCTTCTTGCGCACTTCGACCTGGATCGTGCGCGCCTTGCCCGAAGCGTCGGCCTGCTTGATCTCGGTGGTGGACTTCTTGGTCAGCGTGATCTTCTTGCGCTCGGTCGAGCCTGTGCCGTGCGACGAGCGCAGGAAGTCGAGCAGGCGCTCCTTGTCGGCTTCGGTCAGCGCATCCTCCGCCGAGCGCTTGGCCACGCCGGCGGATTGGAGCTGTTCGAGCAGCGTCGCGGCCGGGCGGTTCAGCTCGGCGGCAAGTTGTGCGACGGTGGTCACGGCCATTGGGTGGTGTCCTTGGTGTAGCGGGTGCGTGGCGTCGTGCGGGCGGTCCGGCGACCGATCAGGCCGTGAACCAGTGCTCGCGCGCCTTCATGATCAGCGCGCGGGCGTCGGCCTCGGCCATGCCGGTCAGCTCGGTCAGCTCGTCGACCGCCAGGTCGGCGAGGTCGTCGCGGGTGTGGACGCCGCCCTCGGTGAGCTTGGGGATCAGCGTCTCGTCGAGTCCGTCGAGGTCGCGCAGGTCCTGCGAGACGCTCTCGAGCTTCTCCTCCTGGGCGATCTCCATCGTCAGCAGCGCGTCCTTGGCGCGGGTGCGCAGCTCGTTGACGGTGTCCTCGTCGAAGCTCTCGATCTCCAGCATCTCCGACAGCGGCACGTAGGCCACTTCCTCGAGGCTGGTGAAACCTTCCTCGATCAGGATGTCGGCCACCTCGGCGTCGACGTCGAGCTTCTCGACGAACAGCTTGCGGATCGACTCGGTTTCGCCGGCCTGCTTCTCGGCCGATTCCTCGGCGCTCATGATGTTGATGCGCCAGCCGGTCAGCTCGGACGCCAGGCGCACGTTCTGGCCGCCGCGGCCGATCGCGATGGCGAGGTTCTCCTCGTCGACCACCACGTCCATCGCGTGCTTCTCCTCGTCGACGACGATGGACTGCACGTTGGCCGGCGCCAGCGCGCCGATCACGAACTGCGCCGGATCCTCGGACCACAGCACGATGTCGACACGCTCGCCGGCCAGCTCGTTGGTGACGGCGTTGACGCGCGAGCCGCGCACGCCGACGCAGGTGCCGATCGGGTCGACCCTCTTGTCGTGCGAGACGACGGCGATCTTGGCGCGCGAGCCGGCGTCGCGGGCGCAGCTCTTGATCTCGAGCAGCCCCTGCTCGATCTCGGGCACCTCGTGGCGGAACAGCTCCATCATGAAGCCCGGCGCCGAGCGCGACAGCATGATCTGCGGGCCGCGCTGGGTCGTGTCGACCTCGGTGATGAAGGCACGCACGCGGTCGCCGGTGCGCAGGTTCTCCTTGGCGATCATCTCGCTGCGGCGCAGGCGCCCTTCGACGCGGCCGCTCTCGACGACGATGTCGCCCTTGTCGAGGCGCTTGACGGTGCCGACGAAGATCTTGTCGCCGCGCGACAGGAAGTCGTTGAGCAGCTGCTCGCGCTCGGCGTCGCGGATCTTCTGCAGGATCACCTGCTTGGCCGCCTGCGCGCCGATGCGGCCGATCGACACCGACTCGACCTGCTCCTCGATGTAGTCGTCGACCTCGATATCGGCGATCTCCTCCTGGGCCTCGAACAGCAGCTTCTCGGAGTCGGGCAGCTGCAGGCCGGCCTCGTTGGGCACGACATGCCAGCGACGGAAGGTCTCGTACTCGCCGGTCTCGCGGTCGACGGACACGCGCATGTCCACCTCGCCGCCGTGCAGCTTCTTGCTCGCCGAGGCGAGCGCGGCCTCGACGGCGCCGAACACGACCTCGCGCTCGACGTTCTTCTCGCGCGCGATCGCGTCCACCAGCATCAACAGTTCGCGGTTCATTCTTCGTGACCTCCGGATTCCTGCGTCGCCGCCTCGGGCTCGAGAGCCGGGGCGCGTCGTCCCTTGAAGTCCACGACCGGCACCAGCCGGGCCTCGCGGACTTCGTCGAGCGTGAAACTCAAAACCTGTGCGGGCGGCTCGTCGGCCGCGGCCGGCGTGACCCGCTTCTTCGCCGCGCGCGCCGCCTTGCTGCCGACCGGCGGCTCGGGCGCCACCAGCTGCAGCGCCCAGCCGCCCTCGCCGCTGCCGGCCATCAGCACGCCGGCGTACTTCTTGCGCCCCTGGAACGGCAGCTTGAGCGTCAGCTCGACGCGCTCGCCGGCAAAGCGCGCGTAATGCGCCGCCGTCTTCAGCGGCCGGTCGAGGCCGGGCGACGAGACTTCCAGGCGCTTGTAGTCGCAGCCCTCGACCTCGAGCACCAGCTGCAGCTGGCGCGTGACCTTCTCGCAGTCGTCCACGGTGACCGACTCGCCGTCGGTCGCGTACGCTTGACCGCCCCGCCGGTCGATCGTGACGCGCAACAGACCCTGCGAGCCACGCTCGCATTCCACCAGCTCGTACCCGAGCCCGGCGACGGTCTTTTCCACGGCGGCCTGCCAGTTCAACGATCGGTCCTGCGCTGCTTGTTCCAAAGTGCCGCGACCAAAAAAAAAGGGCTGGATTCCCCTGCCCATTCATGGTCTAGCGAAGCGCGCATTGTAGCCCGGACGGGCCTTAACGGCAAGCAGCCGGGGTGTCAAGAGTGCCGGGGCAGGCATGCCGCATGCCAGAATTTCGGGCTCCCGACCCCCTACTGGAGCCGACCATGGGCTTTCTCGCCGGCAAGCGCCTGCTGATCACCGGCCTCTTGTCCAACCGCTCGATCGCCTACGGCATCGCCCGCGCCTGCCACCGAGAGGGCGCCGAACTGGCGTTCAGCTATGTCGGCGAGCGCTTCAAGGGCCGCATCGTCGAGTTCGCCAAGGAGTTCGGCTCCGAGCTGATCTTCGACTGCGACGTCGCCGACGACGCCCAGATCCAGGCCATGTTCGACGGCCTCGGCGAGGCCTGGCCGAGCTTCGACGGCTTCGTCCACTCGATCGGCTTCGCGCCGCGCGAGGCGATCGCGGGTGACTTCCTTGACGGACTGTCGCGTGAGGCCTTCAAGATTGCCCACGACATCTCGTCCTACAGCTTCCCGGCAATGGCCAAGGCGGCCGCCCCCAGGCTGTCGGACAAGGCCGCGCTGCTGACGCTGACCTACCTGGGCAGTGACCGCGTCGTACCGAACTACAACACGATGGGCCTGGCCAAGGCCTCGCTCGAAGCCAGCGTGCGCTACCTGGCGGCGAGCCTGGGCGGGCGCGGCATCCGCGTCAACGGCATCTCGGCCGGGCCGATCAAGACGCTGGCTGCCAGCGGCATCAAGGGCTTCGGCAAGATTCTCGACGTGGTCGAGCAGAACGCGCCGCTGAAGCGCAACGTGACGATCGACGACGTCGGCAACGTCGCGGCCTTCCTGCTGAGCGATCTGGCCTCCGGCGTGACCGCCGAGATCACCTACGTGGACGCGGGCTTCAGCCGCGTCGCCAGCGGGATGACCGAGCTCTGACGGCGGTGCGCCGCGCCGCTCAGGCGGCGATGCAGTCCACGTAGTAGCGCTTGCCGCCTTCGTCGAGGTCCTCCTCGACGAGGCCGTGGACGTCGGTGTCGAAGCCGGGGAACCGCCTGTTGAAGTCGCGCGTGAAGCGCAGGTAGTCGACGATCTTCTTGTTGAAGCGCTCGCCCGGGATCAGGAGCGGGATGCCCGGCGGGTAAGGCGTCAGCAGCGAGGTCGTGATGCGCCCTTCCAGCGCCTCGATCTCGACGCGCTCGGTCTTGCGGTGCGCGATGTGGGCATAGGCCTCGCTGGGCTTCATCGCCGGCTGCAGGTCGGACAGGTACATGTCGGTCGTCAGCCGCGCGATGTCGCCGGCCACGTAGGCCTCGTGGATCGCCTGGGCCAGGTCGCGCAGTCCCAGGCGCTCGTAACGCGGGTGGGCAGCGCAGAACTCCGGCAGGATGCGCCACAGCGGCGCGTTCTTGTCGTAGTCGTCCTTGAACTGCTGCAGCGCCGTCAGCATCGTGTTCCAGCGGCCCTTGGTGATGCCGATCGTGAACATGATGAAGAACGAGTACAGGCCGGTCTTCTCGACGATCACGCCATGCTCGGCGAGGAACTTGGTGACGATCGACGCCGGGATGCCGGTCTTGGCGAACTTGCCGTTCACGTCGAGGCCCGGCGTCACGATCGTGCTCTTGATCGGGTCGAGCATGTTGAAGCCGTCGGCCAGCGGCCCGAAGCCGTGCCACTTGGCCTCGGCCCTGATCATCCAGTCCTCGGGCTTGCCGATGCCGTCCTCGGTCAGCTTGTCCGGGCCCCAGACCTTGAACCACCAGTCCTGCTTGCCGAACTCCTTCTCGACCTTGCGCATCGCGCGGCGGAAGTCCAGCGCCTCGGCGATGCTCTCCTCCACCAGCGCAGTGCCGCCAGGCGGCTCCATCATCGCGGCAGCCACGTCGCAGCTCGCGATGATCGCGTACTGCGGCGACGTGGAGGTGTGCATCAGGTAGGCCTCGTTGAAGAGGTGGCGGTCGAGCTTCGTGTTCTGCGCGTCCTGCACCAGCACCTGGCTGGCCTGGCTGATGCCGGCCAGCAGCTTGTGGGTGCTCTGCGTCGCGTAGACCACCGCCTCCTTCGGCCGCGTGCGGTACTTGCCCATCGCATGGAAGCCGCCGTAGAACTTGTGGAAGGCCGCGTGCGGCAGCCAGGCCTCGTCGAAGTGCAGCGTGTCGATCCAGCCGTCGAGCAGGCCCTTGATCGTTTCGGTGTTGTAGAGCACGCCGTCATAGGTGCTCTGCGTCAGCGTCAGGATGCGCGGCTTCACCGTCGCCGGGTCGATGTGCGCGAGCAGCGGGTTGGCTGCGATGCGCTTGCGGATCGCAGCCGGTTCGAACTCCGCCTGCGGGATCGGGCCGATGATCCCCAAGTGGTTGCGCGTCGGCGGCAGGAACACCGGCACCGCGCCGGTCATGATGATCGCGTGCAGGATGGACTTGTGGCAGTTGCGGTCCACGACCACCACGTCGTCGGGCGCCACCGTGTGGTGCCACACGATCTTGTTGCTGGTGCTGGTGCCGTTGGTCACGAAGAAGCAGTGGTCGGCGTTGAAGATGCGCGCCGCGTTGCGCTCGCTCTGCGCCACCGGGCCGGTGTGGTCGAGCAGCTGGCCCAGCTCGTCGACCGAGTTGCAGACGTCGGCGCGCAGCATGTTCTCGCCGAAGAACTGGTGGAACATCTGGCCGACCGGGCTCTTGAGAAACGCCACGCCGCCGCTGTGCCCCGGGCAGTGCCAGGAATACGAGCCGTCCTGCGCGTAGTCGACCAGCGCCTTGAAGAAGGGCGGCGCCAGCCCGTCGAGATAGCTCTTGGCCTCGCGGATGATGTGGCGCGCCACGAACTCCGGCGTGTCCTCGAACATGTGGATGAAGCCGTGCAGCTCGCGCAGCACATCGTTGGGCAGGTGCTGCGAGGTCCGCGTCTCGCCGTAGAGGTAGATCGGGATCTCGAGGTTCTTGCGCCGGATCTCCTTGATGAAGAGGCGCAGGTTCACCACCGCCGGGTCGATCTCGGGGCCGGGCGTGAACTCGTTGTCGTCGATCGACAGGATGAAGGCGCTGGCGCGGCTCTGCTGCTGCGCGAACTGGCTCAGGTCGCCGTAGCTGGTGACGCCCAGGACCTCGAAGCCTTCTTTCAGGATCGCGTCGGCCAGCGCGCGGATGCCCAGGCCCGAGGTGTTCTCGGAGCGGTAATCCTCGTCGATGATGACGATGGGAAAGCGGAAATGCTGCATCGAAGGGGCTCCGGAAGGCGGGCGCCGGCGTCCGGTCGTCGCTCGAGAAGGCGCGCAGTGTAGACCCATCGCGGCGCAGCGCCGATGACGCCGGCCGCGGCGTAAACTGAATTGCACATCGCGCCGCCGGGCGCAGGAGGACCAGGCATGGATTGGAGTGCGTCCACGTGGTGGTGGGTCGCCTGCGGGGTGCTGGTGGCGGCCGAGATGACGACCGGGACCTTCTACCTGCTGATGCTCGCGCTCGGCGTGGCCGCAGCGGCACTGGCCGCGCATGGCGGGCTCGGTTTCTCGGGCCAGCTGTTGGTCGCCGCGGCGGTCGGAGGCGGTGCGGTGGCGGCCTGGCACTTCAAGCGCGGCGCACGGCCGGCGGCCGCGCCGGCCGGCTCCAACCGCGACGTCAACCTCGACATCGGCGAGCAGGTCCGCGTCGAGGCCTGGGACGCCGAGGGCCAGGCCCAGGTGTCCTACCGCGGCGCGCAGTGGGCCGCGCGCTGGCACGACGACACGCCGCCGGCCCCCGGCCTCTGCACCATCCGCGCCGTCGACGGCAACCGCCTGCTGCTCGGCCGCTGACCCCATCCCCACCCCACGCCGAGCACCATGGAAATCATCGCCCTCGTCCTGCTGATCGTCGCCGCGATCTTCGTCATCCGTTCGGTCAAGGTCGTGCCGCAGCAGAACGCCTGGGTCGTCGAGCGCCTCGGCAAGTACCACGCGACGCTGACGCCGGGGCTGAACTTCCTGGTGCCCTTCGTCGACCGGCTGGCGTACAAGCATTCGCTCAAGGAGATCCCGCTCGACGTGCCCAGCCAGGTCTGCATCACCAAGGACAACACCCAGCTCACCGTCGACGGCATCCTCTACTTCCAGGTCACCGACGCGATGCGGGCGAGCTACGGCTCGTCCAACTACATCGTCGCGATCACCCAGCTCGCCCAGACCACGCTGCGCAGCGTGATCGGCAAGATGGAGCTCGACAAGACCTTCGAGGAGCGCACCTCGATCAACACCGCGGTCGTCAACGCGCTCGACGAGGCGGCACTGAACTGGGGCGTGAAGGTGCTCCGCTACGAGATCAAGGACCTGACGCCGCCGGCCGAGATCCTGCGCTCGATGCAGGCGCAGATCACCGCCGAGCGCGAGAAGCGCGCGCTGATCGCCGCCTCCGAGGGCCGCCGCCAGGAGCAGATCAACATCGCCACCGGCGAACGCGAGGCCTTCATCGCGCGCTCCGAGGGCGAGAAGCAGGCCGAGATCAACAACGCCCAGGGCGAGGCGGCGGCGATCATCGCCGTGGCCGAGGCCACCGCCGCGGCGATCCGACAAGTGGCGGCCGCGATCCGCGAGCCCGGCGGCGAGCAGGCGGTGCAGCTCAAGGTGGCCGAGCGCGCGGTGGACGCGTATGGCCAGCTCGCCAAGACCAACAACACGATGATCGTGCCCGGCCACATGGGCGAGGTCGCCACGCTGATCGGCACCGCGATGACGCTCATCAAGGGCTCGCCGTCGGCCGCCCGATGAGCGACGCCACGGCCCGCAACGTGCTCGGCGGCGAGCTGCTGGCCTGTTCCTACGACCCGCTCACCGGCTGGCTGCGCGACGGCTGCTGCAGCGCGGCCGACGGCGACGGCGGCGCCCACTGGGTGTGCGCGCGCATGACGGCCGAGTTCCTGGCCTATGCGCGCGAACAGGGCAACGACCTCGTCACGCCGCGCCCCGAGTCGCGCTTCCCCGGCCTGCGGCCGGGCGACCGCTGGTGCCTGTGCGCAAGGCGCTGGAAGGAAGCGTTCGACGCCGGCGTCGCGCCGCCGGTGGTGCTGGAGAGCACGCACGAGCGCGCGCTCGAGGTCGTTGCGTTGAAGGCGCTGCAGCGCCACGCCCTCGCGCGCAGCAGCTGAGCCGGCTCAGCGGCGGTCGCCGCGGACGATCTCGCGGCGCCTCTCGGTGCGCAGCCCGTTCTCCGACTCCGATGCGATGCCCAGCCGCACGTGCTGCCGGTCGAAGCCGGGCAGTTCGCGTCGCCAGGCGGCGAGACCGCCCTCGGCGTCGTCGCGCAGCGCGAGCAGGAAGTTGGCCGGCAGCGCCGGCTCCATCACCGCACGCCGCAGCGCCCGATGCAGCCGCACGACCTCTTCGCAGCGCCCATCGCGCTGGAGCACATTCTCGAACTGGTCCAGGATCACCAACACGCGCGCGCCGAGCTGCCGGCCCCAGACCATCAGGCTGTCGGCCAGAACGGTTTCGTCGAACCGGTCGACGGCACGGCGCAGGCCGAGCGCAACCTGCATGCGACCGATCAGCCCCGCCAGCGGGTCCTCTCCCCAGGCTTCGACATAGACCACCGCCTCTGCCGGCGCGGCCCAAGGCGCGTCGGCGCGCCGGCGACGGTCGGGAAAAAGCAACCCGATCGCTGCGCCGGGCGGCGCCCGGCCTTGATCGGCGGCGCGGCGGCGCAGCAGCGGCAGCACCTCTTGCAACAGCAACGTGGACTTGCCGCAGCGTGGTGGCCCGGACAGCAGCGAGACCCGCGCGCCGCGCAGCCCGGCCGCGAGCTGCACTGCCTCGCGCTCGCGCGCAGAGCGGACCCTGCTCGGCGCATTGGTGGACGGGGTAGGCACTGACAGGCTCCTGCGACGGGGGCCTGTCCTGCTACGCGTCGCGCGACCGACTGGATGCGGAAGGCGGCCGGCGCCGGGGCGCGCCGGAGGCCGCCCGGTCAGGCCGTCAGCTTCAGGCCCACGATGCCGGCCAGGATCAGGCCGACACAGGCGAGCCGACCAGCCGTCGCCGGCTCACTGAAGAGCAGCATCCCCAGCGTGACGGTGCCTACCGCACCGATACCGGTCCAGACCGCGTAGGCCGTACCGACGGGCAAGGAGCGCATCGCCAGACCGAGCAGCCCGACGCTGGCCACCATCGCGGCCACCGTGCCGACGGTCGGCCAGACCCGCGTGAAGCCTTCGGTGTACTTGAGACCGATGGCCCAGCCGACCTCGAACAGTCCGGCGATGAGCAAGACAACCCAAGCCATGAAACGTCTCCCGGTGCTCGAACACCAGTGATTCGGGTCGTCCCGAAAGTCGGAGGAGGCCGGCAAAGTCGTCCCTGCCGGAAGCAGATTCCCGACAGGGTGCCGGGAGTGCCGTCACCTCGCTGTGGAGGCCGCCGGCAGTGTAGGTCGCCGCCGCGGCTGCGGTCCCGCAGGCCGTGTGTGCCCCCATGCCCCATGGGTGGTTGCCTTGCCACAGGGGCGCGCCTTGCGTCGCGAACCCGACTCGACAAAAAACAGAACGGGCCTAGAAGGCCCGTCTTTCCTAGCGTCCTGGCGGAGAGAGCGGGATTCGAACCCGCGGAGGGCTGTTAACCCTCACACGCTTTCCAGGCGTGCGACTTAAACCGCTCATCCATCTCTCCGGGGAGCGGGATTGTAAGTCCCGCCCACCGGGGCCGCCGCTCAGCGGACCACGGCGATCTGTTCCTTCTGTCCGCCCTTGTAGGTGTAGAGCGTCAGCGCACCGTTCTTGATGTCGCCCTTCTCGTCGAAGCTGATCGTGCCGGTCACGCCCTTGTAGCCCTCGGTCTTGGCGAGCGCCGGCAGGTAGGTGGCCGGATCGGCCGAATTGGCACGGACCATCGCGTCGACCATCACCATCAAGGCGTCGTAGACGTAGGGCGCGTAGAGCTTCACGTCGTCGTTGAACTTGGCCTTGTAGCGGGTCCGGAACTCGTCCATGCCGGCCTTCTGTTCGCCCTCCACGCCGCCGGCCTCTGCGCACACCACCTGGCTGTCGTCCATCGAGCCGGCCGCAAGCTTGGCCAGCTCGGACGTGCAGATGCCGTCGCCGCCGAGGAACTTGGCGTTCACGCCGAGTTGCTTGAGCTGGCGCAGCATCGGGCCGGCCACCGAGTCCATGCCGCCGAAGAACACGATGTCCGGGTTCTTGGCCTTGATGCCGGAGAGGATGCTGGAGAACTCGGTCGCCTTGTCGGTCGTGAACTCGCGTCCGACGACGCTGCCGCCCGAGCCCTTGACGCCGGTCTCGAACTCGTCGGCCACGCCCTGGCCGTACGCGGTGCGGTCGTCGATCACCGCGATCGACTTGCCCTTGAGCTCGCCCATCGCGTAACGGCCGAGAGTGCCGCCGAGGTGCACGTCGTCGGCGACGACACGGAACGCCGTCTTGAAGCCCTGCCGGGTGTACTTCGGGTTGGTGGCCGACGGCGAGATCTGCGGGATGCCCGCGGCGCTGTAGATCGCCGAGGCGGGAATGGTGGTGCCCGAGTTGAGGTGGCCGACGACGCCGTTGACCTTCAGGTCCACGAGCTTCTGCGCCACCGCGGTGCCCTGCTTCGGGTCGGCCGCGTCGTCCTCGGCGACGAGCTCGAACTTCGCCTTCTTGCCGCCGATCACGAGCGCCTTGGCGTTGAGGTCGTCGATCGCCATGCGCGCGCCGTTCTCGTTGTCCTTGCCGAGGTGGGCGCTTTGGCCGCTGACCGGCGCGACGTGGCCGATCTTGATCACCAGTTCGTCGGGCGCGGCCTCCTGCTTCTTGCCGCAGCCGACGAGCACGATCGCGAGCGCGGCGGAAACCGCCAGCGGGGCAACGCGTTTGTTCATGAAGTGACTCCTCTTGAGGGGGACGGGATGATGGGGCGGAAGGATAGAGCAGTTTTCGGGCCGTTCGCAGCCTGCCGGCGGCCGCGCGTGCGGCTCAGCGCGGTGACCTGTCGGCACGTCCGCGGCGCGCCAGTTCCTCGGCGACGGCGTCGCGCACCGCGTCGCGCAGCATGTCGCCGATCCGCGCCCGCGCCTCGGCGAGCAGCGCATCGGCGATCGCCGCGACGGCTGGCGCGATGGCGGCGCGCAGCCGCGGCTCGAGCGTCGCATCGAGGCGCTGGTGCAGCGCGACGAGCGTGCGGCGCACCAGTTCGGCGTGCTCGGCTTCGTCGGGCACCGGGGGCGCTGGCGCGGTGGGGACCGCAGGGGTCGCCGCGACGCCGGGCGGCTGCAGCACCTCGGTCAGTGTCGGTACCTGGCGCGGCGCCGGTGGGCGTGGGCCGGGTTTCATTCGCTGCGCTCCAGATGCGTGACCGGGTAGCCGCGCGACTTGAAATGCTGCCAGCGCCGCCGACCGGCCGCCACGTCCTGCGGATCACGCCCGACCAGTTCGACCAGCCGTTCGAAGCTCTCGAACCCCGCGCACACCTCGGTGCCCAGGTTGACGAGCACCTCGTGGTGTGGCGCATGGGCCGGATCGTCGGCCAGCCAGATCGGCGTGTCGGCGAGTCGCGTCGGCGGCAACTCATCGCCGCGCAGCCGCGCGTGCGGCAGGAAGCCGTGCGGCTCGAAGGTCCACAGCAGAACGTCGAGCCGGTCGAGCGCCGTCGCCCCGCCGGCCACGACCAGCCGCGCGTCGCGCGCGCGGGCTTTGCGCAACAGCCGGCAGGCGTAGGCCAGCGGGTCGTCGAGGCCGGTGTGGAAATGGACTTCGGTCATCGCGACCGTGCGGCGGCCGCTCAGCCGGCGCGCGACAGCAGGTAGTGCGTGAGCAGCGGCACCGGCCGGCCGGTGGCGCCCTTCGCGGCGCCGGACTTCCAGGCGGTGCCGGCGATGTCGAGGTGGGCCCAGGGGTACTTGGCGGTGAACTTCTTCAGGAACATCGCCGCGGTGATCGCGCCGCCGGCCCGGCCGCCGACGTTGCCCATGTCGGCGAAGTTGCTCTTCAGCGCCTCGTCGTACTCCTCGTCGAGCGGCATGCGCCAGGCCGCATCGAGCCCGGCTGCACCGGCCGCGAGCAGCGCCTCGGCGAGCTGGTCGTCGGGGCTGAACAGGCCCGAGCGGTGCGCACCGAGCGCGATCACGCAGGCACCGGTCAGCGTCGCGATGTCGATGACCGCGGCGGGCTTGAAGCGCTCGGCATAGGTCAGCGCATCGCACAGGATCAGGCGGCCCTCGGCGTCGGTGTTCAGCACCTCGATGGTCTGGCCGCTCATGCTCGTGACCACGTCGCCCGGCTTCACGGCACGGCCGCTGGGCATGTTCTCGCAGGCCGGGATCAGGCCGATGACGTTGAGCTTGGGCTTCAGTTCGCCGAGCGCGCGGAAAGTGCCGAGCACGCTGGCGGCGCCGCCCATGTCGAACTTCATCTCGTCCATCTCGGCCGAAGGCTTGATCGAGATGCCGCCGGTGTCGAAGGTGATGCCCTTGCCGACCAGCACCACGGGTGCCTGGGTCTTGGGGCCGCCATCGTGGCGCAGCACGATGAACTTCAGCGGCTCGTCCGAGCCCTGCGCGACGGCGAGGAAGGAGCCCATGCCGAGCTTCTCGCAGTCCTTGCGGTCGAGCACCTGGACCTTGAAGCCGTGCGCCTTGGCGAGCTTTCTCGCCTCGGCCGCCAGGAAGCTCGGCGTGCAGTGGTTGGCGGGCCGGTTGGCGCACTCGCGCGCGAGCGTCACGCCCGCGGCGACGCCCTGCCCGCGCGCCACGCCGGCGCGCGCCGCGGCGGCCTCGTCCTTGGCCGCCAGCAGCGTCATGCCGGCCAGCGCCGGCGCCGGGCCGGCGCTGGGCTTGGTGTGGCGGTACAGGTAGGTGGCGTCGGCCGCCGCGGCCACCACGGCTTCGGCCTGCGCCGCGTCGAGCGCGCCGCCGGACAGGCCCACCGCGAGCTGCTTCGCCCCCAGGCCCTTGAGCCCGCCCAGCGCCGCGGCTACCGCCGCACGCACGGCCTTCGCACCGCCGTCGGCGGCGACGGCGAACACCAGCCGCTTGGCCTTCACGCCCGCGGGCCGGTGCAGGTAGAGCGCGCGACCGGCCTTGGCCTGCAGATCACCGGCGGCGAGCGCATCGGCCAGCAGGCCGGCGACGGGCGCGTCCACACGCTGCTTCTTCAGGTCGCCCCACAGCACGACGAGCAGGGCGTCGGCCGCGGTCTGCGAGAGCTTGTCGGGGTTCTGAACGTGAACGCGAAAGTCCATAATGAGTATCCGTTTCGATATCCGATGATGTTATTCGATTCGACTTTGCGGCGAGACCTCGCACGCTCCTTCGCCGCGACGCTGATCGTCATCCTGACGATCGTGATCACGATGTTTCTGATCCGCACGCTCGGCCAGGCCGCGGGCGGGGCGATCGCGCCGCAGGACGTCGTGCTGCTGCTCGGCTACATCTCGCTCGAACACCTGCCGACCATCCTCAGCCTGTCGCTGTTCGTCGCCGTCGTCGGCACGCTGACGCGCATGTACCGCGACAGCGAGATGGTGATCTGGTTTGCCGCCGGTGTCGGGCTGCTGCGTGTCGTCGGCCCGGTGCTGCGGCTGGCCTGGCCGGTGCTGCTGGTGGTGGCGCTGCTGGCGCTGTTCGTCTGGCCCTGGGGCAACCGGCAGATCGAAGAGCTGAAGTTCCGCTACGAGCAGCGCTCCGACCTGGCGCGCATCACACCCGGGCAGTTCCAGGTCTCCAGCGACGGCCGGCGCGTGTTCTTCGTCGACCGCGACGCCGGTGACGGCGACTTCGCGCGCAACGTCTTCGTGCTCGAGCGCCGCGACGACGGCGAGAGCGTGACCTCGGCGCGCAGTGGACGCGTCGAGATGGACGCCGGCCAGCGCTGGGTGCTGCTCGAACGCGGCCAGCGCAACGACGTCGACTTCGCCAGCGGCGAAAAGCGCGTCGCCAGCTTCGAGAGCTACCGCGCGCTGGCCGGCGAGGCGCCGCGCAGTTCGCTCGACAACCTGCCGCCGAAGGCGCGCAGCACCTGGGAGCTGGTGACGCAGCCGACGCCTCGCCACCTCGGCGAGCTGACCTGGCGCATCGGCCTCGCGATCGGCGGCGTCACGCTGGTGCTGCTCGGCATCGGCCTGGCGGCCGGCAATCCTCGGCGCGGCAGCAGCTGGAACCTCCTGTTCGCGCTGCTGGCCTTCGTCATCTACTACAACCTGCTGACGCTGACGCAGGCCTGGGTCGCGAGCGGCCGGCTGTCGATGGGGCCGACGCTGCTGCTGGTCCATGGCGGCGGCCTGCTGGTCGCACTGGCGCTGCTGTTGTGGCGCGAGCGCGGCGTCTCCCTGGTGCTGACGCGTCGGCGCAAGGCGGCCTAGGCCCCGTTCGCGACCCTTCCCGTAGCGCGAACAGGCCCTAAGCGATGCGCACCGTCCGCCGCCTCCTCTACGCCGACGTCCTGGGCGCGGTGGTGTTCGTCACCATCGCCTTCCTCTCGCTGTTCTACTTTCTCGACTTCGTCGATCAGCTCGGCGACGTCGGGCGCGGTGCCTACCGCCTGCAGCATGCCGCGCTGTACGGCGTGCTCGAGCTGCCGTCGCACTTCTACGAACTGTTCCCGATCGCCGTGCTGATCGGCACCACCTACGCGCTGGCGCGGTTGGCGCAGTCGTCGGAGTTCACCATCCTGCGCACCGGCGGACTCGGCCCCGGGCGGGCGCTGCGCATGCTGGCCGCGCTGGGCCTGGGCTTCGGTGTGCTGACCTTCGTCGTCGGTGACTACGTGGCGCCGCAGGCGAGCGCCTACGGCGACGCCATGAAGGGTGCGCTGAAGTACCAGCAGGCGGGGCAGCCGTCGACACGGCGGGCCAGCGCCTGGCTGAAGGACCGCCACGCCGCGGCGCCCGACGACCCGGCCGGCGGCGAGCGCTTGGACTCGATCCACGTCGGCCATGTCGGGCCCGACGGATTGCTCGAAGACATCGACATCTACGAGTTCGGCGCCGACGCCCAACTGCAGCGCCGCGTGCGCGCGGCGCGCGGCACGGTCGGCGACGGCCGCTGGCAGCTGTCCGCCGTGCGCGTCACCCGCTGGGTCGGTGACGGTGCCGACCGGCTGCCGAGCGACGAAACGCACGCGGCACTCGAATGGCCGACCACGCTGACGACCGCCGTCGTCACCGCCGCGGTCGCGCCGCTGCGCAGCATGTCGACGATCGACCTGTACCGCTACATGAGTCACCTGTCGGAGAACGAGCAGGCCGCGCAGCGCCAGCAGATCCAGTTCTGGAAGAAGGCGCTGTACCCGCTCGCCTGCCTGGTGATGATGGGCCTGGCGCTGCCCTTCGCCTACCTGCACGCGCGCGGCGGCGGCATCAGCGTCAAGGTGTTCGGCGGCATCCTGCTGGGCATCAGCTTCGTGCTGCTGAACAACGTCTCGACCCACCTCGGACTGCTGCGCGACTGGACACCCTGGGTCGCCGCGGCGGCGCCGAGCGCCTTCTACCTGCTGCTGTCAATGGCGGCGTTCAGCTGGCTGGTGAGGTACCGATGACCGACAAGGCAGGGCTGCTGCTGTTCGCCCATGGCGCACGCGATCCGAACTGGGCGCGGCCCTTCCACGCCGTCGCGGACCGCGTACGCGCGCTGCGGCCCGACGCCGAGGTACGGCTGGCCTTTCTCGAACTGATGAGCCCCGACCTCGCGACGGCCGGGGCCGAGCTGGCCGCCGCCGGCTGCCGCACGATCACCGTCGTGCCGCTCTTCCTCGGCGCCGGCGGCCACGTGCGCAAGGACCTGCCGGCGCTCACCGCCGCCCTCGAAGCCGCCCACCCCGGGCTGCACGTCACGCTGGCGACGGCCGTCGGCGAACATCCGCTCGTGATCGGCGCGCTGGCCGAGGCCGCCACCGCCCCGCCCTCCCCGACCGCCGCTCCATGAACCTGCACCAGTTCCGCTTCGTCCAGGAGGCGGCGCGCCGCAACCTCAACCTGACCGAGACGGCCAAGGCGCTGCACACCTCGCAGCCCGGCATCTCCAAGGCCATCCTCGAGCTCGAGGACGAGTTGGGCATCGACATCTTCGCGCGCCACGGCAAGCGCCTGAAGCGCATCACCGAGCCTGGTCGGCAGGTGCTGGCCGCGATCGAGACCATCATGCGCGAGGTCGGCAACTTGAAGCGCATCGGCGAGGAGTACAGCCAGCAGGACGCCGGCACGCTGTCGATCGCCACCACCCATACCCAGGCGCGCTACGTGCTGCCGGAGCCGGTGGCGGCGCTGCGCAAGCGCCACCCGAAGGTTGCGATCAGCCTGCACCAGGGCACGCCCGAGCAGGTCGCGCAGATGCTGCTCGACGAGACCGCCGAGGTCGGACTGGCGACCGAGTCGCTCGCGGCGATCGAGGCGCTCGTCACCCTGCCCTGCTACGACTGGCAGCACATGATCGTGCTGCCGGCCGGCCACGCGCTGGCGGCGCAGGAGCGCCCGTCGCTCGAGCAGCTCGCGCACGAGCCGCTGATCACCTACCACCCGTCGTTCACCGGCCGCACAAAGATCGACGAAGCCTTCGCCGCTCAGGGCTTCGAGCCCAACGTGGTGCTCGAGGCCATCGACTCCGACGTCATCAAGACCTATGTGCGACTCGGCCTCGGCGTCGGCATCGTCGCCGAGATGGCGGTGCGCGACGATCCGGCCTGCGGCCCCGGCGGCGACCTGGTCGTGCGCCCTGCCGGCACGCTGTTCGGCAACAACGTTGCGCGACTCGCCTTCAAGCGCGGCGCCTACCTGCGCAACTTCGTCTACGGCTTCGCCGAGCTGCTGTCGCCCAAGCTCACGCGCGCGGTGGTCGAGCGCGCGATGGCCGGCGACAGCGAGCCGCGCCCGCGCTGAGCCCATGTTCCCTTCCTACACCCCGCCCGTCGCCAGCCGCCTGCCGCGCGTCGGCACGACGATCTTCACGGTGATGTCGGCGCTCGCGCAGCAGCATGGCGCCGTCAACCTCGGCCAGGGCTTCCCGGACTTCGACTGCGATCCGCGCCTGATCGACGCGGTGGAGCGCGCGATGCGCGCCGGCCACAACCAGTACCCGCCGATGGCCGGCGTCGCCGCGCTGCGCGAGGCGGTGGCGGCCAAGGTCGCCACGCTCTACGGTCACGCCTACGATCCCGGCAGCGAGGTCACGATCACCGCGGGCGCGACGCAGGCGATCCTGAGCGCGATCCTCGCCCTCGTGCACCCGGGCGACGAGGTGATCGTGCTCGAGCCCTGCTACGACAGTTACGGGCCGAACATCGAGCTCGCCGGCGGGCGCATCGTGCGCGTGCCGCTGACACCGGGCAGCTTCCGGCCGGACTTCGAGCGCATCGCCGCTGCGATCGGGCCGCGCACGCGGCTCGTGATCGTCAACACGCCGCACAACCCGAGCGCCACGGTCTGGAGCGAGGCCGACATGAAGCGCCTCGCCGAGCTGCTGCGGCCGACCGACGTGCTGCTGCTGGCCGACGAGGTCTACGAGCACATGGTCTACGACGGCGCGGCGCACCAGAGCGTCGCGCGCCATCCCGAGCTGGCGGCGCGCAGCGTGCTGGTGTCGAGCTTCGGCAAGACCTTCCACGTCACCGGCTGGAAGGTCGGCTACGTGTGTGCGCCGGCGCCGCTGATGGCCGAGTTCCGCAAGGTGCACCAGTTCAACGTGTTCACCGTCAACACGCCGGTACAGCATGCGCTGGCCGATTACCTGGCCGACCCGGCGCCGGCGCTCGGCCTGCCGGCCTTCTACGCCGCCAAGCGAGACCGCTTCCGCGCCGGCCTCGCGGCCACCGGCCTGCGGCTGCTGCCCAGCGAGGGCAGCTACTTCCAGTGCGTGGACTACGCGGGCCTCGCCGAGCACCGCGAGCGCAGCGAACTCGATTTCTGCCGCTGGCTCACCACAGAAGCCGGCGTCGCGGCGATCCCGCTGTCGGCCTTCTACGACGACGGCTTCGAGCAGCGCGTCGTGCGCTTCTGCTACGCGAAGAAGGACGAAACGCTGGACGCGGCCCTCGAGCGGCTCGCCGCTCGGATGTAAGGTCCGCGGCTCGCCGCGCGGCGGCAGGTCAGCGCGGCTCGGCCGGCGGCGGCGGCGTGTCGTCCAGCGGCACGTCGACCGTCAGCGGCTTGTGCACCGACGGCTGGGCCTCCAGCGAGGTGGTGGCAACCAGACGCTCGAACACCGGCGGCGCGCTCGCCCCCTCCGGTTCGTCGAGTGGCAGCAGCACGTCCACCGGCACGCCGCTGGGGCCAGACTCGGACAGGTCGCGCGCGATCGAATACAGCAGCATCAGCTCGCGATACGCCGGCAGGTCGAAGCTGTCGGCCTGGGTGTCGGTGTCGGAAGCCGCACGCAGCAGCGTCGCCTGCAGCACCTCCATCGCCCGCTGCGGCTGCGACCACAGGCCCTGCAGGCGGCCGACGACGGCGGGGTAGTCCTCCAGCGTCAGGCCGCTTTGCAGGTCGGTCTCCCACTCGGGCGCGCGGGTGGCGAAGCGGCTGTTGAAGCGCTCGCGCAGCCGTTCGTACTCCTTGCGGTCGCCTCGGCGCTTGCAGATCTCGAGCAGCTTCAGGTAGGGCAGCGGGCTGGTGTCCGAGGCGCTGCGCAGGTGGCCCATCAGCAGATCGATCGCCGCTTCGTCCTGGCCGAGCACGATGAAGAATTCGGCCTGTTGCTCCAGGTCGATCAATTCCTCGACGGAGACCTCGCGCCGCTCGACCGCCAATGGGGCCGGTGCCGACACCGGGCCGCCCAGGCCACCCGGGCGCGAGGCGACACCGACGCGCGACGCGGCCCGCGTGTCGGCGAAGCCGCCGGTTTCCGACAGGGGCGCCGGCGCCGAACGGGGCGCGAACGCGACCGCCTCGGCTGTCGCGGCTGCGCCCTCCGGCGTGCCGGGACGCGGGTTCGCGGCCGCCTGCTCGAGCCAAGCACTGGCCTCGCGTTCGTGCTCACGCTGGCGCCACATCCAGAACAGCAGCGCCGCCAGCAGCAGCGTCAGCCCGCCGAGTCCATACACGAGCGGCGAATCGCTGCGCCGGCCCTCGACCTGCTGCAGGCGGCTGCGCAGTTCGGTGATCGTCTGCTCCGCGCGGGCGGCGTCGGAGCGCAGCCGGCTGCTGGACGCCTCGAGTTCTGCCGCTCGGGCCGAGGCGGCAGCGGCCATCGCGCTGGCGGCGCTCGCGGCGGCCTCGGCCGCGGCGACGGCAAGCGCAGGCTCACTGGCCGCGGCGGCGGCCGGCACGGCCCCGGCCTCGAGCGTCGCGAGCTTCAGCCTCGAGGTCGCCGCTTCCTGGGGCGCCGCAGAGGGCGCGCGCTGCGGCACTGGAGAAGCCGTCGTCGGAGCGGCGGCCGTCGGCGCCGGCGTGGTGGGACGCGGGCGCACTCGCTTCACGGGCCGCGGGCGCGGTGGCTTGGCAGCGGGCTGGCCGGCCGACGGCGCCAAGCGGTCGGCCGCCGGTGACGGCGCGCTCTGCGCTGCGACGGCCTCCCCGGCAGGCGCGGCCGATGGCGCCACTTGGGTCGGTGCCTCGAACAGCGGGGGGTCGGCGAACAGCGTGAAGTTGCGCGTGATCCGTGCGGCACAGCCCGCGAACACCTCGACAGTGACAACGGGCTCGCTGACGCGCGTCGTGGTCAAGACGCGCAGCACGCGATCGGTCACGCCGGGCCGCGCCGGCTCGATGCGCGCGGTCGTGGTGCCTTGCTGCTGGAGTTGGTCGCCGAAGTGCACCGTGGCCCCGACGCAATCGGGGGCGATTTCTTCGTCGGGTTCGAGCCGCAGCGGGATGCGCAGGTCGAGCTGATGGCCGAGCACCGCGGCGTCGGGCATCGCGCCGAAGCCCAGCGCCGCCGCCGCCTGCCCGATGCACCCGAATGCGAGTCCCAGCAGCAGGTGGCGGACTTCGAGCTTCATGCTTTGTCGTAGTTCTGGCTCGGATCACTCTAGCATGAAGTAACCGCTTGTCTGTGCCGGCGATGCCGCGAGGCGACACTGTCAAGCGCCGCGCTGCCATGGCGCGTGACACACTGACCACCCCTGTCTCTCTCGGCTCCGGGCCCACCGCGCGATGGACTGGACCCCGCCAGGCCGACGCCGCATCTACCTGATGCGGCATGGATCGGTCGACTACTTCCGCGCCGACGGTTCGCCGCTGCCGGCCGAGGGCGTGTCGCTCAACGTCGACGGCGAACGGCAGGCCGATGCGGCCGGCGCACTGTTCGCCCGTTCGCAGGTGCGCTTCGACCGCGTCGTCACCAGTGGCCTGCCGCGCACGGTGCAGACCGCCGAGCGCGTGCTCGCGGCCTGCGGGCAGGCGCTCGAGCCGCTGCACGACGCAGCGCTGCAGGAGATCCGCGGTGGCCGCCTGGCCGATATCCCGCGCGACGCGCTCGAGGCCGCCTTCCTGGCGGCCTTCCAGTCGGGGCCGGACATCGAGCGGCAACGCTTCCTCGGCGGCGAATCGGTCGGTGAACTGCTCGACCGCAGCCTGCCCGCCTTCGATCGCTGGCGCATGCGCGACGATTGGGACTGCCTGCTGCTGGTGCTGCACGGCGGCGTCAATCGGGCGATCCTGTCGACGCTGCTGGCCGGGCGGCGCGCGTTCTTCGGAACCCTCGAGCAGCAGCCGGCCTGCATCAACGTCTGCGACCTCGGCGCGGACGGCGTGGCCGTCGTGCGCGCGATCAATCTCGCGCCGACACAATGGCTGCAGCACGACGAGCGGCTCACGACGATGGAGCGGCTGCTCGCCCAGCACCTGCGACGCTGAGCGCTGTCGCGCCGGGGACAAACCATGCCAGTCGCCACTCTTACACTCGACGAGCAGCAGCACATCGACAACGGCCCGTGGTTCAGCAAGCTCTCGCCCGCCCTGCGCGCCGACATCCTCGGCCGCGCCCTGGTGCGGCGGCTGGCCGACGGCGTGCTGCTGACGGCGCGCGGCACCGCGGCCGACGAATGGTGCGGTGTCGCCAAGGGCGCGGTGCGCATCAGCTCGGTGTCTCTGTCGGGCAAGCAGATCACGCTGACCTATGCCGAGCCGGGCGTGTGGTTCGGCGACATCGCGCTGTTCGACGGCTTGCCGCGCACCCACGACGCCAATGCGCATGGGGACACCACGCTGCTGGTCGTGCGCAAGGCCGACTTCCGCGAACTGCTGACGCGCCATGTCGAGCTCTACGACGCGCTGCTGCGGCTGCAGTGCCGCCGGTTGCGGCTGATGTTCGACGCGGTCGAGGACCTGAACACCCGCCCGCTCGCCGCACGGCTGGCCAAGCAGCTGCTGCTGCTGGCGCGCAGCTACGGCGTCACCGAAGGCGGCGAGATCCGCATCGGCCTGCAGCTCGCGCAGGAGGATCTGGCGCAATTGCTCGGCGCCTCGCGCCAGCGCGTCAACCAGGAACTGAAGGGCTTCGAGCGCGACGGCGCACTGCGCGTCGAGCCGACACGTCTGGTGGTGCTGTCGCGCGAGAAGTTGCTGGCGATCGCCGAACGCTGAGCTCCGCGCCGCGGCCGGGGGCTGCGCGATGAGCACGGCCTCGCATGCCTTCGACACTGCCGCGTTGCAGGCCTACCTCGAGGACCGGCTCGACGGATTCGCGGGCCCGCTGGCGGTCGAGCGCTTCCAGGGCGGGCAGTCGAACCCGACCTACAAGCTCGTCACGCCGCAACGCTGCTACGTGATGCGCAGCAAGCCGGCGCCGAAGGCCCGGCTGCTGCCGTCGGCACACGCGATCGAGCGCGAGTACGCGGTGATGGGCGCGCTGCACGGCAGCGCCGTGCCGGTGCCGCGCATGCTGCTGCTGTGCGAGGACGAGGCCGTGATCGGCTACGCCTTCTACGTGATGGAATTCGTCGAGGGCCGCGTGCTGTGGGAGCAGTCGCTGCCCGGTTTCGATGCCGCCGGCCGTGCGGCGGTCTATGACGAGATGAACCGGGTGATCGCCGCGCTGCACCGTGTCGACATAGAGCACGCCGGCCTCGCCGGCTACGGCAAGCCCGGCAACTACTTCGAGCGTCAGATCGGCCGCTGGAGCAAGCAGTACCAGGCGTCGATTACCGAGCCGATCGCCGCGATGGACCGCTTGATGGATTGGCTGCCGGCGCAGCTGCCGGCGAGCGCGCGCGACGAGCGCGATGTCGCGGTCGTGCACGGCGACTTCCGGCTCGACAACCTGGTGTTCCACTCGAGCGAGCCGCGCGTGATCGCGGTGCTCGACTGGGAGCTGTCGACGCTTGGCCACCCGCTGGCCGACTTCAGCTACCACTGCATGAGCTGGCACATCGCGCCGGGCAGCTTCCGCGGCATCGGCGGGCTCGACCTCGCCGCGCTTGGCATACCCGACGAGCGCAGCTACATCGCGCGCTACTGCGAGCGCACCGGTCGCGCCAATGTCGACGCGGTGCTCGCCGACTGGAACTTCTACCTCGCCTACAACCTGTTCCGCATGGCCGGCATCCTGCAGGGCATCGCCAAGCGCGTCGTCGACGGCACCGCAGCCAGCGCACAGGCGCGCGAGGCCGCCGCCGGCGCGCGGCCGCTGGCCGAGCTCGGCTGGGCGATCGCGCAACGCGGCTGAGGTACTGCCACCCCGAGGACCCGACGATGGACTTTGCCTACTCGCTCCGCACGCTCGAGCTACAGCAGCGCCTGCTGCGCTTCATGGACGAGCACGTCTACCCGAACGAGGCGCGCTACCACGCCGAGATCGAGGCGAACACGCAGGCCGGCCGGCGCTGGACGCCGCTGGCGCTGATCGAGGAACTCAAGCCCAAGGCGCGCGCCGCCGGGCTGTGGAACCTGTTCCTGCCACCCAGCGCGAAGGGCCGTGCCGACGCCGACGCCGGGGCGGTGGCGCGCGAGGGCGGGCTGTCGAACAGCGACTACGCGCCGCTGGCCGAGACCATGGGCCGCGTGCCCTGGGCCCCCGAGGTGTTCAACTGCAACGCGCCCGACACCGGGAACATGGAGACGATCGAGCGCTACGGCACGCCCGAGCAGAAGGCGCGCTGGCTCGAGCCGCTGCTGCGCGGCGAGATTCGCAGCGCCTTCGCCATGACCGAGCCGGCGGTCGCCTCGTCGGACGCGACCAACATCCAGGCCCGCATCGAACGCCAGGGCGACGACTACGTCATCAACGCGCGCAAGTGGTGGATCAGCGGCGCCGGTGACCCGCGCTGCGCGCTCTACATCTTCATGGGCAAGACCGACCCCGACGCGCCGCGCCACGCCCAGCAGTCGATGCTGCTGGTGCCGGCCGACACGCCAGGCATCCGCGTGCTGCGCCCGCTGTCGGTGTTCGGCTACGACGACGCGCCGCACGGCCACATGGAGATCGACTTCAAGGATGTGCGCGTGCCGGCCTCGGCGTTGCTGCTCGGCGAGGGCCGCGGTTTCGAGATCGCGCAGGGCCGGCTCGGGCCGGGGCGCATCCACCACTGCATGCGGCTGATCGGGCTGGCCGAGCGCGCGCTCGAACTGTTGTGCGCTCGCGCCTCGCAGCGCGTCGCCTTTGGCAGGCCGGTGGCCGAGCAGGGCGTCACGCGCGAGCGCATCGCCGAGGCGCGCTGCCGCATCGACCAGGCGCGCCTGCTGACGCTGAAGGCCGCGTGGACGATGGACCGTGCCGGCAACAAGGCTGCGCAGGGCGACATCGCGATGATCAAGGTCGTCGCGCCGACGATGGCCTGCCAGGTCATCGAGTGGGCCATCCAGGTCCACGGCGCTGCGGGACTGTGCGACGACTTCCCGCTCGCCTACTTCTATGCCCACGCGCGCACGCTGCGCTTCGCGGACGGGCCGGACGAGGTGCACCGCAACGCGATCGCCAAGCTCGAGCTCGGCCGCACTGCGGCACGCGGCGGCTAACGCGGCGGCACGCCGCCGCCCGTGTCCTCGGCCGCGTCGTCAGGGTAGGCGGAGGGCAGGTTGTTGCCCCAGGCGGTGCTGCTGGTGTTCGGCCACTGGCCCGGCGCCGCTCCCTCCGCGGCGACCAGCGCCCGCTGCGCTGCCACCTCGAACAGCGACAGCGCGCCGTCCAGCAGCGCCTCGTCGGGCTGGAGCGATTCGATGCGCAGGTACAGCCGCCCGCGCAGCGTCATCAGCACCATCGGGTCATCCTGCACGAGCCAGCTGCGGGCGGCAGCGTCAAGCCGCTGGGCCAGTTCGCCCTCCAGCCAGGCCGAGAGCGTCTCCGGAACGCTGGCCACCGCGGCGAAGCGCGCCTTCAGTGGCTTCATCGCGGCAAGCTGGGTCTTCGGGAACATCGCCAGCCAGCGCATCTCCTCGGGCATGCCGGAGTCGATGCGCGTCTGCATGTCCTGCGTGAACAGCGCGTAGGCGGATTGCTCGAGTTCCTCGGCGAGCTCGCGCGAGGTGACCAGCATCTGCAGCCCGTGCGGCAGCCCCAGATCCATGCGCAGGCGCAACTCGCGCTCGAGGATGTAAGCGCGCTGCGGTGGCCCCCATTCCATGCGCCACGGCGTGCCGTGCATCGCCCCCTCGACGACGACGCCCTCGTCCTCGCGCACGCGCTTGAGCGCGAGCCCTCGCTGCCGCGCCCAACCCTGCATCGCCCGCGGATCGGGTCCGCCGCGGCTTCCGGCGATCCAGCGCTTCAGGGACTCGAGCATGAGACCGTGCAATCGAATAGAGTGGTTTGGAGGGCCGCGCGGTCGAAGCGTCGGCGATGACGAGGAGCGGCAACGTGACGATCCAAGTGTATTCCTGGGCCACGCCCAACGGCCACAAGGTCCACATCATGATGGAAGAGTGTGGCTTGCCGTACCGCGTGATCCCGGTGGACATCGGGGCTGGCGAGCAGTTCGTGCCCGACTTCCTGGCCATCAGCCCGAACAACAAGATCCCTGCGATCGTCGACCCCGACGGCCCGGACGGGCGGCCGATCTCGCTGTTCGAGTCGGGCGCGATCCTGCTGTACCTGGCCGGCAAGACCGGCAAGCTGCTGCCGGCAGACGTGCGAGGCAAATACGAGGCGCTGCAGTGGCTGATGTTCCAGATGGGCGGCGTCGGCCCCATGCTCGGCCAGACGCACCACTTCAGGCTTTACGCGCCCGAGAAGCTGCCCTATGCGATCGACCGTTACACCAACGAGGCGAAACGCCTGTACGGCGTGATGGACACACGGCTCGCGCGCTCGCGCTACCTCGGCGGCGCCGAGTACGGCATCGCCGACATCGCGGTGTTCCCCTGGTTGCGTTCGTGGAAGAACCAGGGCATCGATTGGAACGACTATCCGCACCTGAAGGGCTGGTTCGACGAGGTCGGCGGCCGTCCGGCGGTGCAGCGCGGCGTCGCGGTGCTGGCCGACCGCCGCAAGCCGCTGACCAACGAGAGCGCGCGCGAGACGCTGTTCGGCGAGCGCCAGTACCGCCGCCACTGAGGCCCGGTTCAGCCGATAGCCTGCGCGTACAGGCCGGTGACCTTGTCCATCACCGTCAGGATGTTCTCGCTCGACAGGAACACGTTGCTGCAGCGCTCGGGCATGGCAGTGTCGACGCCGCGCTGCGCGATCGCCGACTCGTAGAACACCCACTGATTGCGCGCCAGTTCGAGCTCGCGCCGGATCGATGCGGTGGCCTCGGGCGCGTTGTGCAGCAGGTCGAGCGCCTGCACGAACTCGGCGCGCGCCTTGTCGATCTCGGTCGCGGCGTTCGGCACCTCCGCCTTCCAGGCCAGCGCCAGGTAGAACTTCGCGACCCGCTGCGACAGCATGCGCTGGCGCCCCGCGACGTTGACCAGCCGGCCGACCGGCCGGCCGGAGAGCTGCTCGAGCTGCACCGTGCCCTTGTGGGCCAGCGTCAGCACCTTGCTGTCGAGCGCGATCAGCGCCGGCGCGCCCTCGCGGCTCGGCGCGCGGCCGGCCAACACGGCCCGGTAGTCGCTCCAGGCGGACTCGAGCAGCGTGTAGGTGTCGCGGATCTCGGGGGTCGGCGCATAGGCCTTCAGCTCGGCGAGCTGGCGGTCGAACAGCGCGATCGAGGTACCCAGCACCTCGCGCGACCGCTCGCCGAGCAGGCCCTGGCCGGTCGCGAGATAGGCCTTTGCGGCGCGCTGCGACAGCATGCGCTGCCGGCCGGCCTTGTTGATTGCGTCGTTCAGGTCAAGAACCTGCGCGAAGTTCGGGGAGACGCCGAGCAGCGCGAGGCTGCCGACGCCGCGGATGAGGTCACGTCGTTTCATGGCGAGGCGTTTAGCAATCGCCATGCCGCGAAGCCCCAATGCGAAGGCCCCGGCGGCTCTTGAAGATCAAGAACCGGCGGGGCCTGTGAATTACTTGGGGTGGCTGATGGGACTCGAACCCACGACGACCAGAATCACAATCTGGGACTCTACCAACTGAGCTACAGCCACCGTCGAGCCGGAGAGTATATCCGCGCCCTTCAGCGCGCGGCGGGGTCGGCGGGCTTCACGGTCCCGTTGACCTGCACCTTCATCCGCTCGCGCAGCGCTCGGTAATAGGCCTCGGACTCGGCCTCGCCCCAGGCCTGGGCGTACTGGCCGCGCAGCTGCGCGGCGTCGCCGCTGGCCGGGTCGCGCGGCAGGATCTTGGTGATCTGCACGACCGCGTAGCCCTGGTCGCCGAAATCGACGCCGGTCCACGACGGCAGCGGCGTCGGTGCCGCCTTCATCACCGCGTCGATCAGTTGCTGCGGATAGGTCTGGGTCATGCCGCGCGACACCGTCATCGCCGGCTCCAGCCCCTGTGGCGCCTCGCCGCCGCGCCAGGCGGCGAGCCTGGCCGTGCCCTCCTTGAGGGCCAGCGCGGCGGCCTGCTGTGCGACGACACGCAGCTTCACGGCCTCCTTCACCTCCGCGAACGGCAGCTTGCGCGCCGGCGCATGCTCGGTCACGCGGGCGGCGGCGAGCTGGTTCGCGCCGATATCGATGGCCTCGGTGTTGCGCTTGTTGCGCAGCACGTCGTCGGTGAACAGCGCCGTCAGGAACTTGGCGTTCGCCAGCGCGCCCTTGGCACCCTGCTCCGGCGTGCGCGTCAGCGTCTTCGCCGTCTGCACCTTCAGCTTCAGGCGCGTGGCCACGGGCTCGAGGCTGTCGGACTGCTCGTACACGGTATTGGTGAAGGCCTCGGCGGCTTCGGCGAACTTGGCCTGCGCGAGCTGGCCCTTCACCTCGCTCTCGATCTCGGCACGGACCGACTCGAAGCTCTTGCGCTCGCCGCCGCGCACCGCGGTCAGCTGGATGACGTGATAGCCGAAGTCTGACTCGACGACGCCGCTGATCTCACCGGGCTTCAGCGCAAAGGCCGCGTCCTCGAAGGGCTTAACCATCGCGCCACGGCCGAAGAAGTCGAGGTCGCCGCCGTTGGCCGCCGAACCCGGGTCGTCGGAGTTGGCCTTGGCCAGTTCGGCGAACCTGGCCGGCTCCTTCTTCACCTGGGCCAGCAGCGTCTCGGCCTTGGCGCGCGCCTTGTCGCGGTCGGCCGCGCTGGCACCCTGCTCCGCCTTCACCAGGATGTGGCTGGCGCGGCGCTCCTCGGCGCTGCCGAAGCGCGAGGCGTTCTGCTCGTAGAACTTCCGCAGATCGTCCTCGCCGACGGTCACGTCGCCCTTGAGCGCCTCGAGGTCGAGCACCACGTACTCGATCGCCACGCGCTCCGGCACCTCGAAAGCGGCGCCGAGCTTCGGATCGTTGTAGTAAGCCTCGACCTCGGCGTCGGTCGGCTTCACCTTGTCGACGTAGTTCTTGGTCTCGAAGCGCGCGACGCGCACCTCGCGCTGCTGAAACAGCGCGTCGAGCGCCGCGTCGGCGCTGCGCGTCGCGGCAGGGGCGCTGGCGGTGATGCCCTCGAGCACCTGGCGCATGGTGACGTCCTGGCGCAGCTGCTGCTCGAACTGCTGCGGGCTCAGGCCGCGGGCGATCAGCATCTCCTTGTTGAGCGCGCCCTCGGGCGTGCGCAGGAAGGCGAACTGCGGATCGTTGCGGAACAGGCGCTGCAGGCGCGCGTCGGTCGCGACAAGGTTCAGGCGGTCGGCCGAGGCGAGCAGCACACGCTCACGCACCAGCGATTCGAGCGACTGCAGTTTCATCTCGGGACTGTCGAGCAGCGCGGCATCGACCGTCGGCTGCTGCGCGCGCACGCGCTCGGCGAAGTTGCGGTGCGCCGCGTCCCACTCGGCCTGGGTGATCGAGCGGCCCGCGACCTTGGCGACGCTCGCGCTGCCGGCGTTGAAGCTGCTGTAGCCCTCGATGCCGAAGAACACGAATGCGGGAAAGATCAGCAGCAGCAGCACGAACTGCATGATCCGGGTGTGCTTGCGGACGAACTCGAACATCGTGGACCTCGGAAGCTGGAAAGGACCCCGGATGCGACAAAGGCGAACCGGGGTTCGCCTTTGACTGGGGCCGGATGTCGGGGGGCCATGCGCCTCCGACACCGCCGCGATTCTAGGGGAGCGGCCCGTCCCCGCACGGGTGGTGGGTGCTGAGGGGTTCGAACCCCCGACCTACGCCTTGTAAGGGCGCCGCTCTACCAACTGAGCTAAGCACCCGTTCGGGTCATGCTGGCTCAGTTGAGCGCGTCCTTCAGAGCCTTGCCCGGGCGGAACTTCGGCACCTTGGCGGACTTGATCTTGATCGACTCGCCGGTGCGGGGGTTGCGGCCGGTGCGGCCGGCGCGCTTGGTGACGGCGAAGGTGCCGAAGCCGACGATCGACACGCTGCCGCCCTTCTTGAGCGTGGTGCGCACGCCGCCGATCACGGCTTCGAGCGCGCGGGACGCAGCCGCCTTCGAGATGTCGGCCTGCTTGGCGATGTGTTCGATCAGTTCGGTCTTGTTCACAAAAGTACCCCTCTGCAAGGTGTCTCTGGCTGTTTGGATGGTGCGGGCGCGAGCCCGGCGGGACGCACTGCGCCGGGCCGCAACGGGTGCTGATTCATTACAGCGGCGGGGCCACGAGGTGTCAAGCGCGAGGCCGGATTCTATGCGTGCATCCGCGGGAAGCGTGGCAGGTTCGGCGAGGAAGTTCACAACTGCGGCACGCCGTCCGGCTCAGGCCGTCGCGGGCGCGCGCACCACGAGCGCGACGCCGGCAGCCGTCACCGCGAAGCCGAGCAGCACCGCCGGCGTCAGCGGCTCGGCGAACAGCAGCCAGGCCATCGCCGCGGTGCACGGCGGCACGAGGTAGAGCAAGGCCGTGACCGACGTGGTCGCGCCGCGCTGGATCAGCAGGTACAGCAGCGAGGCGCCGCCGAGCGTGAGGCCGAGCACCGACCAGGCCATCGAGCCGACCAGGGCCGGCTGCCAGTCCATCGCCTCGGTCTCGAGCAAGGTCAGCGGCGCCGTCACCAGCAGCGCCGCGAGCAGTTGCACGCTGCTCGCGGTGCGCACGTCGCAGGCCCGCACGTGGCGCTTCTGGTAGAGCGTCCCGACGGTGATGCTCAGCAGCGCCCCGACCGCGAGCGCCAGCGTCCATGGGCCGATCTCGCCCGCGCCGAGCTTGGGGCCGACCACCAGCACGAGCCCGCCGAAGCCCAGCGCCAGGCCCGCCCACTGGCGCGCCGAGACCCGTTCCCCGCCGCGCGCCGCGAGCGCGACCCACAGCGCCGTCAGCACCGGCTGCAGGCCGACGATCAGCGCCACCGCCCCGGCACCCAGCCCAGCTTTCACGGCCGCCCAAACGCCGCCCAGGTAGCCCCCGTGCATCAGCGCGCCGGTCACCGCGAGGTGCCACCACTGCGCGCCGCCGCGCGGCCAGGCGGCCCGCGCCAGCAGCAGCCACAGCCCGAAGCAGGCGATCGACAGCGCGTAGCGCACCGCGAGGAACTTCATCGGCGGCGCATGCGGCATGCCGTAGCGCGCGACGATGAAGCCGGTGCTCCAGATCAGCACGAACACCAGTGGCATCGCGCGCAGCAGCGCCGCGCGGTCGGGCGCTGCGGGCATCAGCGCGCCTTGGCCCGGATCTCGGGCAGCGCCTTCTGCAGGTAGTACACCATCGACCAGATGGTCAGCGCCGCGGCGGCGATGATCAGCACCGTGCCCCAGGCATGGGTGTCGATCAGGCCGAACAGCCGGCCGTCGTAGAGCAGGAAGGGGATCGCGACCATCTGCACCGTGGTCTTGAGCTTGCCGACCATGTGCACCGCGACGCTGCGCGAGGCGCCGATCTGCGCCATCCACTCGCGCAATGCCGAGATCGCGATCTCGCGGCCGATGATGACGAGCGCCAGCAGCGCGTGCAGCCGGTTCAGATGCACCAGCACCAGCAGCGCGGCGCAGACCAGGAACTTGTCGGCCACCGGGTCGAGGAAGGCGCCGAAGGACGAGGTCTGGTTCAGGCGCCGCGCCAGGTAGCCGTCGGCCCAGTCCGTCAGCGCGACGACGATGAACAGCACCGTCGCGATCAGGTTCTGCAGCGGCGCCGCCAGCTCGAGGTAGAACACGCCGACGATCAGCGGGATCGCGACGATGCGCGCCCAGGTCAGCAAGGTCGGCAGGGTGAAGAACATCGGCCGATTGTGCCGAATGTGCCGACCGGCCCCCGCCGACCGCGGCACCGGCCTCAGTTCAGCGTGCGCGGCTTGAAGCGACGGTCGTCGTTGAACAGGAAGGTTTCGGTGAACTTCCAAGGCTTGGGCAGGCGCGAGACGTCGCCGAACGGGGCCGCGCGTCGGACCGCATCGATCGCCAGCTGCGTCGTGTCGCGCGCCTGGCCGGGATAGCGCAGCACCTCGACGCGGCGCACGCTGCCGTCGGCGTTGAGTTCGATTTCGAGCACCGGAATGGCCAGCAGCACGTTCTGCGGTTCGCCCAGGTAGGTCCGCGTCGGATTGGCCGCGACGATGCGGCGCGCCGCGTGAACGCGCAGCTCGTCGAGCGAGCGGTGGCGCTCGGCCGCAGGCAGCGACGGCGTGGCCGGGTGTGCCGGCGTCGGCGGCTGCTGCGGCGACTGGCCGCAGCCGGCCAGCAGCGCGCCAGCCAGGACGAGTGCCGCGAACGGCAGGTCAGTGCAACGCACGGTAGATCTCCTCCGCCAGTTCTCTTGAGATGCCGTCGACCGTGGCCAGGTCGTCGACGCTCGCCGCACCGACGCCGCGCACGCCGCCGAAGCGCTGCAGCAGCTTGGCGCGCTTGCGCGGGCCGACGCCGGCGATGTCCTCGAGCCGGCTGCCGCCGGTGCGCACGCTGGCACGCTTGGCGCGCATGCCGGTGATCGCGAACCGGTGCGCCTCGTCGCGGATCTGCGCCACCAGCATCAGCGCCGCCGACTCGCGGCCCAGACCGATCTTGGGTCGGCCGTCGGCGAACACCAGTTCCTCCAGCCCGACCTTGCGGCCCTCGCCCTTCTCGACGCCGACGATCAGCCCGAGGTCGAGGCCGAGCTCCTCGAACACCTCGCGCGCCATCGACACCTGGCCGCGGCCGCCGTCGACCAGCACCAGGTCGGGCAGCTTGCCCTCGCCCTTCGCTGCGCCCTCGGCCAGCCGCGCGTAGCGGCGCGTCAGCACCTGGCGCATCGCCGCATAGTCGTCGCCCGGCGTGATGCCGTCGATGTTGTAGCGACGGTACTGGGCGCTCTGCATCTTGTGCTGTTCGAACACGACGCACGATGCCTGCGTCGCCTCGCCGGCCGTGTGGCTGATGTCGAAACACTCGATACGGAAGGTGTCGAGGTTGTCGGGCGCGAGGTCGAGTGCGTCGACCAGCGCCCGCGTGCGGGCCTGCTGCGAACCCTCCTCGCTCAGCAGTTGCGCGAGCTTGAGTTGGCCGTTCTTCAGTGCCATCTCCAGCCACAGCCGGCGCTGCTCGCGCGGCTGGTGCTGGGCGGTGACGCGCACGCCGCTGGCCTCGGACAGCCCCTCGACCAGCGCCTTGTCGATCGCGTGGCTGGTGATCAGCAGCGGCGGCGGCGCGCCGTCGAGGTAATGCTGGGCGATGAAGGCCTCGAGCACCTGCACCTCGACCGGCGCGGCCTCCTCGTCGCCGGCCGTGCCGAGCGCCGCGGCCTCGTCGACGTGGGCCGGGAAGTAGGGCCGGTCGCCGAGGTGCCGCCCGCCGCGCACCATCGCAAGGTTGACGCAGGCGCGCCCGCCCTGCACCACCGCGGCCAGCACGTCCGCATCCTTGTCGAACGCGCCGTCGGCATTGGTCTCGACCGACTGCTGGTGCAGCACCCGCGACAGCGCGCCGAGCTGGTTGCGGATCTCGGCCGCCTGTTCGTACTGCAGCGCCTCGGCATGGGCCATCATGCGCTGCTGCAGCGCGTCCATCACCTCCTGCGGCTCGCCGAGCAGGAAGCGCTCGGCGTTCGACACGTCGCGTGCATAGTCCTCGGCCGAGACCAGCCCGACGCAGGGTGCCGAGCAGCGCTTGATCTGGTGCAGCAGGCAGGGCCGCGCGCGGTGGTTGAACACCGTGTCCTCGCAGGTGCGCAGGCGGAACACCTTCTGCAGCAGCTGGATCGACTCCTTCACCGCCCAGGCGCTCGGGTAGGGGCCGAAGTAGCGGTGCTTTTTGTCGACCGCGCCGCGGTAGTAGGCCACGCGCGGGAAGGCATGCGACGCGATCTTCAGGTAGGGGTAGCTCTTGTCGTCCCTGAACAGGATGTTGAACTTCGGGTTCTGCGTCTTGATCAGGTTGTTCTCGAGCAGCAGCGCCTCGGCCTCGGAGCGCACCACCGTCGTCTCCATCCGCGCGATGCGGCCGATCATGTGGCCGATGCGCGTGCCGGCGTGGTTCTTCTGAAAATAGCTCGCGACGCGCTTCTTCAGGTTGCGCGCCTTGCCGACGTAGAGCAGCGCGTCCTGGGCGTCGAAGTAGCGGTAGACGCCGGGCAGCGACGGCAGGCCGGCCACCTCTTCCAGCAGCCGCTCGCGCTGCGGATCGGCCGGTGCAGGGGCAGTCGTCGTGTCATCCATCGCCGAAGATTGTGCCGCGCGCTCGATTCGATAATCACCGCATGGCCAGCGCTGCCCTGCTGTGGGACGTCTTCTGCCGCGTGATCGACAACCATGGCGACCTCGGCGTGTGCTGGCGGCTCGCGCGGCGCCTTGTCGCGCTCGGCCAGCGCGTGCGGCTGTGGGCCGACGACGCCAGCGCGCTGGCCTGGATGGCGCCCGACGGCGCCCCCGGCGTGCAGGTGCTGCCGTGGCGCGAGCCGGCGCCCGACGAGACGCCGGGCGACATCGTCGTCGAGGCCTTCGGCTGCGACCCGCCGCCCGGTTTCGTCGCCGGCATGGCGGCGAAGGCGCGTCCGCCGGTGTGGATCAACCTGGAGTACCTGAGCGCCGAGCCCTATGTGGCGCGCAGCCATGCCCTGCCCTCGCCGCAGCACAGCGGCCCGGGCGCCGGCCTGGTGAAGTGGTTCTTCTACCCCGGCTTCGACGCCGCCACCGGCGGGCTGCTGCACGAAGCGGGGCTCGCACAGGAACGCGAGGCTTTCGACAGCGAAGGCTGGCTCGCCTCGGTCGGCGTCGCGCCGCAGCCGGGCACGCAGCGCATCAGCCTGTTCTGCTACGCCCAGCCTGCACTGGCTGCGTGGCTGGCGCGCTGGCAGGAGCGGCCGACCCAGCTCCTGGTCACGCCCGGACCGGCCGCCGAGCAGGTCGGCGCGCTGCTCGGCGCGCCGCTGCGCCCCGGCGAGCTGCTGCGGCGCGGCGCGCTGCAGGCCCATGGCCTGCCGTGGCTCAGCCAGCCCGGCTACGACCGCCTGCTGTGGTCCTGCGACCTGAACCACGTCCGTGGCGAGGATTCGCTGGTGCGCGCGCTGTGGGCCGGCCGGCCCTTCGTCTGGCAGCTCTATCCGCAGTCCGACGGGGCCCACGCGGCCAAGCTGGAGGCCTTCCTCGGCGTCTACCTGCACGGGGCCGACCCCGCGCTGGCGGCGGCGCTGCGGACGCGCTTCCTGCAGTGGAACGGGCTGGCGGCGCCGGCCTCGGCCGAGGCGCCCTTGCCTGCCCCCTGGCAGGCCCATGCCCGATCGCGCGGCGCGGCGCTGGAGGCCGAACAGCAGGCGCTGGGCGACCTCGGCATCCGGCTCCAGCGCTTCGTCGCGTCGAAACGCTAAAATGCCGGGCTTTGCGCAGCACGGCGCTCCCGCCGCTGCGCCCCCGTTGGACCACAGGACCTACCGATGAAGCTCGCACAGGAAATCCGCGCCGGCAACGTGATCATGCAGGGCAAGGACCCGATGGTCGTGCTCAAGACCGAATACAGCCGCGGCGGCCGCGGCGCCGCCACCGTGCGCATGAAGATGAAGAACCTGCTCAACGGCGCCGGCGCCGAGGTGGTCTTCAAGGCCGACGACAAGATGGACCAGATCATCCTCGACAAGAAGGAGTGCACCTACTCCTACTTCGCCGACCCGATGTACGCCTTCATGGACGCCGAGTACAACCAGTTCGAGGTCGAGGCCGAGAACATGGGCGACGCCATCAGCTACCTCGAGGACGCGATGCCCGTCGAAGTGGTGTTCTACGACGGCAAGGCGATCTCGGTCGAGTTGCCGACCACCGTCGTGCGCGAGATCGAGACCGAGCCGGCCGTCAAGGGCGACACCTCGGGCAAGGTCCTGAAGCCGGCCAAGATCGTCGGCACCGGCTTCGAGATCGCAGTGCCGCTGTTCGTCGAGAGCGGCGACAAGGTCGAGATCGACACCCGCACGCACGAGTACCGCAAGCGCGTCTGAGCGCGCCGCGCGGCAACCGAACAGGGCACCCGCGGGTGCCCTTTTTACTTGCCGCCGCGCAGCTTGGCGAACGCCGCAGCCATCGCCCCCCCGGCCGGCGCGGGCTCGGCGCGGCCACCACGCACGCGTTCGTCGCGCGCCGGCGGGCGGTAGCCGCTGCCGCCGCCCGCCGGCCGCGGCGCGGCGTCGAGCTTCATCGTCAGCGAGATGCGGCCGCGCGCCAGGTCGACCTCGAGCACCTTGACCTTGACGATGTCGCCGGTCTTGACGACCTCGCGGGCATCGTTGACGAACTTGTTCGACAGCTGGCTGACGTGCACCAACCCGTCCTGGTGCACGCCGAGGTCGACGAAGGCGCCGAACTGGGCGACGTTGCTGACGGTGCCCTCGAGCGTCATGCCGGGCTGCAGGTCCTTGATGTCCTCCACACCGTCGTTGAAGCGCGCGACCTTGAAGTCCGGCCGCGGGTCGCGGCCCGGCTTCTCGAGCTCGGCGAGGATGTCCCTGACGGTGATCGCGCCGAAGCGCTCGTCGGCATAGGCCTCGGGCTTGAGCTTGCGGATCACGTCGCTGTTGCCGACCAGATCGCCGATCGGGCGACCGACCGCCGCAATGATCTTCTCGATCACCGGGTAGGTCTCGGGGTGCACGCCGGAGACGTCGAGCGGGTTGTCGCCGTCGCGGATGCGCAGGAAACCGGCCGCCTGCTCGAAGGTCTTGTCGCCCAGGCCGGCGACCTCGCGCAGCTGCTGCCGGTCGCGAAAGGCGCCATGGCTGTCGCGCCAGCGCACCACCGCCTGCGCGACCGCGGTCGACAGGCCCGAGACGCGCGCCAGCAGCGGCGCCGACGCGGTGTTGAGGTCCACGCCGACCGCGTTGACGCAGTCCTCGACCACCGTGCCCAGCGTTCGCGCCAGCTCGGCCTGGTTGACGTCGTGCTGGTACTGGCCGACGCCGATGCTCTTGGGGTCGATCTTCACCAGCTCGGCCAGCGGGTCCTGCAGCCGCCGGGCGATCGACACCGCGCCGCGCAGGCTGACGTCGAGCTCGGGCAGCTCCTTGCTGGCGAACTCGGACGCCGAGTAGACCGAGGCGCCCGCCTCGCTGACGACGACCTTGTCGATGTGGGTGCCGGGAGCGAGCTGCTGGACACGCTTGATCAGATCGGCCGCCAGCCGGTCGGTCTCGCGGCTCGCGGTGCCGTTGCCGATCGCGATCAGGTTCACGCCATGCGTCGCGCACAGGCGGCCGAGCGTGTGGATCGATCCTTCCCAGTCCTTGCGCGGCTCGTGCGGGTAGACCGTCGAGGTGTCGAGCACCTTGCCGGTATCGCTGACCACAGCGACCTTGACGCCGGTGCGGATGCCCGGGTCCAACCCCATCACGACGCGCTTGCCGGCCGGCGCGGCGAGCAGCAGGTCGCGCAGGTTCTCGGCGAAGACCTTGATCGCGACCGCCTCGGCTTCCTCGCGCAGCCGCGCGAACAGGTCGCGCTCCAGGCTCAGCGACAGCTTGACTTTCCAGGTCCAGGCGACGGTCTTGCGGATCAGCGCGTCGCCGGGCCGCTTGGCATCGCTCCAGCCGAGGTGGCGGGCAATGCGGCCCTCGGCCTGCGACGGCTGCCCCGGCTGCAGTTCCTCGTCGATCGCCAGCTTGGCGTCGAGGATCTCGAGCGTGCGGCCGCGGAACACCGCCAGCGCGCGGTGCGAAGGCACGCGGCCGATCGGCTCTTCGTAGTCGAAGTAGTCGCGGAACTTCGCGACCTCGGGGTCCTGCTCGTTCTTGGCGTCGAGCTTCTTCGAGCGCAGCAACCCGTCGCTCCACAGCCAGGCACGCAGGCCCTGCACCAGCGCCGCATCTTCGGCCCAGCGTTCGGCGAGCAGGTCGCGCACGCCGTCGAGCACCGCGTGGGCGTCGGCAAAGCCACCGTCTGCGTTGATGAAGCCTGCCGCCTCGGCCAGCGGCTCCAGCGTCGGGTCTCCGAACAGCCGGTCGGCCAGCGGCTCCAGCCCGGCCTCGCGGGCGATCATGCCCTTGGTGCGGCGCCGGGGCTTGTAGGGCAGGTAGAGGTCTTCGAGCTCCTGCTTGGTCGGCGCGGCGTCGATCGCGGCCCGCAGCTCGGGCGTCAGCTTGCCCTGCTCGTCGATGCTCTTGAGCACCGCCGCGCGGCGGTCCTCGAGCTCGCGCAGATAGGCCAGGCGCGCTTCCAGCTCGCGCAGCTGGGTGTCGTCGAGGCCTTCGGTGGCCTCCTTGCGGTAGCGGGCGATGAAGGGCACGGTGGCGCCGCCGTCGAGAAGGTCGACCGCGGCGTTCACCTGGGCCGGCCGGACCTTCAGCTCGGCCGCCAGTTGCAACAGGATCTTGTCCAAGGCATGGGCCCCGACGCGGGGCGGGTTCACGAAAGCGGGCGAGTGTAGGGGCGGCTGACGGGGTGGCCACCCCATGCCGTTGTGCTAGGGGCGGGCCTTGCGTTTCGGCCCGGCGCCGCCGAATCTAGGAACCTGGTGCGCCGAGCTCTCCCGCGGTGTCCGGGTCCGCAGCGTCGCCCGGGCGCGCGCACCAGCGCGACGGGGCGCTGCGCTGCGGAGAACGCTCATGCCCACCTTCATCACCCTGGCCAACTTCACCGACCAGGGCGCCCGCGCCATCAAGGACTCCCCGGACCGCTACGAGGCCTACAAGCAGCTCGCCGAGGCCAACGGCATCACCGTCAAGAGCGTGCACTGGACCGAAGGCCCCTACGACCTCGTGCTGATCGTCGAAGGGCCGGAGGACGCCGTGATGACCACGGCCCTCAAGATGGCCTCGCTCGGCAACGTGCGCACGCAGACGCTGCGCGGCTACTCGGTCAAGGAGATGCGGAGCTTCGTCTCGAAGCTCTGAGCCGGCCTCAGACCGCCCGCAGCCCGAGCCGCTCGAACAGCGCCTCGTCGCGCGCGACGTCCGGGTTGCCGGTGGTCAGCAGCTTCTCGCCGTAGAAGATCGAGTTGGCGCCGGCCAGGAAGCACAGCGCCTGGATCGCGTCGTCCATCTGCTGGCGGCCGGCCGACAGCCGCACCCAGGCCTTGGGCATCGTGATGCGGGCCACCGCGATCGTGCGGACGAACTCGAAGGGGTCGAGCTTGTCGGTCCCGGCCATCGGCGTGCCCTCGACCTGCACCAGCTCGTTGATCGGCACCGACTCCGGGTAGGGGTCCAGGTTGGCAAGCTGGGCGACGAGCCCGGCGCGCTCGCGGCGCGATTCACCCATGCCGACGATGCCGCCGCAGCAGACGTTCATGCCGGCGTCGCGAACATGGGCCAGCGTCGCCAGCCGGTCCTCGTAGACGCGCGTGCTGATGATGCGGCCGTAGGCCTCGGGCGCGGTGTCGAGGTTGTGGTTGTAGTAGTCGACGCCGGCTTCCTTGAGCGCCTGGGCCTGCGGCTTGCTCAGCATGCCGAGCGTGCAGCAGGCTTCCAGGCCGTGGGCCTTGACCTCGCGCACCAGCTCGGCGACCTTCTCGATGTCACGGTCCTTCGGCTCGCGCCAGGCCGCGCCCATGCAGAAGCGCGTCGCGCCGGCCGCGACCGCCGCCTCGACGGCCTCGCGCACGCGGGCCACGTCCATCAGCTTGTCGGCGTCGACGCCGGTGTCGTAATGGGCCGACTGCGGGCAGTAGCCGCAGTCCTCGGGGCAGCCGCCGGTCTTGATCGACAGCAGCGTCGAGCGCTGTACCGCGTTGGCATCATGGTGCTCGCGGTGCGCCTGCTGGGCACGGAACAGCAGGTCGTTGAAGGGCAGTTCGAACAAGGCCTCGATCGCATCGACGCTCCAGCACTCGGTGGAAGCGTGCAGGGCTTGCGGGCGGACGAGGTGAACGGGTTTCGTGGCGGTCATCGCGCTATTGTCGCCGCTCCGCCAGCCAGGCCAGCGCGCCCTCCGCGGCCGCCCGCCCGGTCGCGAAGCAGGCCGTCAGCAGGTAGCCGCCGGTCGGCGCCTCCCAGTCGAGCATCTCGCCGGCGCAGAACACGCCGGGCAGCGCGCGGCACATCAACCGGTCGTCCAGCGCCTCGAAGCGCACGCCGCCGGCCGAGCTGATCGCCTCGTCGAGCGGGCGCGGCGCCTTCAGTGTCAGCGGCAGCGCCTTCAGCGCGGCCGCCAGCCGCGCCGGATCGTGCACGCCGTCTCGGCCCAGCACCTCGTGCAGCAGCGCGGCCTTGGCGCCGTCGATGCCGAGCCGGCTCTTCAGGTGGGTCGCCAGCGAACGGCTGCCGCGCGGGCGCGCGACCTCGGCGGCGACGAACTCGGCGCTGCGGTCGGGCAGCAGGTCGAGCGTCAGCGTCGCCGAACCGTGGGCCGCGATCGCGTCGCGCAGCAGCGCCGACGCGGCATAGACCAGGCTGCCCTCGATGCCTGTGGCCGTCAGCACGAACTCGCCCTGGCGCTCGAAGCGCCGCCCGTCGGGCGCGTCGAAGCGCAGCACGACCGGCTTGATCGGCGCGCCGGCATGGCGCTCGCGCAGGAAGTCGCTCCAGCCGACGTCGAAGCCGCAGTTCGACGGCGCCAGCGGCGCGACCTCGACGCCCCGCGCGGCCAGCCAGGGCCGCCAGGCGCCGTCCGAGCCGAGCCGCGCCCAGCTGCCGCCACCGAGCGCGAGCACGGTCGCGGCGGGATGCTCCAGCCGCTCGCCGTCGGGCGTCGCGAAGCGCAGCGCGCCGGTCGCGTCCCAGCCCAGCCAGCGGTGGCGCTGGTGGAAGCGCACGCCGGCCTCGCGCAGCCGGTGCAGCCAGGCGCGCAGCAGCGGCGCGGCCTTCAGGTCCTTCGGGAACACGCGATGCGAGCTGCCGACGAAGGTCTCGATGCCGAGCCCGGCGGCCCAGGCTCGCAGCGCCGGCGGGTCGAAGGCGCGGATCCAGGACTCGAGCGCGGGACGTCGCGCCCCGTAGCGATCCAGGAAGGGCTCGAGCGCCTCGCCATGCGTCAGGTTCAGCCCGCCCTTGCCGGCCAGCAGGAACTTGCGGCCGACCGAGGGCATCGCGTCGTAGACGTCGACCGAGGCGCCGCCCGCGGCGAGGCGCTCGGCGGCCATCAGACCGGCCGGGCCGGCGCCGATCACGGCGGCGCGGCGGGCGGCGGTGGGGTCGGTCGGCATGGGCGGCGCAGTGTGCCACGCGGCCGCCGGGGCCCAGGCTGCAAGGAAGCTGGTGGCCCGTGCGACACAGGAGCACCCTGCCCGACACGAGGACCGCCATGCCCCTGCCCCGCCCCGGCCTGCCGCTACTGATCGCCGGCCTCGTCGGCGCGACGCCGGCCGCCGGCCAGACCGCCTGCGCTACCCGCGCCGCGGCGGCCGAGCCGGTCGTCGTCGAGCTATACACCTCCGAGGGCTGCAGCTCCTGCCCGCCGGCCGACCGCTGGCTGTCGACGCTGAAGGGCCGCGACGGCGTGTTCCCGCTCGCCTTCCACGTCGACTACTGGGACCGGCTCGGCTGGACCGACCGCTTTGCGAGCCCGGCGTGGACGCGCCGCCAGTACGACGCCGCCGCGCGGCGCCGCTCGGCCGCCGTCTACACGCCGCAGGTGCTGGTCAACGGCGCGGAGCACCGCCGCTGGCCGGCGCTGCCGACGGCGTCGGCGCCTGCGGTGGTTGCCTTGAGCCTGCAGCGCGACGGCGAGACCTACCGCGCCCGGGTCAACCGCCTGCCGGGTGCCCCCGCCCGCCTGGCCGGGTACTGGGCCGTGACCGAGGACGCCCATGTCACGCGCGTGCGCGCCGGCGAGAACGGCGGCGCGACGTTGCACCACGACGCGGTGGTGCGCGAACTGCACGCCGTGGCGCAGGTCGGCGACGCGCCGCTCGCCTTCATGCCACGCAGCGAGCCGGACCCGGTCAGCGGCCCGAAGCCGCGGCAGGTGCTCTTCGTCGTGACCGACGCCGACGGCGGCCGGCCGCTGCAGGCGGCGCGGTTGGGCTGCTGAGCTCAGCGGCCGCTGACGCCGAAGCCGTAGGCCAGCGACAGCTCGACCACGCCGCCATCGAGCGGTCCGCGCCAGCCGCGGATGCGTCCGGCACCGACCCGTACCGCGAGGCCTGGACTCAGCTCGTAGCCGAGATAGGCCATCGGCTGCGCGATCGCGCCGCCTTCGGTGTCGACCCCGCCGCCGCCCGCCGCGCCCGCCAGCAGTTCGACGCCGCCATGCCAGCGCGGCGCGAAGTCGCCCCGCCACCCGGCACCGAGCAGGCCGACGGAATAGCCGCCCGCCTCGCCACCGAGCGCGCTGTGCGCCTGGGCGCTGAGGTAGATCTGCGACGCGACCCAGCGGTTGACGCGCAAGGCCACCGCCTGCAGCCGGCGCGTGCTGCCGTCGCGGCGCGCCGCCGGGTAGCTCTCGACACCGCCGACCCACTCCATCCGCGCCGGCGGGCCGCGGTAGGCCGACGCCGGCTCGAGCTGCCAGTTCAGCGCCAGCGTGCCATACGGTGCCCGGAAGCTGCCCTGGGGCGCCCGCGCATAGCCGCCTTCGACCGTCACCCCGACCGTCTCGGTCAGCGGCAGCACCACGTACGCGCCGGCCTTCCACAGCAGCCCGCCACCGACGTCGACACTGCCGCCACCGCCCATGCCGAGCGCCAAGCGCGCCCCGACGTCGACCGCGGCGCCGCGCGTCTGCGCCCCGACCGTGGCCAGGTACTCGGCATAGCCGGACACGCCGCCGCTCGCCGCGCCGGTGGCTTCCAGCCCCCAGTAGGCCGTCGTGCCCCATGGGCCGGCGGCAAAGTCGCGCTCGGCGCGCGCGCCGGCATAGCCGATGCGACTCGCCAGCGCGTCGCCATCGAGCTGGCGCTGGCCGCCGCCGGGCCGGTAGGCGCCGAGCACCGCCTGGATGCGGTCGAAACCGAGCCCGCTGGTGCGGCTGCCATCCCAGTCGCCCGCCGCCCCCGGCAGGTGGCGGAACGCGGTCGCGACGTTCCACACCAGCCCGAGCTGGCGGCTGTCGATCTCGCCGTTCGCGAAGCGCACCTGCGACCACGACAGGCCCAACTCGCCGATCGCGCTGCGCCACAGCAGGTCCACATGCGGTCGCAGCATCAGCCCGCCACCGACCGGTGCGGCGCCACCGCCCCCGCCGCCCGCGTAGTAGCCGAGCTCGACCACGAGCGGCCCGCCGAGCGGACGCCGCCACGCGCCCTCGACGCCGAGCGTGAACAGCCCGCCGCGCTCGCCGCTGATCGCGCCGTAGGCCGCCGGGCCGAACCACAGGTCCGGCGCCAGCTCGAGCAGGTAGCTCGTGCCGACCAGCCCCATGCCCTCGCCGCCGGGCAACTCGACGCGCTCGATGCCGATGCGCAAGCGCGCCGGCGTCTCGACCGGCGCGGCGGCCGCGGCACCGGCCAGCGCGGCGCACAGCAGTGCGGTCGGCAAGGCGCGCCGGCGGGAGGGAAAGGCCGGCGTTGTGCGATGCGTCATGGGGCGGCAGTGTGCCGCCCGCCTCACCCTGCGCGCAACGCTGCGCGCAGCCGCTCGCCGATCTCGGGCCGCGCGGCGAAGGGGTCGCTGGGGTTGCGGCCCTGCAGCAAGTCTTCCATGCGCTGCTGCACCGACGCCAGCGCCTGCGGGTGGCTGTAGATGTAGAAGCGGCCCTCGGCGACGGCAGCGAACACCTCGCGGGCGACGTCGGCGGCGCCGAGCTTGCCGGCGTCGACCGCCTTTTCCATCATCGCCTGCGCGATGCGCTGGCTGGCCGTGGCCGGCGCCTGCGGCGCATCCGGCCGGTTGCGCTCGCTGTGCGCGATGCCGGTCGGCACGAAATAGGGGCACAGCACCGACGCGCCGATGCGGTCGGTGACCAGCGCGAGGTCCTGGTGCAGCGTCTCGCTCAGGCTCACGACGGCGTGCTTGCTGACGTTGTAGACGCCCATGTTGGGCATGTTCACCAGCCCGGCCATCGAGGCGGTGTTGACGATGTGGCCCTCGTAGTCGGCGTCGGCCAGCGTCGCTGCCAGCATCGCCGGCACGAAAGCGCGCACGCCATGCGCGACGCCCATCAGGTTGACGCCGAGCACCCAGTCCCAGTCGGCGGCGCTGTGCTCCCAGATCAGCCCGCCGGCGCCGACGCCGGCGTTGTTGATCACCAGGTGCGGCACGCCGAAGCGTGCAAAGCTCGCCTGGGCCAGCGCCTCGACCTCGGCCGCGCGGCTCACGTCGAGCCGGAACGGCAGCACGGCCGCCCCCTCGGCGGCGAGCGCTTCGGCCGCCTGCGCCAGCGCCTCGGCCTGCACGTCGGCCATCACGACGTTCATGCCTTCCTGGGCTGCCAGCCGCGCCAGCTCCAGGCCGAAGCCCGAGGCAGCGCCGGTGATCACCGCGGTGCGGCCGCGCCAGCGCCGGATCATGCCCTGGCCTCCGCCGCGGCCCGCGGCGCGCGCTCGGCGAACACGCGGCCGAAGGTGGCCGACAGGTCGCGCACCTCGGCGCCCTGCAGCGCGCCCTTGGCCGCCAGCAGCCGGTGCAGCCGAGGCAGCCGGTAGTGCGGCACGGCCGGGTAGAGGTGGTGCTCGAGGTGGTGGTTGACGTGGTGCGGGAACAGCAGCGCGCGCCCGGCCAGGTTCAGGATCGTGTCGCCCAGCCGGCCGCTGGCCGAGCGCCCGGTCAGGTTGCAGCGCGCCGCGGTCAGCGGCGAGGACAGGTTGCCGACGGCGCCATGCTCGCAGATCGCGCGCAGTCGCAGGATGGGCTGCAGCACCGTCAGCAGCGGCAGCAGCCACAGCACTGCGTACTGCGCCAGGCCCTGGAGGCCGCCGGCCGCCCAGGCCGCGAGCGGCAGCGCGAGTTGCGCGCCAGCGACCCACCAGCGGTCGGCGCGTGCCTCGCGCCGCAGCGGCGCCGAGGTGTCGTTCAGCAGCCGATGGCTGCGCCCGGTGTCGCCGCCGGCCTCGTCGCGGATCGCCGGGGCGCCGAAGAAGTAGGCGAAGGTCTTCCAGGCATTCCAGCCCGCCAGATCCTCGGCGAGCTTGCGCCACAGGTAGGCGACGCCGCGCGGGTAGCCGCCGTGGATCGCGGTGTCCGGGTCCTGCGGGCCGTAGAGGTGGTTGTGGTGCAGTCGGTGGATCACGCGGTAGGTGCACATCGAGATGCCGCCGGCCATGCCGATCGCGCGGCCCAGTGCGTCGTTGACGCCGCGCCGCGTCGCCAGCCGGTAATGCGCCGCCTCGTGCGCGAGGATGAAGAAGGCATGCTGCTGCACGCCGACGACGAGCACCGCGATCAGCACCCAGGGGCTGGGCCACAGCGCCAGCCCGAAGGCGATCGCCCCGGCGGTGACGGCCAGCGTCTGCACCAGCGCGGCGAGCGAGCGCAGGTTGGACAGCGCGGTCAGCGGCGCCAGTTCCTCGGCGCTCAGCACCCGGCGCGCGGCCGCGTTGCCGCGCCCGGCCGCCGCGAGCGGGCGCAGGTCCTCGCGGAACTCCTCGCCCTGGCGGCTGGGAACCGGCGTGTCCATGACGCTTCGATCGGTGCAGTGCCTGCCGGGTTCAGCCCAGCCGCACGAGCTGCTTGCCGAAGTTGCGCCCCTTCAGCAGGCCGAAGAAGGCCTCGGGCGCGCTGGCCAGCCCCTCGGCAACGCTCTCGCGCCAGCGCAGCGTGCCGGCCTCGACGCGCTCGGCCAGCTCGCGCATCGCCTCGGGCCACTGCGCCATGTGCTCGCTGACGATGAAGCCCTCGACCTTCATGCGGTTCACCAGGATCAGCTGCGGGTTGCGCATCGGGATCGGCTCGCCGTTGTAGCCGGCGATCATCCCGCACATCGCGACGCGCGCGTGGGCATTGCTGCGCAGCATCACGGCGTCGAGGATCAGGCCGCCGACGTTCTCGAAGCAGCCGTCGATGCCGCTCGGGCAGGCGGCCTTCAGGGCCGCCGACAGCGACTTCAGGTCCGGATGGACGCGGTAGTCGATGCAGGCGTCGAAGCCCAGCTCCTCGACGACATGGGCGCACTTGTCCGGTCCACCGGCCAGGCCCACCGCGCGCGCGCCCCGCGCCTTCGCGAGCTGACCCACGACACCGCCGACCGCACCGCTGGCGGCGCTGACGACGACGGTCTCGCCGGGCTTCGGGTCGATGATGCGCATCAGCCCGTACCAGGCCGTCACGCCGGGCATGCCGACGACGCCGAGGTAGGCCTGCAGCGGGATGCGCGTCGCGTCGACCTTGTGCAAGGCACCGCGCTGGCCGCCGTCGACCGCCTGGTAGAGCTGCCAGCCGCCCATGCCGACGACGGTGTCGCCAACCGCCCAGCGCGGGTGGCGCGACGCCACCACCTCGCCGGCGGTGCCGCCGATCATCGGCTCGCCGAGCGGCTGCGGCTGGGCGTAGCTGCGCGCCTCGCTCATGCGGCTGCGCATGTAGGGGTCGAGCGAGAGCCAGCGGTGGCGCACCAGCACCTGGCCGTCGGCCAGCTCGGGCACGGGGCATTCGTCGAGCCGGAAGTTGTCGGCGCTCGGCTCGCCGTCAGGGCGCGAGACGAGCAGGATGCGTTGGTTCATCGTCGTCATCGCGGCCTCCGTCGTGGCGGCTAGTCCGACCCGCCGGGCTCGCGGCCCTGCAGCGGCGTCGCGGCGCGCGTGCCGGTCGGCAGCGCGCTCATGTACTTGAATGTGCCGGTGGCGTGGGCGCACAGCGTGCCGTCCTCGCCGAGCACGCGCGCCTCGCAGAAGGCCAGCGTCGCGGTGCGCGACAGCAGCGTGCCGAGCCCGCGCAGCCGGCCGAGGCCGGGGCGGATGAAGCTGGTCTTCATCTCGATCGTCACGACGCCGGGGCCGAAGTGGCGGCGATGGCGGTTGACGCTGCGCGCGGCATGCGCCATCGCGACGTCGAGCAGCGTCATCGTCACGCCGCCATGCGCGACCTTGAAGGAGTTGAGGTGGCGCTCGCCGAGCGCGACGGCGACCTCGGCCTCGCCGTCGCCGACCGCGACGAGCTCGAAGCCGAGCTGCTCGACGAAGGGGATGTGTACCGGGAAGTCCATGCGCTGCGCCTCAGGGCGTGATCATCGCGCACAACGGCGTGTTGTCGTCGCGCACTCAGCGCTCGAGCCAGCGGAAGAAGGCCGCGTTGCCCGGCGCACGGCCGAGGAAGCGGCGCACCAGCTCGGCCGGGTCGACCTGGCCGCCCTCGGCGAGCACCCGCTCGCGCCAGCGGCGGCCGACCGCGGCGTCCAGCGGGTCGGCGGCGAAGGCGGTGTGCAGGTCCCGGGCGGTCGCCAAGCTCCACAGGTAGGCGTAATAGCCGGCCGCATAGCCACCGACGAGGTGATCGAAGGACGCCGGCAGCAGGCTGCCCGGCTCGTAGCCGAGCGGCGTGGCGCCTTCGAGGCGCCGCCAGGCGGCCAGCGGCTCGGGCGCGTCGGGGCCGTGCAGCGCGAGGTCGTAACTTGCGTACAGGTGCTGGCGCGCGAACTTGATGCCCTTCGCAAAGCCGCGCGAGGCCACCGCGCGCGCCAGTGTCTCGGCCGGCAGCGGCTCGCAGCCGGTGCACAGCGCCAGCACCGCAGCGTCGTAGACCCACTCCTCGAGCATCTGTGACGGCGCCTCGGCGAAGTCGAGCTTGACGTTGGTGCCGGCGTTGCTGCTGTAGCGCGTCTTCGACAGCGTGACGTGCAGCGCGTGGCCGAACTCGTGCAGCAGCGTCTCCAGCTCGTCGAGCGTCAGCCCCTGGCGGTCGACGTTGGTGACCAGCGCTGCCACCGGCAGCCGGCCGTCGCGCGTGGACGAGCCGCGCAGCGGCCAGACCGCGGCATGGCCGTACTTGTCGGTCCGCGGATGGAGGTCGAGGTAGAGCGTGGCGAGCGCGCGGCCGTCGGCCAGCTCGAAGACCTCATAGGCGCGCGCGTCGGCATGCCAGAGCGTCTGCGGCAGCGGCCGGAAGCCGACACCGAACAGCCGCCCGGCCAACGCCATCACGAAATCCACGCTGGCCTGCGGCGGGAAGTGGCGGCGCAGGCGCTCCTGGTCGAGCGCATAGCGCTCGCGGCGCACGCGCTCGATGTAGTAGCCGGTGTCCCAGTGGCGCAAGCGCGCCGACCCGGGCGCGACGCCCAGCTCGGCGGCCTGGGCCGCGCGCAGGTCGGCGATGTCGCGCCGCTCGCGCTCGGCGACCGCGCCGCGCACCTCGTCGAGGAAGGCGCGCACATGAGCCACGTCGCCGGCCATGCGGCGGCGCAGCGCGAAGTCGGCCCAGCTCGGCTGGCCGAACAGCCGCGCGTACTCGCGCCGCAGCTGGGCGATGCGCGCCAGCGTCGCGAGGTTGGCCGTGCCGCCGCGGCGCTGGTAGGCGCGCCAGATCCGCTCGCGCGCTGCCGCGCTGCGCGCCGACTCGACGACGGCGCTGTAGGTCGGGGCGTCCAGGCCCAGCAGGCGGCGGCCGCGGGCGTCGCGCGGCGCGCGCTGCCAGACGGCCGGCGGCACGCCGGCGAGCTCGGCCTCGCTCAGCGCGACGCGGCTGCGGTCCTCGCGCACGCGGCGCTCGAACACCTGCGCGAGACGCGCGGTCTCGTCGGCCAGCGCACGGGCGCGTTCGCGCGCCGGGCCGGGCAGCGCGACGCCGGCGTCCTCGAAGTCGGCCAGCAGCTCGTCGCGCAGCCGCGCGTCGATCGCGTCGGCCGGCTGCACCGCCTTCAGCCGCGCATGGACGCGGCGGTTCTGCAGCAGCCGCGTCGAGTAGGCCTGGTAGCGGCGCTCGCAGGATTCGGCCGCGTCGCGCAGGGCCTTGTCGGGGTGGACGTTGGCGAGAAAGGAGATCCAGTAGAAATGATCCTCGGCGAGCTGGTTCAGCCGGTCCAGGCCGAGCAGCACACCCTCGCCGTCGTCAGCACGCGCGAGGCGGGCTTCGCGGGCATCGGCCTCGAGCAGCGCCGCGTCGCAGCTGCGGCGGACGTCGGCGGCGCTTTGCAGCGGCGCAAAGGCCGGCGGCGCGGCTGCCGCCGCACCGGCCCACAGCAGGCAGGCAGCGGCAGCCCGACGCAGCCGCATGCCCGCGCTCAGGGCCGCTCGAAGTCCAGCACGTGGCGCGCCGCGCGCATCGCTCCCAGCTCGGCGGCCACCGCCTGGTGGTGCGGGTGCTGCTGGTAGGCCTGCAGCGCGGCGGCGTCGGCGAACACCGACACCAGCGCCACGTCGACATTGGCCTCCAGGCCATCGCGGCGAATCGCGACGTCGAAGGCATGGATGCCGGGCACGACGGTCGCACAGCTGTCGAGCAGCTGCTTGAAGCGCGGGGCGTCGGCGGGGTTCTTGAGGGTCCAGAAGACGATGTGGTGGATCATTTCGTTCGAGTGTCGTCAGAAGGGCTGCCGTCCGGCGTATCAGGGCGGCGCGAGCGCCACCAGATGACCGCCACCCCGGCGATCGCGAGCAGCGCTCCGGCCGCGGCAAGGATGCGACCGACCGTGGCCGCACCGGCCCACCAGCCGATCATCAGCACGAGCAGTCCGCCGTAGAGCAGCGACCACGCGAGCCGGTCGAGAAAAGCGTTCGTCAAAGACATTGTCAGGGGGCATTCAGGATTCGGTCTTCGACCATTTCCATCGTGCCACGGTCGGTGAAGTGGAAACTGAGGTCGCGCTTGACCACCGCGTCGACGAGCAACTCCGTCTTCGGCGGCGGGAGCTTCGCAACGGCCTCCTCGATCTTCCCACGCAGCATGCGCTCGTAGACCTTGCCGTAGTCGCGCGAGACCATGCTGCCGGTGGCCAGGGCACGCGAGCGCCTGGAGGTCACCTTGATCTCCGCTTCGAGCGGCTTCAGCGGGTTGAGCGCGACCGCGAGATCCGCCCCCGCGCCGACCTCGGCGGCCGAGCGCGGAAACTGCGCGTTGCGCATCGCGAGCGCGACGATGGCGGAGGCGTAGCCGCGCGAATAGTCCTGCGTGGTCAGCGGTGCGGTCCCCTGCGCCTTGCCCAGGAACCACGCGCCGGCCATCGCATAGCTCTGCGGTACGCCATCGCCCAGCGCGAACTTCAGCGCCAGCCGTTGCGCAGCCACGGTACTGCCCTTGCGCGCCGCATCGTCCAGCACCCCGGCTGCGCGTGCGGGATCCTTGCCGACGCACGTGCCGCCGTCGAACAGCTCGGCAGCCAGCAGGGATGCGTTCAGGTGGCCCTCGGCGATGCCGGTGTTGACGGCCTGGACGATGCCGTCACAGCTCAACTTGAGCACCTCGTAGGTGTCGAAGCCCTTGCGGGGCTGCTGCGCCAACGCCGGCAGCGACGCCAGCGACGCGCACAAGGCCAAGCCCACCCCTCTCATGCCTGCTCCCTGACACTTGCGATCGGACCGCCTCTTTCTACCATGCCGGCGCTCGCCGGGGCCGACCTCAGACCTCGAGCCACTCCCGGCGGACCTGCGCGCTCGCACCCAGCTCGGCCGGCGTGCCGTCGAAGACGATGCGGCCCTGGCCCATCACGCAGCAGCGGTCGGCGACCTCGAGCGCGATCGTCAGCTTCTGCTCGACCAGCAGCACCGCGAGGCCTTCGCGACGCAGCGTGCGCAGCGTGTCGGCGACGAGTTCGACGATCCTCGGCGCCAGCCCCTCGGTCGGCTCGTCGACCATCAGCAGCGCCGGGTCGCCCATCAGCGTGCGGGCCAGCGTCAGCATCTGCTGCTCGCCGCCGGAGAGCACGCCGGCGGCGATGTGGCGGCGCTCGGCCAGCCGCGGGAACATGGCGTAGAGCGCCTTGGCGGTCCAGCGCGGCGCGGTGCCGCGGCGTTGGCGCTGCTCGCCGAGCAACAGGTTCTGGTGCACGGTCAGCGACGGGAAGACCTCGCGGCCCTCGGGTACGTAGCCGACGCCGCGGCGCGCGATCTCGCAGGGGCGCAGGCCCAGCAGCGGCTCGCCGCGCCAGCGCACCGCGCCGCGCGCTTCCACCAGCCCCATCACCGCCTTGACGGTCGTCGAGCGGCCCGAGCCGTTGCGGCCGAGCAGGCTGACGATCTCGCCGGCGCGCACCTGCAGCGACACGCCGTGCAGCACATGGCTCTTGCCGTAGTAGGCGTGCAGCTCGTCGATCTCGAGCATCGCCTCAGCCTCCCGCCGCGGCCGTGCCGAGGTAGGCCTCCTGCACGCGCGGATCGGCGCGCACCGCCTCGGGCGTGTCGAAGGCGATCACCTCGCCGTAGACCAGCACGGCGAGGCGGTCGGCGAGCTCGAACACGACGCCCATGTCGTGCTCGACCGTCAGCAGCGTGCGCCCGGCCGTGACCTCGCGGATCAGCTGCACGAAGCGCTGCGTCTCGCTGCGGCTCATGCCGGCGGTCGGCTCGTCGAGCAGCAGCACGTCGGCGCCGCCGGCGATCGTGAGGCCGATCTCCAGCGCGCGCTGCTCGGCGTAGCTCAGGTTGCCCGCCGGCATGTCGCGGCAGTGGTCGAGCCGCAGCATCTCGAGCAGCTCCGCGGTACGCCGGTTGGCGTCGTCGAGGTCGGCAAGGAACTTCCAGAACGCATAGCGGTGGCCCAGGCGCCATAGCACGGCGCAGCGCAGGTTCTCGAACACCGACAGCCGACCGAACAGGTTGCTGATCTGGAAGCTGCGCGCCAGCCCCAAGCGGTGCACCTCGTAGGGCGCGAGCCCGTCGATGCGCTCGCCGTGCAGCAGGATCTGGCCGCTCGTCGGCGCGTGGCGGCCCGAAACGAGGTCGAACAGCGTCGACTTGCCGGCGCCGTTCGGGCCGATGATCGCGACCCGTTCGCCGGGTCGCACGGCCAGGCTCGCACCGCGGAGGACCTCGGTGCCACCGAAGCGCTTGCGCAGGTCGCGCAGCTCGAGGGCGGGGGCCGTCACGGCAGGGCCCCGCGGCGGGTCCGCGCCTCGATCTGCTGCTGGGTGCGGTCCCAGTGGCGCAGGAACTCGCGGCGCGTCACCTCGAACAGCGCGGCGCCGGCCGCGCACAGCAGCGCCGCGCCAACCCAGCTGTCGGGGCTGCGCGCGTCGAGCGTCAGGCCGAGAAAGCGCACGCGGTCGTCCAGCCCGGTCTGCAGCTGCAGGTGGTAGACCATCTCGATCGCCGCGCCGGCGCCGGCCATTGCCGCGGCCAGCGTGCCGGCCAGGCCGGCATAGGCCGGCAGCAGCGGGCCGAGCAGCCCGTGGCGCGCGATGCGCACGTTCATCATCACCAGACTCGCGATGCCGCCGGGCGCGACCATCACCATGAACAGGAAGATCAGACCCAGCCACAGCGGCCAGGCCTGGCTCAGCTCGGGCAGCAGCGCCACCGCCATCACCATCAGCACGCCGCCGATCACCGGGCCGAAGAAGAAGCTCACGCCGCCGAGGAAGGTGAACAGCAGGTAGGCGCCCGAGCGCGCCGCGCCGACGACCTCGGCGGTGACGATCTCGAAGTTCAGCGTGTACAGCCCGCCGGCCACGCCGGCGAAGAAGCCCGAGGCGACGAAGGCCAGCCAGCGCACCGTGCGGGCGCAGAAGCCGAGGTACTCGACGCGCTCCGGGTTGTCGCGCACTGCGTTGAGCAGGCGGCCGAGCGGCGTGCGCGTGAAGGCGTACATCGCCGCGGTGCAGGCGAAGGTGTAGGCGGCGATCAGGTAGTAGACCTCGATCTGCGGCCCGAAGCCGATGCCCAGGACCTTGTCGCCGACCACGCGGTCGCCGCTGACGCCGGCCTCGCCGCCGAAGAACTCCGGCACCATCAAGGACATCGCGAACACCAGCTCGCCGAGTCCCAGCGTGATCATCGCGAAGGTGGTACCGGCGCGGCGCGTGCTCAGGTAGCCGAGCAGCAGCGCGAAGCCCATCCCCGCGAGGCCGCCGGCCAGTGGCAGCAGGCTGACCGGCAGCGGCCAGCCGTCGGCCATGCGGTTCAGCAGATGCACGGTGACGAAGGACGCCAGCCCCGAATACACCGCATGGCCGAAGCTCAGCATGCCGCCCTGGCCGAGCAGCATGTTGTAGGCCAGACAGGCGATGATCGCGATGCCCATCTGCGACAGCAGCGAGCGCGCCAGCCCGCTGTCGAACACCAGCGGCGCGGCGACGAGCAGCAGCGCGTAGCCGCCCCACACCGCCCAGCGGCCAGCGTTCCAGGGCCTGTCGCGGTAAACGCGCGGCGCGGCCAAGTCTCAGTCCTCCCGTGTGCCGAGCAGCCCGCGCGGGCGCAGCACCAGCACCCCCACCAGCAGCAGGTAGGGCAGGATCGGCGCGATCTGTGCAAGTGTCAGCCGCAGCAGCGTGCTGTCGGCGACCGCCGGCGCGAGCGTCACGCCCAGCGCTGCGAGCAGCCCGCCGAGCGAATGGTCGAGCGCCACCGCGAAGGTCTGCAGCACGCCGATCAGCAGCGAGGCGATGAAGGCCCCGGCCAGCGAACCGAGCCCGCCGACCACGACGACGACGAAGATCAGCGCGCCGACGGTGGCCGCCATCGCCGGCTCGGTGACGAAGGTCGCGCCACCGATCACGCCGGCCAGCGCCGCCAGCGCGGCGCCGGCGCCGAACACCAGCATGAAGACGCGCGGCACGTCGTGGCCGAGCGCCTCGACCATCTGCGGATGCGTCAGCGCCGCGCGGATCACCAGGCCGATGCGCGTGCGCGTCAGCAGCAGCGCGAGCGCGAGCAGCATCGCCAGCGCCGTGAGCATCATGAAGCCCCGCGTCGCCGGGAACGGTGAGCAGGCCGTCGCCGCGGCGCGGCAGGCCTCGGCGGCCACCGCGCCCCCGTGTAGCGCCAGGCCTTCGGGGCCCGAGACCAGCGTGAACGCCGGGCCGCGCAGCGCTTCGGGCGGCGGGAAGCTCACCGCGCCGCGGCCCCAGACAAGCTGCACCAGCTCGAGGATCACGTACGACAGCCCGAAGGTCGCCAGCAGCTCGGGCACATGGCCGTGGCGGTGCACGCGCCGCAGGCACAGGCGCTCGAACAGCGCGCCGAGCGCGAACACCCCCAGCGGCGCGGCCACCAGCGCGCTCCAGAAGCCGAACCGCGCCGCCACCGCATGGCCCAGGTAGGCGCCGAGCATGTAGAAGCTGGCGTGCGCGAAGTTGAGCACGCCCATCATGCTGAAGATCAGCGTCAGCCCGGCGCTGAGCATGAACAGCAGCAGCCCGTAGCTCAGGCCGTTGAGCAGCGAGACGGCGTAGAACTCCATCGGTTCGCGGGGTGCTCCCGCTCAGGCGGCGCGGCGCGTCACGGCCGCTTCATCTGGCAGCTCGTCGGGGTGCTCGAGACATAGGGCTCGAAGGTCTTCACCGGCGCGAGCGTCATGCCGCTGTTCTCCGGGCTGTAGGCGTGCTTCGCGTCGGTGCGCTGCCAGCGGGTCAGGTAGAGAGTCTGCTGCAGTTGGTGGTCTGCCTTGCGCATCTCGACCTCGCCGTTGAAGCTGCGCCAGCGCAGCCCCTCCAGCGCCGCGGCGACCTTGACCGGGTCGGTCGAGCCGGCCTTCGCAGCGCCCTGGGCCAGCGCGTGGAAGATGTGGATCACCGAACCGGCGTAGAAGTCGTCGTTGAACTTGCGCCGGTACTCGTCCTGCCACTGCCCCATCGTGCCGCCGAGGTGGAAGTGGCCGTAGCTGATCTGGTAGATGCGGCCGTCGAAGGTCTGTCCGAGCGCCGTCGGCGTGCCGGTGACGCCGGTGTAGTAGGTATAGAACTGGCCGTCGTAGCCGCCCTCGTTGGCGGCCTTCATCAGCAGCGACAGGTCCGAGCCCCAGTTGCCGGTGATCACCGTGTCGGCGCCGGTGGCCTTGATCTTGGCGACATAGGGCGCGAAGTCGCGCACCTGGGCCAGCGGGTGCAGGTCCTCGCCGACGATCTGCACGTCGGGGCGCTTGCGCGCCAGCGTCTCCTTCGCGTAGCGCGCGACCTGGTGGCCGTGCGAGTAGTTCTGGTTGAGCAGGTAGACCTTGCGGACCTCGGGGCGCTCCCTGACGAAGCTGGTCAGCGCCTCCATCTTCATCGAGGTGTCGGCGTCGAAGCGGAAATGCCAGTAGCTGCACTTGCCGTTGGTGAAGTCCGGGTCCACGGCCGAGTGGTTGAGGTAGAGCACCTCCTTGCCGGGGTTGCGCTCGTTGTGCTTGGCGACCGCGTCGATCAGCGCCGCCGCGACCGAGGAGCCGTTGCCCTGGCTGACGTAGCGCACGCCCTGGTCGACCGCGGCCTTCAGCGCGGTCAGGGTCTCGGTGGGGCTGAGCTTGTTGTCGTAGGAGACGATCTCGAAGCGTACGCCGGCGGGGTTGAGCCTGGCGTCGCTGTTGAACCGGTCGGCGATGAACTGGAAGCTGCGCAGCTGGTTCTGCCCGACCGCGGCCATCAGCCCGGACAAGGGGTCGATCCAGGCGATCCGCACGACCTCGCCCTTCTTCGGCGCGGCCTGCGCCGCGGCACAGGACACGCAAGCCAGCAACAGCAACAAGCAGCGACGGGCGACGTTCATCGTGTTCTCCCGGGGGTACGGACTCAGGTGCCGGGCAGCCGGTGGCCCTTGAGCTGCTCGCGCAGCCTGAGCTTCTGCATCTTGCCGGTCGCGGTGTGCGGGATCTCGGCGACGAAGACCACGTCGTCCGGGATCTGCCACTTGGCGATGCGGCCCTCGTAGTGGCCGAGGATCTGCTCGCGGCTCAGCTCGGCGCCGGGCTTCTTCACGACCACCAGCAGCGGCCGCTCGTCCCACTTCGGGTGGGCGGCGGCGATCACCGCGGCCTCGTGCACCGCCGGGTGCGACATCGCGATGTTCTCGAGCTCGATCGAGCTGATCCACTCGCCGCCGGACTTGATGACGTCCTTGCTGCGGTCGGTGATGCGCATGAAGCCGTCGGGATCGATCGTCGCCACGTCGCCGGTCGGGAACCACTGCTTGCCGTCGCATTCGACGAGCGGCGAGCCGTCCTGCTTGAAGTACTGCGAAATCACCCACGGCCCGCGCACGACGAGGTCGCCCGAGGTCTTGCCGTCCCAGGGCAGCGCCTGGCCGTCGTCGCCGAGGATCGCCATGTCAACGCCGTACAGCGCCCAGCCCTGGCTTTCCGACAGGTGGCGGCGCGCCTCGCGCGACAGCCCGGCGTGCTTGGCGCGAAAGCCCGCCGCGGTGCCGACCGGCGACAGCTCGGTCATGCCCCAGGCATGTGTGACGCTGACGCCGTAGTCCTCTTCCAGCGCGCGGATCATCGCCGGCGGGCAGGCCGAGCCGCCGATCGCGGTGCGGCGGAAGCTGCTGAACTTCAGCCCATGCTGCTGCACGTGGTTGAGCAGCCCGAGCCACACCGTCGGCACGCCGGCGCTGAAGGTCACGCGCTCGGACTCGAACAGCTCGTAGAGCGACTTGCCGTCCAGGTGCGGCCCCGGGAACACCAGCCGCGCGCCGACCATCGGCGCCGCATAGGCGATGCCCCAGGCATTGACGTGGAACATCGGCACCACCGGCAGCACCGAGTCGCGCGCCGACGCGGCCATCACGTCGGGCAGCGCGACGCCGAAGGCATGCAGCACCGTCGAGCGGTGGCTGTAGATCGCGCCCTTCGGGTTGCCGGTCGTGCCGGAGGTGTAGCAGATGCTCGACGCGGTGTTCTCGTCGAACTCGGGCCAGACATAGTCGCCGCGCTCGGCCTCGACCAGTTCGTCGTAGCACAGCAGCCCGGAGATCGTGGTCTGCACCGGCATGTGGGCGCGGTCCGTCATCGCGACGAAGTGGCGCACGGCGGGCAGCTGCGGCGCGAGCTTTTCGACCAGCGGAAGGAAGGTGAGGTCGAAGCACAGCACGCGGTCTTCGGCGTCGTTCGCGATCCACGCGATCTGCTCCGGGAACAGCCGCGGGTTGATCGTGTGGCAGACCAGCCCGGAGCCCGAGCTGCCGTAATAGATCTCGAAGTGGCGGTAGCCGTTCCAGGCCAGCGTGCCGACGCGATCGCCCGCCGTGCAGCCCAGCCGTGCCAGCGCCTGCGCGAGCTGGCGCGCGCGCCGCTCGGCGGCGGCGTAGGTGTAGCGGTGGATGTCGCCCTCGACACGCTTGGAGACGATCTCGGTGTCTCCGTGGTGCCGCGCCGCATGCACGATCAGCGACGAAATGAGCAGCGGCATCTGCATCATCTGGCCCATCAACTGCGCCATGGTCTTGTCTCCTGATCTGCGTTGCGGCCCATGATAAGGAGCGCGTCGTCGCCCTCGGCTTGCGGGTTAGCCCTAGCGGCACGGCGGTCGGGGGCGGCTCGCTAGACTCCTGCGCATGAACGCAGTTCAGGAGCCGCTGACGGCCCGCGATGCCCCGGCCGACACACTGCGCTGGACCCACCGCTACGCCGGCCTCGGTGCGGCCTTCTACACGCGCCTGCCGGCGCAGCCGCTGCCGCAGCCGCGCTGGGTTGCCACCAGCGACAGCGCCGCCGCCGCGCTCGGCTGGCCCGCCGACTGGGCCGAGCGGCGCGACTGGCGCGCGCTCGAAGTGCTGGCGGGCGGTGCGCCCTGGGACGGCGCCGATCCGCTCGCCACCGTCTACAGCGGTCACCAGTTCGGCGTCTGGGCCGGCCAGCTCGGCGACGGACGGGCCCTGCTGCTCGGCGAGATCGACACGCCCAGCGGACCGACCGAGATCCAGCTCAAGGGCAGCGGCCTGACGCCCTACTCGCGCATGGGCGATGGCCGCGCGGTGCTGCGCTCGTCGATCCGTGAGTTCCTGTGCTCCGAGGCGATGCACCACCTGGGCATCCCGACCACGCGGGCGCTGGCGGTGGTCGGCTCGCCACTGCCGGTGCGGCGCGAAACGATCGAGACCGCGGCCATCGTGACCCGGCTAGCGCCGAGCTTCGTTCGCTTCGGGCACTTCGAGCATTTCGCCCACCATGGCCTGCCGACCGAGCTGCGGGCGCTGGCCGACTTCGTGATCGATCACCATTACCCGGGCTGCCGCGACGCCGCGAACCCCTATGCGGCGCTGCTCGCCGAGGTGTCACGCCGCACCGCCGAGCTGATGGCCGACTGGCAGGCGGTGGGCTTCTGCCACGGCGTGATGAACACCGACAACCTGTCGATCCTCGGCCTGACGATCGACTACGGGCCGTTCGGCTTCCTCGACGGCTTCGACCCCGGCCATGTCTGCAACCACTCCGACCACCAGGGCCGCTATGCCTACGCCCGCCAGCCCGGCGTCGCGTTCTGGAATCTCGGCGCGCTGGCGCAGGCGCTGCTGCCGCTGATCGCCGGCGACGCCGCGGTCGACGAGGGCGTGGCGGACCAGGCCGTCGAGGCGATCGAGGTCTACCGCGAGCGCTTCCCCGCCGCGCTGACCGGGCGCCTGCGCGCCAAGCTCGGCCTGCGGGCCGCGCGCGACGAGGACCGCGCGCTGATCGACGACTGGCTGAAGCTGCTGGCCACCGAGAAGACCGACCACACGATCGCCTGGCGCCGGCTGGCCGGCTACGGCGCCGCCGACCCGGCCCCTGTACGCGACCTCTTCCTCGACCGCGCCGCCTTCGACGCCTGGGCCGCGCGCTACGCCGCGCGGCTGGCGGTCGAGGGCAGCGTCGACGCCGAGCGTGCGGCGCGCATGAAGCGCGTCAATCCGAAATTCGTGCTGCGCAACCACCTGTGCGAGGTCGCGATCCGCGCCGCCGAGGCCGGCGACTTCACGCCGACGCAGGTGCTGCTGAAAGTTCTGCAACGCCCCTACGACGAACAGCCCGAGTGGTCGGCCTATGCCGACTTCCCGCCCGACTGGGCGCAATCGATCGAGGTGTCCTGTTCATCATGAGCGACTACAAGGTCAAGAAGCCCGAGGCCGAGTGGAAGACCCAGCTCGACCCGATGCAGTTCGAGGTGACCCGCCACGCCGCCACCGAGCGCGCCTTCACCGGCAAGTACTGGGACCACTGGCAGGACGGCAGCTACCGCTGCGTGTGCTGCGGCGCCGAGTTGTTCAAGTCGGAGACCAAGTTCGACGCCGGCTGCGGCTGGCCGAGCTACTCCGAGCCGGTGCGCGCCGAGATCATCGAGCGCGTGACCGACCGCAGCCACGGCATGGTGCGCGTCGAGGTGCGGTGCATGGACTGCGGCGCCCACCTCGGCCATGTGTTCGACGACGGCCCACAGCCGACCGGCGAGCGTTTTTGCATCAACTCGGCCTCGCTGGCATTCAAGCCGGCCGGCGACGAGCCGAAGTGAGCGCCGCCGGCACCCCCCCGGACGCGGCCGATGTCGAGGCTGCGCTGCGCGCGGTCCTGGCGCCCGAGGCCCTCGAGGTCGTCGACGACAGCCACCTGCACGCCGGCCATGCCGGCGCGCGCGAGGGACGGCATTTCTCGGTGCGCATCGTCAGCCCGCGCTTCGCCGGTCTCGCGCGCGTGGCCCGCCATCGCCTTGTGTATGATGCCGTCGCCCGATGGATGCCGCGCGGCATCCATGCCCTCGCCCTGACGACGCTGGCGCCCGACGAAGTGCCATCCCCGCCGGGCTGACCGGCCGCCGCCCCGGCGGCGCCCAACGGGCCCCTGCCGATCCCCGCGCCATCCGAGGTTCCCTCTTGAAGTCATTCCCCTCCCTCGCCGCCCGCCTGTCGTCCGTCGCCGTTGCCGCAGCCCTGCTCGCCCCGGTGCTGGCCGCAGCCCAGAACGTTGCCATCGTCAACGGCAAGCCGGTTCCCAAGGCGCGCGCCGACGCCCTGCTGCAGCAGGTGCAGCGCCAGGCCCAGGGCGCGGGCCAGCAGCTGCCGCCGGACCTCGAGAAGCGCGTCAAGGACGAGGTCGTGCTGCGCGAGATCTTTGTGCAGGAAGCCGAGAAGCGCGGCCTGGCCGCCAGCGCCGAGTACCGGACCCAGATGGAGATCGCGCGCCAGGGCATCCTGCTGCGCGAGCTCGACGCCGACTTCCGCAAGAAGAACCCGGTCACCGAGGCCGAGCAGCGCGCCGAGTACGACAAGTTCAAGGCCCAGGCCGGCAGCGAGAAGGAATACCGCGCGCGTCACATCCTGGTCGAGAAGGAAGACGAGGCCAAGGCGCTGATCGCCCAGCTCAAGGGCGGCGCGAACTTCGAGGAACTGGCCAAGAAGTCGAGCAAGGACACCGGCTCGGCGGCCAACGGCGGCGACCTCGACTGGGCGCAGCCGGGCGGCTTCGTGCCCGAGTTCTCCAAGGCGATGACCTCGCTGGCCAAGGGCGCGATCACCGAGGCGCCGGTGCAGACGCAGTTCGGCTGGCACATCCTGAAGCTCGACGACGTGCGCGACGCGCAGTTCCCGCCCTTCGACGAGGTCAAGGCGCAGATCGCCCAGCGCCTCGAGCAGCAGAAGCTCGCGGCCTTCCGCGAGGGGCTCCGGACCAAGGCGAAGACCGACTACAAGTTCGAGTGACGGTCGCTCCGAGCCTGACCGAAGGCGCCCCGCGGGGCGCCTTTTTTATGCGCCGCCCACCAGGTGCAGCCAGGCGAGCAGCACGCCGATCAGCACCGGCTGGTGCAGCATGTAGAAGCTCAGGCTCCAGCGGCCCAGCACAGCGAGCGGGCCGAGAGGCTGCGGCAGCGGCCCGGTGAGCCACGACGGCCGGCGCTCGACGATCCAGCGCCCGGCCGCCAGCCCCCACCACAGCACGCCCAGCCAGGGCAGCAGCGGGACATAGTCCTCGGTGTAGGGCTTGCGCGTGACGAGCCCGACCCAGTTGGCGAGCCGTGAGTCGAAGAACGGGTGCTGCACGAACTGCGGCAGCAGCACCGCCGCAAGCCCCAACGGCCAGAGCCAGCGGCCCCAGCCGGCGCTGCAGCGCGCGACGACCAGCATCACGGCGATGCCGTGCAGCACGCCGAAGCTGATCCAGCTCTTCGGGAACATCAGTGCGCTGCCGGCGCTGACGAGCACGGCGCAGCCCGCCACCTGTGCCCAGCGGCGCCAGAAGCGTGGCCAGCTCTGGCCCTGGGCCGCGGCGACGGCCTGGCTGATGCCGGCGCAGAACAGGAACAGGCTGACGATGCAGGTGCGCTGCACGGTCCAGAACGGGTCGGTCCGGAAGTTGGCGTCGATCAGCTTGAAATGCGCCAGGTCGAACCCGAAGTGAAACAAGGCCATCCAGACGATCGCGACGGCGCGCAGCGCGTCGAGCCGGTCGTGGCGAGCGGAAAGTGGCGCGGGCGGCATCGCCGCACGATAGCGCAAGCCCATGCGGAACCCGACGCCACCGACCGCGCTCCCAGCGCCTCGCACCCCCTTGCCCAAGGACACCCCGGACGATGACTCCTGCCCTGCCCTCGCCCTGGCGCCGCGCGCGCCTTGCCCTGATCGCCGGCGCCGCGCTGCTGTGCGGCAGCCTGCTGGCCCTGGCCGCCGCGCCGCGGCCGGACGCCCAGCCGCGCCCCGTGACGCCACGCGGCGCGCTGACGGCCGAGGAACGCCAGCATGTCGACGTGTTCAAGGCCACCTCGCCCTCCGTCGTGCACATCACCACGCTGGAGGTCGGCCGCGAGCTGTTCTCGACCGACGTGACGCAGATCCCGCGCGGCACCGGCACCGGCTTCATGTGGGACGAGCGCGGCCACATCGTCACCAATTTCCACGTCATCCAGGGCGGCAATGCCGCACGCGTGACGCTGGCCGACCAGAGCAGCTACCCGGCCGAGCTGGTCGGCGCCTTTGCGGACCGTGACCTCGCCGTGCTGCGCATCGACGCACCCAGGGCCAAGCTCGCGCCAATCCCGATCGGCCGCAGCCGCGACCTGCTGGTCGGCCAGCAGGTCTACGCGATCGGCAATCCCTTCGGCCTCGACCAGACGCTGACGCGCGGCATCGTCAGCGCGTTGAACCGAGAGATCGAATCGGTGACGCGCCGCCTGATCCGCGGCGCGATCCAGACCGACGCGGCGATCAACCCCGGCAACTCCGGCGGCCCGCTGCTCGATTCGGCCGGCCGGCTGATCGGCGTCAACACCGCGATCTTCAGCACCAGCGGCGCGAGCGCCGGCATCGGCTTCGCGATCCCCGTCGACGAGGTCAACCGCATCGTGCCGAGGCTGATCCGCGACGGCAAGCTGGTGCGCCCGGCGCTCGGCGTGACGGCCGCGCCGGTGCAGCTCTCGCGCGTGCTCGAGCTGCCGGCCGGCGTGGCGCTGGCGCGCGTGGCGCCCGGCGGGCCGGCGGCACGTGCCGGCCTCCTGCCCTTCAGCCGCAACGCCGACGGGAGCTTCCGCGCCGGTGACGTGATCACCGCGGTCAATGGCGAGGCGGTCGAAGACTTCGACGCGATGCTCGCGCAGCTCGAGCGCTACCAGGCCGGCGACCGCGTGACGCTGACGCTGTGGCGCGCCGGCAGCCCGCGCCAGCAGGTGGTCGTGCTGGGCGGCTCGCCGGACTGACGCGGGTCAAGGCCGGCACAATCGCCCGGCCCCAAGCTCGCCGACATGCCCACCCCGCCCGACTCCGGCTATCCGCTGCTGCGCTGGTTCTCGCTCGTCAGCCTTGCCGCGCTGGGCGCGGCCAGCGTGCTGTCGGCGCTGCTGATCTCGCAGTTCCTCGAAGCCCAGCTGCTGCGCCACGACGCCGAGCTGAGCCGCGACTTCGTGCAGAGCATCGTCACCACGCAAGGCGTCGTCGACGACTTTGGCGCCGACCCGGGCGAGGATCGGCGCGCCGCCTTCGCCGAGTTCCTCGCCCATGTCGGCGCGATCCCGGACGTGCTGCGCACCAACGTCTACGGCATGAACCGCGAGCTGCTGTGGTCGACCGACCCGGCGCTGATCGGCCAGCGCTTCGCGCACAACGAGGAGCTCGACCGCGCGCTTGCCGGCGAGCTGGTGATCGAGCATGGCACGGTGGCCGACACCGCGCCGCTGGCCAAGGCCGAGCATGTGCGCCTGCGCGGCAGCCGCTTCGTCGAGAACTACCTGCCGATCCGCGACGAGGCCACCGCGCGACAGGTCGGCGTCGTCGAGCTCTACCGCGTGCCGCGCGGCCTGAACGCGATCCTGCGCGAGAGCACGCTGCTCGTCTGGATCGTCACGCTGGCGGGCGGCGTGCTGCTCTACCTCTCGACGCTCGGCATCGTGCGCCGCGCCAACACGCTGATGCGCGAGCAGCATGCGCGCATCGCCGAGACCGAGGCCTGGGCCGTGATCGGCGAGATCGCCGCGACGACGGCACACAGCATCCGCAACCCGCTGGCCTCGATCCGCTCGACCGCCGAACTGCAGCGCGAGCTCGGCGCGCTGTCGCCCGAGGCGGCAGCCGACACCGTGCGCGACGTCGATCGCATCGAGCGCCTGGTGCGCACCCTGCTGACCTACACCCGCGGCCAGGCCGAGCCGACCGGCAGCGCCGACGCCGCCACGACGCTGCGCGACGCCGCCGAGCCCTTCGCCGCCGCGGCCCGCTCCCGTGGCCAGCAGTTCGTGCTCGACCTCGCAGCCGACCTGCCACCGGTGCGCGGCGATGCGGTGCTGCTCGGGCAACTGCTGAGCTCGCTGCTGTCGAATGCCACCGAGGCGGCGCCGACCGGCGGGACGGTGGCGCTGCACGCGCGCCTCGACGCCGGCACGGTGTGCATCGAGGTCGACGACGACGGCCCCGGCATCGCGACCGCCCATCGCGACGCCGTGTTCCGCCCCTTCTTCACGACCAAGGCGCGCGGCCTCGGCATGGGGCTGGCGCTGGCGCGCCGCGTGGCCGAGCGGCTCGGCGGCAGCCTCGAGCTCGTGGCGTGCGCACCCCGGGGCACGCGCGCCGTGCTGCGGCTGCCCTTGGCGGGCCCCTGAACGAAGGGCAGCGATGGACCGCGCGATCCTGATCATCGAAGACGAGGCCACGTTGGCCCGCAACGTCGCCGCCTACTTGGCGCGGCACGGCTACGAGGCCCACACCGCCGCCAGCGCCGAGGACGGCCTCGCGCAGCTCGACACGCTGCGCCCCGACATCGTGCTGCTCGACCACAACCTGCCCGGCCTCAGCGGGCTGGAGGCGCTCGGCCGCATCCGCCGCGCGGCGCCGGACGCGCAGGTGGTGATGCTCACCGGCCATGGCAGCACCGAACTCGCGGTCGAGGCCATGAAGGCCGGCGCCGCCGACTTCCTGAACAAGCCGGTCGCGCTCGGCGAGCTCAAGCTGGTGGTCGAGCGCGTCGGGCGCCAGCGCCAGCTCGCGAGCACGGTCGACTACTACCGCCGCCGCGACGCCGAGGGCAGCGGCCTGGCCGCGATCGTCGGCGAATCACCGCCGATGCTGGCGCTGAAGCAGACGATCGCCCGGCTGCTGGACGCCGAACGCGAGCTCGTCGACACACCGCCGGCCGTGCTGATCACCGGCGAGACGGGCACGGGCAAGGAACTGGTCGCGCGGGCCCTGCACTACGGCGGCGCGCGCACCGCACGCCCCTTCGTCGAGATCAACTGCGGCGCGCTGCCGGCCAGCCTGATCGAGGCGGAGCTGTTCGGCTACGAGCGCGGTGCCTTCACCGACGCGCGCGAGCGCAAGGCCGGCCTGATCGAGACGGCCGACGGCGGCAGCGTGTTCCTCGACGAGATCGGCGAGGCCGAGCCCGGCACGCAGGTCAAGCTGCTGAAGCTGCTCGAGGAGAAACGCGTGCGCCGGCTCGGCGGCGTGCGCGAGCTGCCGATCGACACACGCATCATCAGCGCGACCAACCAGCCCCTCGAGCAGCGCGTGCGCGAGGGGCGCTTCCGCGCCGATCTCTACTACCGGCTGCGCATCGTCGAGATCCGCATCCCGCCGCTGCGCGAGCGCGGCGACGACATCCTGCTGCTGGCCCGCCAGTTCCTCGCCACCCACGGCGCCCGCTACCGCAAGCCACTGCTGACACTGGGCCCGGACGCCGAACGGACCCTCGCGGCCCACGCCTGGCCCGGCAATGTGCGCGAGCTGCGCAACGCCATCGAGCAGGCGGTGCTGATCGCGGAGGCCCCGACGGTGCGCGCCACCGACCTACGGTTGGGCAGCGGCGCCCTCGGCGACGCCGGCGGCGAGTCGGACCTGAACCTCGAGCGCGCCGAGCGCCGGCTGATCGCCGAGGCCATGGCGCGCAGCCAGGACAACGTGACCGCCGCCGCACGGCTGCTCGGCATCTCGCGCGACACGCTGCGCTACCGCCTCGAACGGCTGGCGCTGCGCGACGGCACGGCCGACGCCGGCTGAGGCCTCAGCTGCGCACGCGGCAGATCGCCTCGACCACCGGCGTGACGCGCTGGTTGGCCGAGTTGACCAGGTAGCCGCGCACGCGGCCGTCGACGATGAACTGCGGCGGGATCGCCGTGGCGCCTTCGGCGATGTCGACCGGGCGGCTGTCGAAGTCGAACTCGGCTTCGTCGCCGACGGCGGGCGCGTACGGCGTCGTGACGCCTTTGCCGCCCGAGCGCAGCACGGCGCGGTAGGACCCGGCGGCGAGGTTGTTGCCGTCGACCGAGGCCTTGGAACGGTTGGTCCGCTTCTCGCAGCTGACGCGCACGTCGGCGGCGCTGGCGGCGCCGGCAAACGCCAGGGCAAGGAAGACAGTGGCGGCTTGCAGGATGGGACGCTGGGACATGGGGACTCCTCGGGCAGTGGGTGGATCTCGACCCGCCGGGGTTCCGGCGGCAGTCCTCCCTGCCTGCGCAACCCGCGTGCCGCGCTGGGCATACGCCAGAGGGCGCGCTCAAGTCCTTGTCACGAAATGACTTTTTTCTGTGGGCCGCAGGAGACCGGCGGCCCGGCCGGGGCATATGCCCCAACCGGGCGGGGCATATGCCCCAGGCCTCAGCCGACCCAGCGCCGCGCGTTGCCGAACATCCGCATCCACGGGCTGGCCGCGCCGATGTCGCCCGTCGTCCAGCTCATCTGCACGTTGCGGAACACGCGCTCCGGGTGCGGCATCAGCACCGTGAAGCGGCCGTCGGCCGTCGTCACCGCGGTCAAGCCCTCGGGGCTGCCGTTGGGGTTGGCCGGGTAGGCCTCGGTGGCGCGGCCGGCGTGGTCGATGAAGCGCATCGCGCGCTGCACGGCCTTCGGGTCACCGCGCTGCGAGAAGTCGGCGTAGCCCTCGCCATGGGCGACAGCGATCGGCAAGCGGCTGCCGGCCATGCCAGCGAAGAAGATCGACGGCGAGTCCAGCACCTCGACCTGGGAGAGCCGCGCCTCGAACTGCTCGCTCTTGTTGCGGGTGAACTTCGGCCAGGCCTGGGCGCCGGGGATGATCGGCGACAGTGCCGCCATCATCTGGCAGCCGTTGCAGACACCGAGCGCGAACACCTCGGGGCGTGCGAAGAAGGCCGCGAAGGCATCCGCCAGCGCCGGGTTGAACAGCACCGAGCGCGCCCAGCCCTCGCCGGCGCCGAGCGTGTCGCCGTAGCTGAAGCCGCCGCAAGCGACGAAGCCCTGGAACATGTCCAGCCGCGCGCGGCCGGACTGCAGGTCGCTCATGTGCACGTCGTAGGTCTCGAAGCCGGCCGCGTCCATCGCATAGGCCATCTCGAGGTGCGAGTTGACGCCCTGCTCGCGCAGGATCGCGAGCTTGGGCCGCTGGAGGCTCAGGAAGGGCGCGGCGATGTTCTCCACCGGGTCGAACGTCAGCGCGACATGCAGACCGCTGTCCTCGACCGCGCCGGCCGCCGCGTGCTCGGCGTCGGCGCAGGCCGGGTGGTCGCGCAGCTTCGCGATGCGCCAGCTGACCTCGTCCCAGGCCTGGTGCAGCTCGCGCAGCGGCGCGCTGAACACGGCCTTGGTGTCGCGCCAGACTTCGACCACGCCGCGCTCGTTGGGCTTGCCGATCACATGGCTGTGCTTGCTCAGGCCGGCCTCGCGCAGCGTCTGCATCACGGCGTCGCGCTCGTTGGCGCGGACCTGGATCACCGCGCCCAGCTCCTCGGCGAACAGCGCCTTCAGCGTCAGTTCGTTGCGACGCTCGGCCGTCTGGCCGGTCCAGTTCTTCGCGTCGCCCCAGTCCATGCGGCTGTCGGACAGGCCGTCGCCCTCGGCGCACAACAGGTCGACGTTCAGTGAGACGCCCCGATGGCCGGCGAAGGCCATCTCGCAGACCGTGGACCAGAGGCCGCCATCGGAGCGGTCGTGATAGGCCAGCAGCTTGCCTTCGGCACGCAGGCGATTGACGGCGGCGATCAGCTTCTTCAGCAGTTCGGGCTCGTCGAGATCGGGGGCAGTGTCGCCGACCTGGTTCAACGTCTGCGCGAGGATCGAGCCGCCGAGGCGGTTCCTGCCCTGCCCCAGGTCGACCAGGATCAGCGTCGTGTCGCCGGGCTGGAGCTGCGGCGTCAGCGTGCCGCGCACGTCGGCCAGCGTGGCGAAGGCGCTGACGATCAGCGACACCGGCGCGGTGACCTGCTTGTGAACCGACCCGGTAGGGCCACCCTCGCTCCAGCGCGTGCGCATCGACAGGCTGTCCTTGCCGACCGGCACGCTGATGCCCAGCGCCGGGCACAGCTCGAGCCCGACCGCGCGCACCGTGTCGTACAGCGCCGCGTCCTCGCCCGGCTCGCCGCAGGCGGCCATCCAGTTGCAGCTGAGCTTGACGCGTTCCAGCTCGATCGGCGCGGCGAGCAGGTTGGTGAGGCTCTCGGCCACCGCCATGCGACCGGCAGCCGCCGCGTCGATGACGGCCAGCGGCGTGCGCTCGCCCATCGCCATCGCCTCGCCGCGCAGCCCGGCGTAGTCGGCCAGCGTCACGGCGACATCGGCCACCGGCACCTGCCAGGGCCCGACCATCTGGTCACGGTGGCTCAGGCCGCCGACGGTGCGGTCGCCGATCGTGATCAGGAAGCGCTTGCTGGCGACGGTCGGGTGGCGCAGCACGTCGAAGGCGGCCTGCTGGAGCGCGACGCCCGTCAGGTTCACCGGCTCGAAGCGCCGCGCGACGCGCTTCACATCGCGGTGCACCTTGGGCGGCTTGCCGAGCAGCACGTCCATCGGCATGTCGATCGGCGTGTCGCCTCCCGGGCCGTCTTCCAGAACGAGTTGCTTCTCGTCGGTGACGACGCCGACCACTGCGAACGGGCAACGCTCGCGCGCCGCCATCGCCTCGAACAGCGGCAGGCTCTCGGGCGCGATCGCCAGGACGTAGCGCTCCTGGCTCTCGTTGCACCAGATCTCCTTCGGCGCGAGGCCGCTCTCTTCCAGCGGCACCTTGCGCAGATCGAACCGCGCACCGCGCCCGGCGTCGTGGACCAGCTCGGGGAAGGCGTTGCTGATGCCGCCGGCGCCGACGTCGTGGATCGCGAGGATGGGGTTCGTCTCGCCGAGCGCCCAGCAGTGGTTGATGACCTCCTGCGCGCGGCGCTCGATCTCGGGGTTGCCGCGCTGCACCGAATCGAAGTCGAGCGCCGCGGTGTTGCTGCCGGCCGCCATCGAGCTGGCCGCGCCGCCGCCCATGCCGATGCGCATGCCGGGGCCGCCGAGCTGGATCAGCAGCGTGCCGGCGGCGAACGCGATCTTGTGGGTCTGGCCATCGCTGATGGTGCCGATGCCGCCGGCGATCATGATCGGCTTGTGATACCCGCGGCGCTGGCCGTCGGCGGTCTGCTCGTACACGCGGAAGTAGCCGCCCAGGTTGGGCCGGCCGAACTCGTTGTTGAAGGCCGCGCCGCCGAGCGGGCCCTCGGTCATGATCTGCAGCGGGCTGGCGATGTGCTCGGGCTTGCCGTAGGGCGAGCGCTCCCAGGGTTCGTCGGTGCCCGGCAGGTTCAGGTTCGACACACTGAAACCGGTCAGCCCCGCCTTGGGCTTGGCGCCGCGGCCGGTCGCGCCCTCGTCGCGGATCTCGCCGCCAGCGCCGGTGCTCGCGCCCGCGAAGGGCGAGATCGCGGTCGGGTGGTTGTGCGTCTCGACCTTCATCAGCACATGCGCGGTCTCGGCGCGCTTCGCGTAGACCGGCGCGTTGGTGTAGCCCTGCGGCAGCCAGCGCTCGACCGCCCCGCCTTCCATCACCGCGGCGTTGTCGCTGTAGGCGACGATGGTGTGCTGCGGCGAGGTCGCGTGGGTGTGGCGGATCATCTGGAACATCGAGTGTTCCTGCGCCTCGCCGTCGATCGTGAAGCGGGCGTTGAAGATCTTGTGGCGGCAATGCTCGCTGTTGGCCTGCGCGAACATCATCAGCTCGACGTCGGTCGGGTTGCGGCCGAGCTTGGTGAAGGCGTCGACCAGGTAGTCGATCTCATCCATGCTGAGCGCGAGGCCGAACTCGACGTTGGCCGTTTCCAGGGCGCCGCGGCCGGCGCCGATGATGTCGACCGTCTCCATCGGCTTGCCCGGCTGGGCGTCGAACAGGTGGCGCGCCGCGTCGCGCTCGAAGGCGGCGCTCTCGGTCATGCGGTCGTGCAGCAGCTCGGCCACCGCTGTGCGCTCCTGCTCACTCAGCGGCTTGGCGCCGCCCAGCAGACCGCTCTTCACGGTCAGCCGGAACTCGCTGACGCGCTCGACGCGGCGAATCGCCAGCCCGCAGTTGTGCGCGATGTCGGTCGCCTTGCTGGCCCAGGGCGAGACGGTGCCCAGGCGCGGCATCACGACGACCAGCTCGCCGTCGGTCGGGCCGACATAGGCGTCGCCGTAGCGCAGCAGCCCGTCGAGCTTGTCCAGCGCCGCCCGGTCCAGCGCAGCGTCGGCGATGACCCAGTGCACATGCCGGGCATGCACCGCCGTCACCCGCGGCGCCACCGCCTGCAGCCGCGGCAGCAGGGCCTGCGCGCGGAAGTCGGACAGGGCGTTGCCGCCTTCGAAGGTGTGGAACGTGGGCTGGGTCATGGGGCTCGCGGGTGGCGCCAACGGCGCGGCGGCACGAGGGCGGGGTGTCCCCCTCGCAAACCCTAGATTTTACGGGGCCGGGCGATAATCCCGGGCATGTCGATCACGATCAAGACCGCCGAAGACGTGGCAGGGATGCGCGTCGCAGGGCGCCTGGCCTCCGAGGTGCTGGACATGCTGACCGCGCATGTCCAGCCCGGCATCACCACCGACCAGCTCGACCAGCTGGCGCACCGCCACATCGTCGAGGTGCAGGGGGCCGTGCCCGCGCCGCTGAACTACGCGCCGCCGGGCTACACGCCCTACCCCAAGTCGATCTGCACCTCGATCAACCATCAGGTCTGCCACGGCATCCCGAACGACCGGCCGCTGAAGAACGGCGACATCGTCAACATCGACGTCACCGTCATCAAGGACGGCTGGCACGGCGACACCAGCCGCATGTTCATCGTCGGCGAGGGGTCGATCGCGGCGAAGCGCCTGTGCGCCCTCACCTACGAGGCGATGTGGCGCGGCATCGAGCGCGTGAAGCCCGGCATCCGCCTCGGCGACATCGGCCACGCGATCCAGACCTTCACCGAGCGCCAGGGCTTCTCCGTCGTGCGCGAGTTCTGCGGCCATGGCATCGGCCGCAAGTTCCATGAGGAGCCGCAGGTGCTGCACTACGGCCGCCCGGGCACGCTCGAGGAGCTGGTGCCGGGCATGGTCTTCACGATCGAGCCGATGGTCAACGCCGGCCGGCGCGAGATCAAGGAGACCGGCGACGGCTGGACCATCGTCACCAAGGACCGGTCCCTGTCGGCGCAGTGGGAGCACACCGTGCTGGTCACCGAGACCGGCTTCGAGGTGCTGACCGTCTCCGCCGGCAGCCCGCCGCCGCCCGCGACGGCCGGCTGAACGCGGCGCGCCGATGGCTGCGGTGCTCCCGCCCCCCACGGCGCTGCCGACGCTGCGCTCGCGCTTCCGCGACGGCAAGGTCGCGCTGATCGAGCATTTCCGCGCCGCGCGGCCGACGGCGCCGGCGGCGTCGAAGCTGATCCGCGGGTTGACGCGGCATGTCGACGAGACGCTGGCGACGTTGTGGCAGCACGCGCTGATGCCCAAGGGCGCGGCGCTGGTCGCCGTCGGCGGCTATGGCCGCGGCGAACTCTTCCCCTACTCCGACGTCGACGTGCTGGTGCTGCTGCCGGCCACCCACGGCGACCCGCTGCACGACAACGACGCGCTGAAGTCCACCATCGGCGGCTTCATCACCGCCTGCTGGGACATCGGTCTGGAGATCGGCTCGAGCGTGCGCACCGTCGACGAGTGCGTCGCCGAATCCGAGCGCGACGTGACGGTGCAGACGGCCTTGCTCGAGGCACGTCTGCTGGTCGGCTCTCGCCGGCTGTACGAGCAGTTCCGCGCCGCGCACGCGAGGGCGCTCGATCCGGTCTCCTTCCTGCGCGCCAAGACGCTGGAGATGCGCCAGCGCCACACCAAGTACGAGGACACGCCCTACTCGCTCGAGCCCAACTGCAAGGAGAGCCCGGGCGGCCTGCGCGATCTGCAGGTGGTGATGTGGCTGGCGCGCGCCGCCGGCCTCGGCAAGAGCTGGGGGGCGCTCGCCGGCAAGGGCCTGCTGACGCCCTTCGAGGTCAAGCAGCTGCAGCGCAACGAGGGCGTGCTGAAGCTGATCCGCGCCCGGCTGCACATGGTCGCCGGCCGCCGCGAGGACCGGCTGGTGTTCGACCTGCAGACCGCCGTGGCCGAGAGCTTCGGCTACCAGACCACCCGCGAGCAGCGCGCCTCCGAAGTGCTGATGCGGCGCTACTACTGGGCCGCAAAGGCGGTGGCGCAGCTCAACCTGATCCTGATGCTCAACATCGAGGACCAGATCAACGGCACGCAGGGCGCGCCGATGCGGCCGATCAACACCAAGTTCCTCGACCGCGGCGGCATGCTCGAGGTGGCGAGCGACGACCTCTACGAGCGCGACCCGCACGCGGTGCTCGAGACCTTCCTGACCTTCCAGGACGTGCTCGGCATCAAGGGCTTGTCGGCGCGCACGCTGCGCGCGCTGTACAACTCGCGCGCGGTGATGGACGGCGAGTTCCGCCGCGATCCGGTGAACCGGTCGCTGTTCATGCAGATCCTGCAGCACCCGGGCGGCGGCCAGACGCATGCCTTCCGGCTGATGAACCAGACCTCGGTGCTGGGCCGCTACCTCTGGGTGTTCCGCCGCATCGTCGGGCAGATGCAGCACGACCTGTTCCACGTCTACACGGTGGACCAGCACATCCTGATGGTGATGCGCAATGTGCGGCGCTTCTTCATCCCCGAGCACACCCACGAGTACCCGTTCTGTTCGCAGCTCGCCGCGCATTTCGACCGGCCCTGGGTGCTGTACGTCGCGGCGCTGTTCCACGATGTCGCCAAGGGACGTGGCGGCGACCACTCGCAGCTCGGCGGCGTCGAGGCGCGCCGCTTCTGCCGCGACCATGGCATCGCGCGCGAGGACGCGCAGCTGATCGAGTTCCTCGTCCGCCACCATCTGACGATGAGCCGCATCGCGCAGAAGGAGGACCTGAGCGACCCCGAGGTGATCGAGGCCTTCGCGGCCCAGGTGAAGGACACGCGCACGCTGACGGCGCTGTACCTGCTGACGGTGGCCGACATCCGCGGCACCAGCCCCAAGGTCTGGAACGCCTGGAAGGGCAAGCTGCTCGAGGACCTGTACCGCGTGACGCTGCGCGCACTCGGTGGCGCCAAGCCGAACGCCGACGCCGAGGTCGAGGCGCGCAAGCAGGAGGCGCTGCACGCGCTGAACCTGTACTCGCTGCCGGCCGGCGTTCAGCAGCCGCTGTGGGACACGCTCGAGCTGAGCTACTTCGCCCGCCACGACGCCGGCGAGATCGCCTGGCATGCGCGCTCGCTGGCGCGCGAGGTCGCGACCGACCGGCCGATCGTGCGCGCACGGCCGTCGAGCGTCGGCGAGGGCCTGCAGGTGCTGGTCTACGCGCCCGACCGTGGCGACCTGTTCGCGCGCATCTGCGGCTACTTCGACGGCGCCGGCTTCAGCATCCTCGACGCCAAGATCCACACGACGACGCGGCAGTACGCGCTCGACACCTTCCAGGTCGTCTCGCCGCATGTGGAGGAGTACCTGGACATCAACTACCGCGACCTGACCTCGCTGGTCGAGACACAGCTCGCGCAGGCGCTGGCCGCCGAGGGGCCGCTGCCCGAGCCCAGCCGCGGACGGCTGTCGCGGCGCGTGCGCTCCTTCCCGGTGACGCCGCGCGTGCTGCTCAAGCCCGACGAACGCGCGCAGCGCTGGCTGCTCAGCGTGTCGGCGAGCGACCGCTCGGGACTGCTGTACGCGATCGCGCGCGTGCTCGCGCGCCACAAGCTCAACCTGCAGCTCGCCAAGGTCACGACGCTGGGCGAGCGCGTCGAGGACACCTTCCTGATCGACGGGCCGTCGCTGCGCCAGAACAAGCAGCAGATCGCGATAGAGACCGAACTGCTGGACGCGATCGCGGCCTGAGACGCCCGCTCAGGCGTTGGCGTCGAACTCGGCCGCCGCCCGGATCATGCGGCCGACCGCGTCGCGCTCGACCGCCGTCAGACCGGGGTGCCAGCAGTCCATCAGCAGCACGATGCGGACCTGGTCCGAGCGGTTCCAGGCTTCGTGCTCGAAGGTGTCGTCGAACAGCATCAATTCGCCCTCGCGCCAGACATGCTCGCCGACGCCGATCAGGTTCAGCGCGCAGTCCGGCGGTACGACCAGGGGCAGGTGCATCACCAGCCGCACATTGCTGACACCGTAGTGCGGCTTGATCGTCGTGTGCGGCGCAAGGAAGGAAAAGCAGGCCTCCGGCGCCTGGCCTTCGAGATGGAACAGATCGAAGGCCGAGAGTGCCTCGCTGGTGCGCGGGCAGCGGTCGTGATGCTCGTCGTAGCGCCGGCCATGACGGAAGAAGAAGAACGCGTCCCAGGCCGGCTTGGCCGCGTCGCCGCCGAGGTAGTTCTCGATGCGGTCGCCCGGTCTGACGTCGACGAAACCCGGCAGCTTCACGCCCTGGTCGACCAGGTCCAGCGCCTCGGCGCGGATCGCGTCGAAAGCGGCGTTGAGCGCCTTCGCGCCCGTCACGCGCGCCGGGTCGAGGTAAGGCTCCGACGGCAGGTCCGGAAAATAGAAGAACTTGGGCCGCTGGCGTGGATCCTGCGGCCGCGCGTCGCCTTCGCCGACGAACGCCGCAATCGCTCGGTCGACGCGCCGCAGTTCGGCCGCACCGTGCTCGTCGCGCAACGCGTCGACCGCCGCCGCCAGATGGCGCTTGCGGGCAGCCTGCGACTCCCGCCGCGCCCGATCGACCATCGGCACCAGTGCCTGCGGTATCTGCCCGGGGTCGACCCACCACCCGCGCACGCGTGCACGCTCGATCGCCCGGTGCCACGCGCGCCCCGCGGTGTCGGTGTCGCCAAGGGCGAAGCGCATCTCACCCAGCGCGAGCCAGGCCTTCGGAGCCTCCTCGTCGTTGCGGTCGGCGATCCGCAACGAAGACTCGAGCATCCCGGTGGCCATTCGATGCTCGCCTGCCTGCCAATACAGTCCGGCGACCTGGAGCGCTAGCCGCAGGTCCCCCGGCCGCTGAGCCTGCAGGGGCGTCAGGAAACGCAGCGCCCGGTCACCGTCGCCGCGTTCGAGCGCCATGGCACCGAGCGCCGCCAGCAGCCCCGGGTGATCCGGATCGCCTCGGAGAAGCTCGACATACAGGAGTTCGGCGCGCAGAACGTCGCCTGCCTGATGCAACGCCCGGGCGCGCGATAAGGTGGCATCGAAGTCGTCGGCAACACCCATAGGAGAGCTCGAAGCTTGGCGGCTGACGCCGCCAAGCACCCGGTCAATCGATCTTGAACTCGAACTCCTGGATCGCCGTCACCTCACCCGAGCTATTGCACTTGTACTGCTGCATCGCCGCCTTGACCGCAGGGTGGAAGACGCGCGGCCCCGACAGGACCGTGATCTCCTTGACGGCACCGTCGACGATGCGCGCCTGGGCCCGCACGACGCCGGACACGCCTTCCTGAAGCGCCTTGCGCGGAATCTCGGGCTTGACCTGCTGCGGGCACACGACGCCGATGTTCACCGGCCCGGCCGGCGGTGCAGGCGCCGTTGCCGGCGGCGGAGGCGCCTCGATCTTGTACTCCTCCTTCGGCGGCTCGGGAGCCGTCGTGATCGCCGGCGCGGCAGACACCGGCGGCGCGATCTCCGGCGGTGGCACGTACGGCGGCGGCGGCGCCTCCACCTTGGGCGCCGGCGGCGGCTTCACGATCTCCTTGGGCGGCGGCGGGGGCGGCGGGGGCGGCGGAGGCGGCGGAGGCAGCTCGACGATGATCTTGGTTTCGAGCGGCTTCTTGACGATCTCGACGACCTCGCGAGCGAGGCCGGTCACCAGCGCGTAGAAGATGAAGATGTGCAGCGCGACGACGGCCACGAAGCCGATCAGTCGTCGCGAGGACGGTTGCTTGTCGTATGTCAAATCCATGCCGATAGGCTCCTGACGGGCCCCCTCCGCCTTTTGGGCATCGCGGGCCGGGCGCGGGTCATTCGATGAACTGCTCCGCGCCGACGATGCCGAACTTGGTGAGTCCGAAGCGCTGCACCGAAGCCATGACGCCGGCCACCACCTCGTAGCGCGCCTGCTTGTCGGGGCGCAGGTGCAGCTCGGGCTGCAAGGCGAAGTCCAGCTTGGCCATCTCGGCGAGGCGGAAGTTCACGTCCTGCATCGTCTCGACGGTCACGCCGTTGAAGTAGATGCGGCTGCGCTCGTCGATGTCGATCTTGACGATCTCCGGCTGCACCAGCTGCGGTGGCGGATTGCCGGTCGGCAGGTCCACGTTGACGGCGTGCAGCTGGATCGGGATGGTGATGATCAGCATGATCAGCAGCACCAGCATCACGTCGATCAGCGGCGTGGTGTTGATGTCCATCATCACCTCCGGCTCGCCGCCGCTGCCGGTGCTTCCTACGTTCATACCCATGGGAGGCTCCTTTCGGCGTCAACCGCCGCGCGCCGGCGGCTCGGTGATGAAGGCGACCTTGGCGATGCCGGCACGCTGGCAGGCGTAGATCACCTTGCCGACGGAGTCGTAGCGCCCGGTCAGGTCGCCGCGGATGTGGACCTCGGGCTGAGGCTTCATCACCGACACCTTCTTCAGACGGTCAACCAGCGCTTGGGTGCCCGACACCCTGGCGTCGTACCAGAAGATCTGGCCCGCCGCGTCGACCGAGATGACGATGTTCTCGGGCTTGGACTCGCGGACCTGGATCGCCTCCTTGGGCAACTGGACCTGGATCGAGGTGGTGACCACGGGGATCGTGATCAGGAAGATGATCAGCAGCACCAGCATCACGTCCACGAGGGGCGTGGTGTTGATCGCGGACACCACCTCGTCTTCTTCCCCGAACGGGGATCCGACGACCATCGACATGGTCAGGCCTTCTTGGCCGCGGAGGTCGCGAGCAGGACCGAGTACAGGTCGTTGCCGAAGGCGCGCACGTCGTCCATGCAGCCCTTGTTGCGGCGCACCAGCCAGTTGTAGCCCAGAACCGCGGGCACCGCGACGGCCAGGCCGATGGCGGTCATGATCAGCGCCTCGCCCACCGGGCCGGCGACCTTGTCGATCGAGGCCTGGCCGGCCACGCCGATCGCGGTCAGCGCGTGGTAGATGCCCCAGACGGTGCCGAACAGGCCGACGAAGGGCGCGGTCGATCCAACGGTGGCGAGGAAGGCCAGGCCGTCCTGCAGGCGGCTCTGCACGCGGTCGATCGCGCGCTGGATGCCCATCGTGACCCAGCTGTTCAGGTCGACGTGCTCGAGCAGGCCGTGGTGCTTCTTGGTGGCGTCGATGCCGGCCTCGGCGATGAAGCGGAAGGGGCTGCTCGCATCGAGCTTGTCGGCGCCCTGGCGCACGCTGCCGGCGTCCCAGAAGGTCTTGGCAGCGAGCTTGGCCTGGCGGTTGATCTTCGCCTGCTCGATGATCTTGACGACGATGATGTACCAGCTGCCCATCGACATGATCACGAGGATCAGCAGCACCGCCTTCGCGACGGCGTCGGAGCCCTTCCACAGCGCCTCGAGGCCGTAGGGGTTGTCGACCTTGGCATCGGCTGCGGCGGCCACGGCAGCGGCCACCGGTGCGGAAGCAGCCTCCTGCGCATGCGCGAGATCGGGCGCGATGAGCGCACCTGCGGCGGCGATCATGACGACCGCGACGAAGAGGGAGGCGAAGGATCGTAGAGCTTTACGGAACATGAGAACTCCGGCTGGACAGTAAGCTGGATGAAGAGTTGGATCGGATCCCGATCCAGTTGAGGGCCGCGCCGACGTGGTCACGCGGCGGGCTGAAGTTGCGCATGCGCTGCCCGGTGGGGCACCACGCGCCGAAGACCCGAACGATTCAGTGTGAAAGGCGCTGCTGCGCCGTGGCTGCGGCGGGACGGATTATCACTGTTAGGACGTGCCGATGGCACATCGAATCACCCGATGTGAGATCGTCTCTTGCCGGAGAGCGGGAAACACCTTCTTACGGCATGCCGTCAGCAAAAGAGCCTGCCGGCAGGCCGGCAGGCTCGAAGGATTCCTCCATCACCAGTTGCCGGACGGCCCTCGCGGGTCGCCCGGCACCGTGTGTCAGAACTGATAGGCAGCGTTCAGGTAGAAGGTGCGGCCGCGCACGTCGTAGTAGCGGTCGTCGTAGCCGAACATCTGGCCCTTGCCACCGCCACCTTGGGCGAGCGACAGCGGCGGCTCCTCGTTCAGCACGTTCAGGATGCCGGCGGTCAGCGACAGCTGCTTGGTGGCCTGCCACTGCGACTGCCAGTCGAACGTGAAGAACGACTTGATCTTCAGCTGCACGTTTTCGTACACGTTGGTCGGCTCGTCGCCAGGGCCGAGCACTTCCACGCTGGCCAGCTCGTCCTTGTAGCCCGACTTGAAGTTCATCTGCGCGGTGTGCAGCCAGTTGCCGGTCTTCAGCGACGTGGTCAGGCGGCCCTGCCAACGGAAGGTCACGACGCCGAGGTTCGGGCTGTTGATGCCGATCGCGCTGTAGTACGCGCCGCCCGGCTGCAGCTGCTGGTCCTCGCGCAGCATATAGGTCGCCACCAGACGCGAGGTCAGCTGACCCATGTCGGTGTTGGCGCGGCCCTGCACGTCGAAGTCGATGCCGGTCGAGTACGACTTGCCGAGGTTCAGGTTGGCCTGGTTGTAAGCCAGGTAGACCGTGCCGGTGGCGATGTCGGTGGCCGTCGTCCACGAACCCAGGTAGGCATTCGGGTTGCCGAAGGCCTCGTCCTCGGTGATCTGGCCGAAGGCATCGCGGATCTGGACGTGCCAGAGGTCGGCGCCCAGCGAGATGTTCGGCGTCGGCTCGAACACGATGCCGATCGAGCCCTGGCGGGACTTCTCCGGCTCGAGGTTCTGGTTACCGCCCGCGACGACGTCGTACTGACGCCCGTTCGGCTGGCAGACCGCGCCGAGGCTGGTGGCAATGGCGCGCAGTTCGTCGGTGCAGTCATACGGCGACGAGGTCACGCCATACGACTGCGCGGCCGCCTTGAGCTGCGGCACGGTCGGCGCCTTGAAGCCGGTACCGAGCGAGCCGCGGACCAGCAGGCCCTTGGTCGGCGTCCAGCGGAAGCTGGCCTTGCCGTTGGTGGTGCTGCCGACGTCGTTGTAGTCGTCGTAGCGCACCGCGGCGGTCAGCTCGAGCTGCTTGGACACCGGCGCGACGAGTTCTGCGAACAGGCCGTAGGCCTTGCGGTCGGCGCTGTACGGAATGAACGCGGCGGCATCGCCGAAGCGCTGGTCACAGGCCAGCAGCGGGTCGGCGGAGTCCGGGTCGCACAGCGTGCCGGCCACCGGGTCGGCCAGCAAGGCCTGGGCGAACAGGCTGGGCTTGCCCTGGAACTTCTCCTGGTAGTAGTTCGCACCGAGACCCAGCGCCATCGGACCGCCGGGCAGCTGCGTCAGCTCGCGCGAGGCCGTGATGTCGACGCCATCGAGCTTGGACGTACCGCCGTCCCAGTAGCCCTTGTAGACGATGTTGCGGATCGCATCGAGCGACTCCTGGGGCTGCTCGCCGACGCCGACGAACGGGTTCAGCAGGCCGCTCGCGCGCAGCCGGCTCAGCGCCAGCGCACCGGGGTAGCCGGAGATGTTGTTCTCGAACTTGTTCTCGGAGTGGGTGTAGCCGGTGTTGTAGTCCCAGCCGGCCAGCGTGCCCTTCATGCCGAGCACGAGGTTCTTGAAGTCCGACTTGTTCAGGTCGGCGCGGCGCCCGAGGTCGGCGACGCGGTAGAACGCGACGGTGTCGCCGGTGAAGCTGATGTTCGGGTCGATGCCGTTGAGCGGCGTCAGGTACTGGTCGTAGAGCGGCGAGCTCGTCGGGATCGACACGCTGCCGGGCACCGGCGCGATGATGCCGGTGCTCTCGTTGCGCGACAGCAGCAGATCGGCGTAGGCCGTGTGGTTCTCGCCCAGCTTGACGCTGGTGCTGGCGACGAAGTTCTTGCGCTCGCGTTCCGGGAAGATCTCCAGCGCTGCGACGAAGTCGAAGTAGCAGGCGAACTTCTCGACATCGGGATTGGGCTTGAAGCGCACGCTGCCCGGGGCGCAACTCCCGTTGGCGAGGTAGTAGGGGCTGACGATGTCGCCGGCGTCGTCGAGGACGTTGCCCGGGATCGAGCTCGGCGAGCCCAGGAAGGCCTGGTAGCGCTTGCCGTTGGCGTTGAAATTGATCGCACCGGTCTTGCCCACGTCGCGGTCAGGCGCGTTCAGCGGCGTACGCTTGTCGGCACTGAAGGACAACAGGACGTTGAAGCCGTCGGTGTCGAAATCGCCGAAGCCCTTGGTGATGCTGAAGCGCTTCTCGCTGGCACCGTCGCCCTTGGGGTTGGACGCGCCGATCGCGATCTCGCCGGTGGTGAGGTTGCGGCGGGTGATGAAGTTGACCACGCCGGCCACCGCGTCGGAGCCGTACAGCGCCGAGGCGCCGTCGGTCAGGATCTCGACGCGCTCGATGGCCGCGATCGGGATCGTGTTCAGGTCGGTCGCAGCGCCGAAGCCCGTCAGGGTCTGGCCACCGAAGGCGGCCATGCGGCGGCCGTTCAGCAACACGAGCGTGCGGTTCTCGCCGAGGTTGTGCAGCGACACGCCGGAGAAGCCGCCACCGCCGCCGCCGACGCTGGAGGCCTCGGTCGTGGCACCCTGGATGCCAGGGAGCTTCTGGAGCAGGTCGACAAGCGAGGTGGCGCCGGTCTTCTCGACATCCTCGCGCTTGAGGATTTGAACCGGCAGCGCACCTTCGGACTGGACGCGACGGATTGACGAACCGGTGATCTCGACCCGTTCAAGTTCCTGTTGCGCGACCGCAGGCGCGGAAGCGATCGCTCCCCCGAAAGCGATCAGCAAGCTCGCGGAGAGCTTCGTTCTTTTGAACATTCTCAAGACTCCAGATAGATAGGTTGAAGATAGACCCACTGGCTGAGCAACCCGCGTGCCGATCTTGTTAACCGGCCGCGAACGTCCCCGCAACTGTGTAAACGAATTGTCACGGTCGTGGTAGCCCCAGCGTTTCAGGGTTTCCGTGATCGAGCCGCGCCCCCGACATCGGGGCGCAGCGACGACACCGCCGGCCGGGGTTGTGGAGACTACGGATGACAAACCGGAAAGCCAGCATTGGCGCGGCTTCCAGGCCGATCGGCCGATTGACAACGGGCGCGCTTTCGCGCGACGAGTGGATTCGCCTAGAGCGG